>Ga0209211_10008335_pt1 | contig 14207 bp, 8 predicted proteins | sample RifGroA2_FD_183992 | JGI IMG/M metagenome (GOLD analysis project Ga0209211, IMG submission 183992) | Groundwater microbial communities from Rifle, Colorado, USA - Groundwater A2 (SPAdes) (version 2) | ecosystem: Environmental > Aquatic > Deep subsurface > Groundwater | place: Rifle, Colorado...
GGCCTTTACCTTTTCCTCGGATCTCGGTCAAAAGTTTGTGTATGTTATATTTAAGAGTGCCAGTGGCATTGAATCAAATCCTGCAAGCGATTATATTACCCTGACAGCGGCTACATCAACCTCAACAGATGCTACAACTACCACTCAAACACCGGCAACGCCAGCCACTCCGGCAACGCAGGCAACAGATCAAGCCACTCAAACACAGCCATCAACCACTACCGATACCAAGCAATCGTCAGAGCAACCTGCAAAGGCATCAGTGCCGGCAGATACGCAGTTGATAAACATTCGGAATGATGTTGGAAGAATAATATCAACTACAATAGATGCATTGCTGATAGAATTGGGCATTAAACGCAATACGGCTAAAGAGTCATCAGTGGAAAAAGGATTGGTTGCTAAAATCAGTGTTGGTAAATCAGTATCACAGGCAGTCAAATCAACGCTTACAAACTTTATCGCTTATGGAACATCAACTACAAGGGTGCTTGGAGATGGAGAACGCGCTGGTGTGGTGAATTCATTTAAATCAGCATTTGGCAAATTACCAGAATCAAGTACTGATTGGGAAGATGTGGTTAAAATTGCAAATGGCAGATGGCCAAGCCAAATAAGTGTGGATAAAGAATCCTCTGCCGAAACGGCATTTGAAAAGATTTATCTTCGAACGCCGGATCGGGATAATCCCAAAGACGATGCCGCAGTGGTTGTGATGGCGTATGGCTTGCGACCGGGCCAGCGAAACTTAAATAGTGAAAAAGCCGCTATCAAGAGTTTTCGCGCCATTTACGGAAAATCGCCAGTATCTGCAACTGATTGGGATACAGTCCGCGCCATCGCCTATTCCGGCGCAAAGAGATAATTACGTTTGTAGAGACGCCCCGTTGGGGCGTCTCTTTTGTTGTAGAGACGTGCCGTTGGCACGTCTCTCGCGTTCCGTTGGGGCGCGTCTCTACAACGGATATGTGGTAACATAATACATATGGATGACTTGTATTACAATACATATCGAATCCAATCATCGCGATACCCTGGATACAACTATGCATCCGAGGGCTTTTATTTTGTCACATGGTGCGTAAAGGAGATGACGTGTGTGTTGTCGAAGATAGTTAATGATGAGGTGAAGTTATTTTCGATGGGGAGTATTGTGGAAGAAGAAATTTTGAAAACAGAAAAGGTGAGAAGAGGGGTTCTTATTGATTCTCATGTTATTATGCCGAATCATGTGCATTGTATTTTTCATATTGCGTGTAGAGACGCCCCGTTGGGGCGTCTTGAGTCAACGGAGCGAGAAGAAAACGAGAATACGCCATTACAAAAAGAAGACGCGCCAACGGCGCGTCTCTACAGGAGTTCTATTGGATCAATAGTAAACCAGATAAAATCTCAATCAACAAAGCGTATTTGTCAGAGCCATGACAATGCTTTTCAATGGCAATCACGCTTTTACGACCATATTATCCGCAACGACGATGACCTTGAAAAACATCGCTTGTATATAGGTATCAATTCCGTAAAATGGCCACAAGACGAGTATTTTATCGTGTAGAGACGTCCCGATGGGACGTCTCACCGGAGACGCGGCACCGCCACGTCTCTACAATTTCGTCACCGGTTCAAAGCAAATAAAATATCCTTTTTCAAGTGTGCGAGTTTTAAGGCACTGGGAAAAATTCGTAAAAATAACAGGATACTGATCTGGTTCATCATGGATTTTTTGATAAATAGATACAAATTCATCTTTGGGAAAATAAATCGCAACAGCAGGAGTGCCTTTATCTGTTGTTGTTTTTTTAGCGGAAAATCCCCCCCATGTTTTAAATGGTTTAAATGTTCCGTTGTTAGGCAAGCGGAGGGCAACAGTGCCAAGGTTTTGTTTTATCTCTCTGCCGCCAACTAATTCCCATTGCTCTGTTGTATATTGAAAAGGAGGTAAATATGACGATTGAATTAATACCGTAATGATTGCGATGATGATGGAGCCAATATATGCGGATTGGCGCGGATATAACCTGATGATTTGGTGTGTGATATGAGGTATATTCATAGTTTGTTCGTTACGAACAATTTATCCACAGGCGTTTGTTGATTGTATGTATTCTGTTTGGTATAATAATAAAGTAAAAATTAAAGAGCAAAAAGCAAAATGTCATTTTACTTTTTACTCTTTAATCTTTACTTTTATCGTATGAAACCACTTACACCAAAACAAAAACGGATTATTGATTTTTTGCGTGATTTTATCAACGAACACGGCTACTCGCCGTCGTATCGCGAAATCGCGACTGAATTCGGGTTTTCTTCAGTTGCGACCATTGCTCAATACATTAAAGCGCTGGAAAGCAAAGGGCATCTTTCGATTGAGTCGCGCGCGCGTTCAATTGAACTTGAGCCGGTGGATGCAGGAGACGGCCTTTCTATAGAATTGCCTTTGGTAGGCATTATTGCCGCGGGAGAGCCGATTGAGGCGATTCAGGATAAAGAAACCATTGCCGTTCCTGCGTCTTTAGCAGGTGATCCAAACGCATTTGTGCTGAAAGTGCGCGGTGATTCAATGATTGATGATGGCATTTTAGACGGCGATTATGTGATTATAGAACGCAATTATTTTCCCCAAAATGGAGATGTGGTTGTAGCGTTATTGGACAATGCCTATGCCACGCTTAAGCGATTTTATCGTACATCAGAAGGAATCAAACTTCAACCTGCCAATAAAACCATGCAACCGATTATAGTAAAGAATCCGGCAATTCAAGGCATTGTGCGGGGTGTGTTCCGTAGGTTCAGGCCAGTGTAGTTGGTAGCTTGTAGAGACGTGGCGTTGCCACGTCTTATTGTATTGAGACGTGCCAACGGCACGTCTCTACAATTTTATGGACGATATGATATACTTTTTTTGTAGAGACGCCCCCCTGGGGCGTCTCCAGTGTCGTGCAACTGTAACATAATACCCTGATGTTCGTCTTATTTTATGATACCTGCGATAAAGAACAAACTATTAGTGTCTAAAATTCAGGCAGGCGACAGTGACGCCTTTGCTCATGTGTACGATACCAATGTGGATGCCATTTATCGCTTTGTTTTTTACAAGGTGTCTCATAAGGCAGAAGCCGAGGATATTACCAGTGAGGTTTTTTTAAAAACATGGATGTATATTAAAGAAGGCAATCAGGTTCAGAACATGAAAGCGTTGTTGTTTCGTATAGCTCGCAATTTAGTGATTGATTATTACAGAGCAAATAAAAACAAAGCAGATGTGGGGTATGAGGACTTGGCTGATGTGTTGATTTCGGATACAACCAACGCGGATGAACAATTGTACCAAAAGCAGATTCAGGAATTTTTGAAAAAAGGATTAAAAGAATTAAAAGATGAATATCGTGATGTGTTACTGTTAAGGTATGTTGAAGGGTTATCGCTTTCTGAAATAGCGCAGGTAATGGATCGAACAAATGGCGCGTGCCGGATTTTACTCCACCGCGCAACAGCATCCCTTAAAAAAATAAAAAAAGATTTTAATTGACGATCGTGTAGAGACGCGCCCCTGGCGCGTCTCAATGATCGTTGTAGAGACGTACCGTTGGTACGTCTCAATACAATGAGACGCGGCAACGCCGCGTCTCTACACAACATACTAATGAACACGCTAAAACGACAATTCGCTGTCCTCTCGCGCGTCAAAGCAAGCGAGTCATGGAAACAAGATGCCCGCAATCGGTTGATTGCGGATATTCGGTTTTATTCGTTTAATAAACCGTCATCTTTGCGTTTCTTTAAAATGAGATCTGTGGCACAAATGGTAACAACAATAGTCAATCCATTCGCGTGGATGCAATCAGGCGCGGCTCTTGTGTTGGTTGTTATGATAGCTCTGGGAGGGTCAGTGGCATCAGTCGGCGCGACACTTGGCAGTTTGCCCGGAGATACGTTGTATCCTGTAAAACGCACTATTGAAAATGTTCAAATCGTATTTTCGCCGTCAGATGAAGGAAAAGCGCGGATTCATCTGGCTCTTGCTTCCCGAAGAGCTGATGAGTTTTACGCGCTTACCGAACGTATTCAAAATAGTCCAGATGAATCGAAAACATCTCAAAAAGCGGAAAAGGCGCTGGAAGAAGTTGAAAGACAGGTGAAGATCGCTCAAAGCGCAGTGCTCAAAGTAACAGAGAGTGAATTAGATCAAAAGAAAAAAGACACCATTGCAAAAGAATTGTCTTTAAAAACAGCTCATATTGAAGGTGTCATTGATCAGGCAGTGAATGCGTTATCGCAAAATATATCAGGCATTTTAGAAGAAAAAGCAGTACAAGTTCAGCAAGATGTTCGCCGTTCAGAGCTTTATCGAATAGAGACCATGGCTTCGTTAGTGGAAGATCCCGAGCTGTTATCAAGTATGCTTGCGCCAAAGAAGGAATTACTTCACAGGAAAATAGAAGAGGCAGTACTTGAATTGCAACAAGGATTACTGCCATCTGAAAATATTCAGGAATTAACAGCAGAAGCGCGCGCGCTTTCCGCATTTAAATCAGGTGAATCATCAGGATCGGTTGCGTTAAGAAAATCCTTTGGCTTGCCGGAAAAGCCCCTTGATATAGATTCAACAGTTCCGGCGTCTTTTATATTGGAGCGCCAAGAACGAGCCATATCATTAGTAAAAGAATTAGAGCAGTTAAAAGAGGCGCTTGCTCAAGAAGGGAGTGTTGATGTATTTATTTCGATTGAAGAAAAAATTGAACAAGGAATGAATCAGGCCGATGAGATAGTAGCTGATTTGACTCGTTTTGCTTCTATCTTGGGAGTTGAGGATCCTGCTGTCCAAGGAACAACGCCACCGGAAGATCAGCAACCATTGTCTGCTCCGACCACTGACAAAGGTGTGGTTAAGGGGATAACCCTTCCATCTAATGACCAAGGCAAGAGTGTTTCTCAACAAGATCAACCGCAGACAGATACTGATAAAATGCTTCAAGATAGCAAAAAAACAGATAAAGAAACAGGAAATACCGAGCAAACTGATCCAGAAAAAGATACTAATGAACAAGTTCAACAAGAACCACCACAAGATCCGATTCCCCCTGCGATTTAGGTATTGATTTTTTTATATTTTTGTGTTCTTTTAAATTGCTCATAACAAAGGCAAAAAGAGTTGACGAAGTAAGATAAATATAGTATCTTAATTTGCATGTAATTTAATGGGTAGCGAATAGTGTAGAGACGCCCCCCTGGGGCGTCTCCAAGCCATTGCTCAAGAATTGAAGATATATTATTTTTTTGAGAAAATGATCATTTTCTCAAAAAAAGAGTATCATCTTTGGTGCTCGTCCCGCACCTATTCTTGGGAAGCATGATGTCTTTTTAAGATATGGCTTTGAGAGGGGATGCAACAGGCAAACCTATTCATAACAGAAGTTGCATTTTTACTCGTCAGGGTAAAAATACCCAAGAATAGGTGCGGGACTCGTTCATTCAGTCGTTGTAGAGACGTCCCGATGGGGCGTCTCAAATGAGACGCTCCATCGGATCGTCTCTACACAAGAGTATTTTAGTCACAGATAAGACATAGGCAAAAAGTCCTATGCTGTGGAGTAAATATGTCGAAACATTTATATATTTAAATATTGATGTATTTACTCCCAAGCATAGGGCAACTAAGGATTGCAATCCATATGAATAACACTCGTGTTATTCATGAGGCATGCCTCTGTGCTTATCTAAAAACCCCTCTTTTATAAAGTAACAAGGAGCGCAAATACCGAACCTTTTGGCAGAAAAGTCGAGTCCGAGTTTTCTCGGGCGCACAAAGGCACCGGATCCTCGTTTGCTTTATAGAGTGAGGCGGAATTAATTCAAGACCAATTGTTTTATGAGTAACGTTCTCAAACGTTCAAAAAAACTTCTCTCGGTTGGTCTTACCATTTCCACTATTGTGTGGTCAGTCGGTTTATTTAGCTTTTTGGGCGTACCTTTGGTCGCTCAAGCGGCTACAGCCGGCGATTTGGTAAAATCACCGAGTAGTTCAGCGGTCTATCTTGTGGGTACTGGTGGCACAACCATCCATGTATTTCCACACTTGAATGTCTATATGTCATGGGGTTACCCTGCTGACTTTAGCACAGTCAAGACCATGGACCTTGCAGGATTGACTCCTGGAAATCCTGTCGCATTTCGTGATGGCGCTCTCTTTAGAGGCACCGCAACCGGAATAAGTGGCAAGGATAAAACAGCTGTGTTTGTTGTAGAAAATGGTAAGTTGAGGGACATTGTTTCCGAGACCGTGTACCAAACAATCTACAGCGATGCAAGCTGGTCGCGCGTAACCTGGGTGCCGGATGATTTACTTTCCAAATTCACCTATCCATCTGGTGATCAATGGACAGCAGTAGACAAGCTCCCGGGCGGAACACTGTTTAAAACAGGAAGCGATGATACCATTTATCTTTCTGTTAATAACAACGGTGTTTACACAAAACGCGCATTCTCAAGCACAACTGCGGCAACAGCAAATCGCTTCAACGCATCAACTGCGTTAACTGTTTCCGGTACGCTTGGCACCAGCCAAACGACAGGAACACAGGTAACCGGTGCTGATAGCGCGCTGTCAACTCCGTCAGTTGCGCAATTGAGTGATACAACTCCGCAGGCCGCAACCGGCATTTCCGTATCTCTTGCTTCAACGTCTCCAGCATCTGGAACATTGGTGCAAGCACAGGCAACTGCTGATCTCGCGCACTTTACATTGACAAACAATGGCAGTGATGCGGCAAAGATCACAAAGTTGGTGTTAAAACGCCTTGGCGTTTCCGCAGACACAACTCTTTCTGCAGTATATGTGTATGACGGAGCAAGTCGGTTGTCTGACTCTGCTACTGTATCAAGTGGTGTTATTACGTTTAATAACTCTGCTGGTATCGTGGAAATCGCGGCAGGCGCGAGCAAGAAACTTTCTGTTCGCTCAAATATTGCCGGTGATACTTCAGGGCAGACCGTTGGTGTTGGCGTTCTTGATGCCGCAAGCATCGGAACAGACAATGCAAGCGATACTGTTTCCGGTTCATTTCCGGTAAATGGCAATATCCACAGCATTGCGTCTGCAACGCTTGCGACTGTGAGCTTTGAGAATACCGCAGGCACAAGCCCAACCGCAAATGGCGCTCTTGATCCTCAAGAAGGGTTTACCGCATGGGATAACACTGTGACCATTGGTACTCGCAAAGTATCATTAAAATCAATTCGCTTCCGTGAAATCGGTTCAATCGAATTCAAGGATCTTGCGAATTTGAAATTAATGGTTGATGGCGTGCAAGTTGGTACAACTATTCCTGCATTGGATAGCACTGGATATGTAACCTTTGATTTCACAGCAACTCCTATCGAATTGAAAACAGGAAGCCGTGTGATTAAAGTTGTGTTGGATGTGATTGGCGGATCAAGCCGTGATTTCACAATATCCTTACGCGATGCCGGTGATGTATCAGTTACTGACAGCGAATACAATGCAAATATCTTGGTACAAACAGCAAGCGCGGCATTTACAAATGTTGATGCCGGAAAACAGACCGTTTCAACAGGGTCATTGACCATTACTCGCAAGAGTGATTCGCCTTCTGGCAATGTTGTCATCGGCGCATCTGCCGTTACCTTGGCAAAATATGAAGTCAAGGCATTCGGTGAAAAGATGAAAGTAGAAAGCTTGTATGTCAGTATCACCTCTTCTGATGGTGCTATTGATAAATATCGCAATGGCGCTCTCTTCTTTGATGGCGTGCAAATCGGAAGCACAGCAGATATCTACGAAACAGCAGGCACTGCGGCAACCTATACTAAGTTCAATCTTGGATCAGCCATGATTGTAACTCCGGGGACACCGAAAGTGCTTGAAGTTAAATCAGACATCTTTGACAGTGATGGTACTGATCATGTTTCTGCCGGTGATACATTGTCAGCAAGAATTCAAATTCCTGCCGCGACAAATACCCAGAGAGTGGTAACTGGAAGCTATATTTCAGCCCCTGCGGCAAATCAAGACGGTAATACGTTGACTGTTGCAGTAGGATCACTCGCCGTTTCAAAGAGTCAGTCGTATGGTGATCAGACCGTTGTGATTCCTGCATCAGCAGTCAAGATCGGTCAGTATTCTGTAACATGCGGAAGCAATGAAGCAGTAAACTTGACAACCATTACACTTGTAACAAACGTTGCAGATGAAATGGATCTTGCTGATCTGAACAATGTGTATGTAAAATACGGCACAAAGACAACTTCAATCTTGTCAACAGCTCAAGCAACCTACTCATGGAGTATTAGCGAGGCATGTGCCGCAAATGCAACTCTTGGGATAGAGGCCTATTCAGATATCGCGGCAGGAGCGGTGGTGACTAACGGTGGCGACACTGTTATCACAACCCTCGTTGTTTCAGGTACTGCGGCTTCTGGAACAGCTGTTACGAGTGGAACTGCGGTAACCGGTCAGACCATTACCGGATCAACCGGTGGTACATTGACTGTGTCTAAAGCAAATGACACTCCAGTGGCTTCTGTCGTTATTGCGGGAGACACGCCTATAGCAGGCGCGTTGAAAGTGAAATTCACTGCCGCAAGCGAAGATATCTATATCACAGAGCTTACCTTCCGCCAAAATATCACTGCAGACGACCTTGCAATCGCATCGTTGTCTCTGTATAAGGCAGAAGGAAGCGGCGCCTCTACCCAAATCGGCACAGCAAAGGACTTTAACATAGACGGAACAAATCCGGGCTATGTCTCATGGTCGCTTACTGGCGCGGATCAAGTAAAGGTTGTAAAGAATGGTTCCAGCTATGTGTTGGTAAAACCAACATACGTCTCAAGCGGACAAACAGCAGTAACCGGGCTTACTCCGCAAATCGCATTGACTCATGTCAAAGCGCAAGGCGCATCAGTTATCACTGCAACCATCTCTCCAGATGGATCGGATGATGTTACAACAACCTTGCTGGGAGCAAATCTTGATTCAACCATGAACGTGAACGAAGCGGCCTCTCCTTTCAGTATTTCTGATACCACCCTCACGGTTGATACCTTAGATGCTACAACTAATCTGGCTATTGGAACTATTATTGTTATTGAGGATGAAGAGATGTTGGTTACTGGAGTCACCAACGCAACAACGATTACAGTAACGCGCGCGTACAACAGTACAATGGCAGTTACTCACGCTAATACCAGTAATATCTCGTACAAAGCTGCATTGATTGCAAGTACTGCAAATACCAGCTTTATCTCTGGTATCAGCGAGGCAACCATTGCAGTCGGTGATGTGATTGTTGTCGGTGATGCGACCGGAACCACAAACCAAGAGCTCATGATTGTAACCGCGGTTCTGGCAAACGTTGGCGGTGGTACCAATGAGTTGATTACTGTGATTCGTGACGATACCGTTGCCGCACACGCAATTTCAGCATTGATTAGTGAAGCATTTGAAGGCAATGCAATGACTGTCATGAACACCAAACCAACCATTACGGTTGCAAGTGATTCCCCAGTTGGTTCTACTGGTGGTGGAACGCAAAAAGTGGTGTTTAAGTTCAATGTCGCGGCTACAAACAATGCAAGCGATCCGGCAGAGAACAAAGTGGTGATCACGTCAGTTGACATCACAAACAACAGGACCAGCGCGACTGTTAAGAACCTCAAGCTGTATCCTGCTGAGTCAACGTATGATCAGAATTCCACTTATGCCACCACTTGTGTTGGCCTTTCCAGCACAAAATGGCGCTGTACTTTAAGTACTGTCGGAGGCACCAATGAAGTAGTGGAAGGAATTACAAAGGTCTTTGTAGCCCGCGCTGATGTTGGGTACTCTGCGGCAGGTAGTATTGAATTCAGCGTTGCGGCTCTTGGTTCTTCAAACGCGACAGGCACTGTTACAGCAGGAGACTTTGTTTGGACTGATGGCACAACCTCAAAATCATGGGTTGACCAATCTCCAAGCTATGTCCAGTCATCCTCTGCCCAGACAACAACTGCGGCGGCTGGTGTTGCTGATAGCGTAGCGCCGACGATTACTGCAATTGCAGTTGTCGATGCGGCCGAGAATAATCTCTTAGCGGCGAACGGTACCATCGTGATTACCTTCAGCGAGATGATTGATCCAAGTACGGTTGCTGCTGATCTTGTTCCTGACGGTACCTATACCGCTACAGTAGCAAACGGTGCGACAGGCGACATTAGCTTGGTTGATGCTGGCGCAGCTGATACCATTGTGATCGCAAACATCATTACCCTCTCTGTCGGAAACGACACTTGGGTAGAAGCAGGTGGTACGCCGGATAATGCCGGGTCTACCAAGCTTTCACTTGATGCGACTGGTACTATTCTTACCGTGACCATCGTTGATGGTGTTGGTGAAAACCTTGAAGCAGGTGCTACACAAACCGTTGTAGCATCCTCTGGCGGAACGACAGTGAAGGATCTTAACGGAACCGCAATGACTGCCGCGGGCAGCGATGCAGCAACCATGACATCCGACGCTATCTAATCCGTTTTTCTCTCTTCCCCTCCTTATCAAGGAGGGGGTAAGGGGGGAGGTATAGCATTGCGGTGAGACCGCAGAAATTCCAGCCCCGACATCCAGTCGGGGCTGGTTTTGTTGTAGAGACGTGCCCCTGGCACGTCTCTGGAGTCGTCGCCGTTCTCCCTCTCCTTTATAAGGAGAGGGGGGGGTGAGGTATTCAACCGCTTGCCGACATTCTAAAGAGTTGATAATCTGGATGAGATAGGGACTGTAGAGACGCACCGTTGGTGCGTCTAAAATACAGGTCGTATTGGATGGAGACGTGCCCCTGGCGCGTCTCTGGATAACGTATGGAAAAAGACGCCCCAGGGGGGCGTCTCTACACACTTACATAATAGGGAGTCGTCGTCGTCCCCCCTCTCCTTTATAAGGAGAGGGTAGGCCTGCCCTGTCCGAAGGATGCCCGATGGCAGACGAAGTGACAGGGGGTGAGGTATTTACATTAATAGTATGACTATGAACAAAAAATCACTCATTATTATTTTCATTCTCGCGATACTCATCGCGCTATCCCTCATCGGCTGGGGAATGAGAGATCGCATTATTTCGATTTTTATTAAAACGCAAGAGCAGAAAGATGAAGGACTTTTAAAAGATATTCGTTTAGCAACGCAAAAAGAGGACTGGGATGAGTTTGGAAAGTTGATGGCGCAGGTTTATGAACAACGTCTCATTGAAACAAACAAAGAATATAATAAAGTCGAAAGCGAGGCGTATGTAAAAGCAACAACCTATCTTGATCAAGAAAAAGATCCACAAAAAGCATTAGACGTGGCAACAAAGGTGTACGAACTTTCCCCTTACGGCTGGCGGTTTAATTATCTAAAAGTGCGGGCATTGGAAACATTAGGCAAGCAGGCGTTTGCAGAAGAGAATGCCCAACTTGCCGAATCCTATGCCATGCAAATTCTTACAATCCAATATCGTCTTGAAGGAGCGAATTTATTGGCTGATATTTATATTAAAAAAATTGAAGAAGCATTAAAGGCAGGGGGAAAAGATCAGGCATTGCAAGCGTACCTTGCGATTAAGGATTATGAAGTGTCGCAGGATCGGAAAGATAAACTCAACCAATTAGCCCGGCAGTTGTAGAGACGCATGGCAATACGTCTCTACAAAATATTGCGTCCGTGTAGAGACGTGCCGTTGGCACGTCTCCGATCAACGCGCGGATTGAGAACTCCCTATCGGGATGTCTCTACAACGGCTCTCATGAGCAATACGTCCAATTTGAAAAATGTGCTATACTTTTACTATATGAAACGCATAGCGATTTTTTTGACTGCTTTTGTCATGATAATCTTTCCTTTAGAAAGTGCATTTTCGTATACTGTAGAGACGCCCCGTTGGGGCGTCTCCGCACCGGACGCGACGAGACGCACCAACGGTGCGTCTCTACAGATCCCGGGCCAAGTGCTTGTTCAAAAAAAGGGTGAAGCCGTGCCAGAATTATATTTGTTCGATCCCGCACAACAAACACTCGATGATGTGATCAATCAATTAAAACACGCGTCTGATGTTATTCATGTTCAGCCGAATTTTGATTATGACGCTGTAGAGACGCGCCCCTGGCGCGTCTCGATCGATGAGACGCCACAGGGTGGCGTCTCTACTGTAATGTATGGCGATAACACTTCATTTCACACTGTCGCCACAGCAGTGTCCAATGATCAATTCATTTCTGATCAAACATACCTTGATCAAATTCATGTCGGCCCGGTGTGGGATCATGCCACCCGCGGAAGTCATGAGGTAGTTGTGGCAGTTATTGATACCGGATTAGACATAGATCATCCTGATTTGATGGACAACATTTGGACAAACAAAGATGAAATAGAAAATAATGGAATAGATGATGATAACAACGGGTTTATTGACGATCGTCATGGCTGGGATTTTAACCATAACACCTATCAGCCAGAAGCAAAATTAGACAGCAAAGGATACACAGTAGAGGCGTTAACTCATGGCACGGTTGTGGCAGGCATTATCGGCGCTCGGGGTAATAACGGTATTGGCGTTACTGGTATTGCTCAAACAGTACAACTCATGGGCTTGAAAGCGCTTAACGGGCTTGGGCACGGCAATACGCTTGATGTTGTCAAGGCAATTATGTATGCAAAAGAAAATGGCGCTGATGTTATTAATATGAGTTTTGTCGGTCATTTAAAAGATGATATTTTAAAAGACGCAATCCGCGATGCGTATGAATCAGGCATTATCATTGTTGCGGCAGTAGGGAATGACGGCGCGTCTGACACAAGCGACGACGTTGGCGATCTTGACATCAATCCTTTGTACCCCGGGTGTATTGATGAAAAAGTTGCAGGAAAAAATTGGATTCTTGGAGTTGCGTCAGTTGATCAAAAAGATCGGCGTTCGCGGTTTTCGAGTTTTGGCACAACATGCGTTGACTTGGTTGCTCCGGGAGAAGGAATTTTTAATACCCAAATTTGGAATGCCAGCATTGGCGGCCTTGAAAAAGCGTATCGCGGAAACTGGAACGGCACCTCATTTGCCGCGCCAATGGTTGCCGGCGCCGCCGCGCTTATTAAAAGTTATGCTCCCGGGTTATCAGCAAAAGAGGTGTATGATTATCTTGTTTATAATGCCGATGATATCGTTGGAAAAAATTCGGAATTGACTGGAAAGTTAGGATTCGGTCGCTTGAGTATTGAGAAGGCATTTACTTCAATTGATACCTATGCGCCTGCGTCTGCTTTTGTGTCTGCTTATGTATCTCGGCAAAAAAAAGTGATTGAACGATCGTTTTTTGTGGCAGGAGCAGGTCAGGGCATGGATCCTTGGGTGCGCCTATGGTCGTATGATGGCATTTTGCAACATGAATTTTTAGCATATGATAAAACCATGAAAGCAGGGGTCTCTGTTGCATTGGGAGATGTGAATAATGATAATGAACTGGAAATTATCACCGGCCCGGCAACTCCTGCTGTGTCTCCAGTCCGCGTATTTAATCTTAAAGGTGTTCTTTTAAAAGAATTTCAAGCTTTTCCTTCTCACATCAAAATAGGTATACACATTGCCAGTGGTGATGTGTTGGGAAATAGTAAAGATGCCATTGTCATCGGAGCCGGCAATGGTGGCGGTCCTATGATCCGCGTGTTTAACGGAGATGGGGAAATGGTCTCGCAATTTTTTGCAGGAGACAGGGCTGGCAGGCAAGGGATTTCGTTTGCATTGGGAGATACGGACGGCAATGGCATTGATGAAATAGGTGCCATTACAAGCATTGCTAAAAAAAATACTATTACTTTTTATAATGCATACGGCGGAGTTGAAAGAGTAACATCAGTGCAAGAGGGCGCGCTCCCGCTTGGCAGGGATATTGTGATTGCCGAAAATGCTGTTGATACAGGTGAAGCGCGAATTATTACCGGGTCAGCTCAAGGAGAGCAAGCAGATGTGAAGATTTTTTCACTTGATGGTAGAATGGTAAAAACAATTCCGTTATTCAATCGGTTGTTAAAAAGCGGAATAACACTCACTCTTGCGGACGCGAATGCTGATGGTAAAAAAGATATTATCGCAACTCCCCGCAGAGGAGGTGGCCCGCAGGCGCAGATGTTCGATTTGGATGGAAAAGTCATTAAGCAATTCTTTATTTTTGATAAAAATGTACGAAAAGGAA
>Ga0209211_10008336_pt1 | contig 14206 bp, 16 predicted proteins | sample RifGroA2_FD_183992 | JGI IMG/M metagenome (GOLD analysis project Ga0209211, IMG submission 183992) | Groundwater microbial communities from Rifle, Colorado, USA - Groundwater A2 (SPAdes) (version 2) | ecosystem: Environmental > Aquatic > Deep subsurface > Groundwater | place: Rifle, Colorado...
CAGCCTTTCTCTTTTGCCTCTGCCCACGATCCGGCCTCTGCCATTTTTTCCCACTCGATAATTTCTGCCCGGATGAATAATTTTTCAAAATCAGAATGGATGGTGCCGGCGGCTTGGGGGGCGGTGGCGTCCTTTTTAATCGGCCAGGCTTTGACCTCGATTTTTCCGGATGTTATGAAAGAAATCAGCCCCAGTCTGTGAAAACATTCGGTTATTATTCGATCCAGTCCTGACGTTTCCATCCCGTAAACTTTCATAAACTCTTTTTGTTCAATTTTTGGTAATTGGGCTATCTCTTCCTCTATTTTGGCGCAGAAATAAAACATTCCGTCGCCTCGAGCGGAGTCGAGAGGCCTAGCGAAGCGATTTAAATCGTTCGCTCCGCTCGCTGGATCCTTCGACTTTCCGCCAGCTGGCGGATCGCTCAGGATGACAGAGGAGAATTTCTCCTCTGTCACATTCACCGCGTAAATTACCGGTTTGTCCGCCAACAATCTTTCGCCACCTCCCTTATCCCCCTGATTTCCCTTATTCCCCTTATCTTGTTTCTCTTTAGTTTCCAAATCCTTCAACTCCAATTCCATATTTACAATCTCCGCGTCATGGACGGGATCTTTTGAATCCTGATGGCGAGGGACGCCGTCGGCCTCAAAGTCACGTAGAACGTGAAGAATTAAATCTACGTCGCGGATATGGCTTAAAAACTTATTGCCCAGTCCGTTTCCCTCGGCCGCACCCTTAACCAACCCGGCAATGTCTACGAAAGTAATGTTAGAAAATACTAACGGTGGAATTCTGTTATCGGTTTTCTGATTTCTGTTTTCGGTTTCAGGTTTCTCGGTTTTCGGTTTGTCTGTTAGAGACTGGCTAACTGAAAACTGATTAACATTAGACTGAGAACCGACAACCGAAGACTGATAACCGGAGGGGAACATCGCGTCTCTAAGTTTTACTAATCTTTCATCCGGGACGTCCACTACCCCCACATTCGGTTCAATTGTGGCAAACGGATACGGCGCTGTCAACGCCGCCTGTTTTCCCATGATTGCGTTAAATAAAGTGCTTTTACCGACGTTTGGAAGCCCAATAATCCCGACTTTTAATCCCATCCTCTTATTCTACATCCTCCCCAATTTCCCTAATCCCCCTAATCACCTAAATTTTTCTAAATTCCCCTAAATTCCTCTAATTTCCCCTCGTATTTCTCTCTTACTGCCTCCATAGCTTCCTGTAATTCTTTCCGTCCCGGATGAGCTAGCCTATCAATTTCCGGAGCCATAATATTTAGAGTATTCCGGCCAAGCGCCGGGGTAAAATGTGGCGAGGCAAAAATTGAAGCTAGGATTTTTCCCCGGGTTGCAAGTTTTTCTTCGGCCGAGGTGTCCTCTTTTAATTTCAGAATTCGGTTTCTCGTTCATGACTGCAAGTATATCAGATAAGGCCCGGCCTTTTTAAAAAGGCCGGGCCTTTTTACAGTCTTGACATAATTCCGCCAATGGTCTATTAGTTCTTATGTAAATATGATTGTTAATTCTCCCCGTCATCTCCACCGCCGGCCGGAAGTGTTGGGCTTTCATCCCAGTCTTCACGAAGGAGAAAAATTGATTCAAATGGCCGATTGTAATGAAACATTTAGGGCTTTGGCGGTAATGGCGAATGGTTTAAGAGATTATTTTGGAGACGATCAGCCGGTTTGCGTTCCAATTAAAAGGGGAGCGTCCGGAACTATGAATTTGTTGCGTGGGATCGATCCGGGGTTGTTTGACAACATCCAACCGATGGCGATATCCACCACCAATGGCAAACAGCGTTTGCCGGAACCTAGAATTTTAGAAATGCCTTCTCCGCAAGCTGTAGAAAATAGGCAAGTACTGATAGTCGACGGTGTGGGAGATACTTTAAAAACTTTACGTTTGGCGGTTGATTCTGTCAGGCGATTATGCGACGGAACAAATTTTCTGCCCCCGGCGGGAATCTTAGCCTGTGTGGCTGTTTTGAAACAAGGCGCGGCTAAAGTTGAAGTTCCGGAATTAACGGATGCAGCCATGCTGGCGGATAAAAACGATTGGGTGGTGGGGATTGGCGCTGTTGGAGCGGATGGATTTGATTTGGATGACCGGTTTCGGGATTTAGCCGGAGTCTGGCATATCCAAGTCCCGCAATCAGAATAATTTTCTACTGTAAAGTATCAGATACTCTACGTTCAAAGAACCAGCAATGTGAATTGAATTTCCGAAACAGAATTATTGGGTAGCGGAAGATTTGCCGTCAGGCCAGTCGATAAGTCCGCATCCGGTAATTATGGGTTTTTTCCCAACTTCAATACTAATAACATCTTCGCCTTTATCAATCCTTTCGGACATGGCCGCGTCAATTACAAGCGGAAGCTCGATTCTTTGTATCAATGCACCGGGGCCATCAAATCCGAGTGAAAGATGGTTTTCGGCTTCGTTTGCTTCGATAGTCACAATTCCGAAGCCTTTCGTCATATTGTCAATTAATCCGATTTCGTCAAAAACGTAACCAACTGGAATTTGTATTTCAGCTCTTGATAAAGCTACCGCTGTACTTGTGACAAGGGTTTGCAATAATAAATTAAGAGACTCATCTGTCATTGGGGATAATGGTTTTTCGTCCGCATCCATCATTTTTTTTTCAACTAAAAGCGGTTGAACCACTTTTTCGTACACTTGAAAAACCACTCCTTTATGAATTCCGGCCAAACGCGGGTCCAGCCTTAATTTATTTTCACTCATGGGTGAATTATATCAAACTATACTAATAAGGTGACTCCTTTTTGCCAATGTTAATACTTTCCTACGACTTGCCCCGTCGAAGCCTTGGCGAAGGTGGGTCGTATGATTCTATTAACATATCTTTTAACTTCCCTTAAAATCCTCTAATCTCCTATAATTTCCTCTATCTCCGGCCTGACTATTCTCAAATAATCCTCCTTCTTCATCGCTACCGAAAAACTCCGGTCGCCGGCATTGAAAATAATTTTCTCATTGTCCAACAGCGTTTTCTCCACAATAACTTTGATGCCGAATAAATTTCCAAACGGGGGAATACCGCCGATCTGAATTCCGCCGGTCAGTTCCGAAATTTCTTCTCCTGTCGCAAACCTCAGATCTTTAGTATCCAATAACTTTTTGACTTTAGAACCGTTAAATTTTTTATCTCCCGGCAAAATCAGCATTACAAACTCATTGTTTCCGGCGGAATTTTTAATCTTGACAATTATGGCTTTAGCCCCTTGGCTGATGGAATAACCATGGCGGAGTTTGGCTGCTTGCTCGCTGGTAACCACCGGCTGGTGTTCAAAAGTTTCAAACCAACAGCCTTTTTGTTTCAATAAATCCAAAATGTCAGTGACTGTCTGATGATATGGCATTTGATTGTTAATTCTATCAGGACACGAGTTTTGCAACTCTGTCATTCCGGCATCCTATCATTCCCTGACCCATATCTGTCATTCCCCGACTCGATCGGGGAATCTATTTAAATAGATTCCCGCTTTCGCGGGAATGACAAATGTAGTATAAAATAATAACCATGCCAGACAACATTTTGTCAGTTTCCGGTTTATCCGTAACCAAAGGCAAGCGGGTAATTCTGGAAAATATCAGTTTTGAAATCAAAACCGGGGAGACTCTGGCGGTTATCGGCCCCAACGGAGCCGGCAAAACCACTCTTTTCCGGGCGATTTTAGGCTTGATTCCGTTTACCGGAAAAGTAGTCTGGAAAAAAGGCGTTAAAATCGGTTATGTTCCGCAAAAACTTTTTATAGACGCCGATTTCCCCCTGACCACACTGGAATTTTTACGCCTTAAAGATAAAAATTCCGCCAAAATCAAAGATGCCATGGAAGCGGTCGGATTTTTGGCGGACAAAAACCTGCTCAATAACCGTTTGTCCGATCTTTCCGGAGGTGAACTCCAAAGAGTTTTAATTGCCTGGTCGTTGTTGGGGGATCCGCAGGTTTTGCTTTTTGACGAACCGACGGCCGGAGTGGACGTAGTGGGTGAGGGGACAATCTATTCCATGCTGGAAAAATTGCGGGTTAAAAAGAATCTGACAATCCTGTTAATCTCCCACGAGCTGGATATTTTAAGGAAATATGTGACTCAGGTTTTGTGCTTAAATAAAGAAATGGTTTGTTTCGGATTGCCAAAAGACATGGATAAAAATGTAATGAATAAATTATTCGGCGAGGAGGTCCATTATTATGAACATCAGCACAAGTTTTAATCCGTGGTTTTTGATATTGGTCGGCAGTTTTGTGGCCGGAGCCTGCGCTTACGTCGGGTCTCTAATGGTTTTAAAAAGAATGTCTTTGGTGGGGGACGCCCTCTCCCACGTGGCTTTGCCGGGGATGGCGATTGCCATTTCAATCGGGGTTTCGCCGATATTGGGGGCATTTGTGGCCCTGACTTTGGCAATTTTCGGAATCTGGTATTTGGAGGAAACTTCCGATACTTATCCCGAGGCCTTGGTAGGAATTTTCTTCACCGCCAGCTTGGCTTTAGGCTTATTGCTGACTAAAGAAAGCGACCTTTTGGAGGCGCTGTTCGGGAGTTTGGATAAACTGGATTTTGGCGAGGGCTTGGCAACAATGGGGATTTCCGTTTTGGCGATAATTGTGGCGACTTTTTTGTATAACAAAGTCATAATTTCCATAATTTCGCCTGAATTGGCGAAAGTCAACCGGATAAACGTTAAATTGGTGAATTTGGCCTATTTATTATTGGTCGGGACAATCGTGTCTTTAGGCGTCAGATTTGTGGGAACACTTCTAATGGGGGCTTTGGTAATCGTGCCGGCGGTCAGCGCCCGGAATGTGACTAAAACCATCACCGGCTATTTATGGTTTTCGGCCATCTTCGGAGTTGTTTCCGCCGCCGCCGGAATTTTCCTGGCAGTTAAAATGTCTCTTCCGGTCGGAGCCATGGTAGTCCTGTCCAGCGTGGCGATTTATATCTTGTCGTATCTATACCATAATTTCCATAAAATATAGCCATTAAATCAATAGACGGGTTTTAAGTTTTATGTCATTCCGAGTCCCGATGAAATCGGGATGTGGGAATCTCTCTCTATTGATATAGTTTGATGAAGTAAAAATATTCGATGTATCAACCAATTGAAGGTCTGACCTTCAATATGGCCATACATCAATCAATTTTATTTGACTGTCACCCTAGCCTTACTTTTTTTAAAGGCCGGGCCTTTAATTGTCAATATTCACGCGCACGTGCGCTGGTTTATTGACAAAAAAGAATTTTTTCAGTTGACAAGCCAACTTTTCGTGATATATGCGATTCTAGAATGACACCGGACAACAAGCTAATTTTGGCCAGATTCAAAAGCTGGGATGAAGCCGCTTAAATATCACAATATTGATCCGGCCCAGACATAATTTGAGAATTTTGGAGATTTATGCCTGCCGATTAGCCTAAAATCAGATATCCCCGCATTCGAACACATATTGGCTAAATGAGTTAAATCTCTGTCCACCGGAGTTTCTTTCGCTTCAACGCCAAATTTATTATCTAAAATAAAGTCAATTTCGTGCCCTGTTTTTAGGGCGTAATATTGAATTTGTCCTATTCCGGCAAACTGATTAAAAAGGGTGTTTTCAAATTGAGCTCCGCTTGACAGTTCTGCCAGTGTATTAGCCAGCCCGGTATCGCAAAAATAAAGTTTTCGGGATTTTACAATTTCTCTGTCAACACTCCTTGTATAGACAGGAACAGTGGTTATGAGATAAGTTTTTTCAAAAAAAGACATATAGTTAGTTACGGTTGGCCGAGACAGGCCAATAAGCTGTGACAGATTTGTATATTCAACCCTATTTCCGACTCTGCCTGCCAACAGTTTGGCCAGAGAATACAAATTACGTTCATCGGAAAAATCGGCCAGGCTCCGAACATCAATGTTTATATAAGAGGACATGATATCCAGTAAAAGATCTGTCTTTTCAGCTTCGGATTTGGCCAGCGCTACCTGGGGGAAGCCTCCGAATCTAACGTATTCTTCGTAATATGAAGACAGGCGATTATGTTCCGGAATATTAAATTCTGCCTTTTTCCAGTCGGTTTGTGAAAATGAAATTTCTTTGAAAGTGAGAAATTCTCCAAAGTCCAGCGGGCGCAGTTCAAAAAGCTTTTTGCGTCCCGATAAAGATTCGGAAAACAAATTTTTAAGGTAATAAGAACTCGATCCCGTCACGATAAACTTAATATTATGATGATCCGACAAGTATTTAATGGCGCTAGGACTGTCCGGAGCCAGCTGCATCTCGTCAAGGGCAATTATCATAGGTTTATCGGCAGACAACCCCCGGGCAATAAAAGATTCGCGGATTGCTTCATAATTTTTCTGGCTAAAAAGTTCGCGATTATCAGGGCGTTGCAAATCCAAGTAAAGCGAGTTTTTGGCGGGAAGATCTAAGAGGAGTTGTTGAATTAAAGTCGTTTTGCCGGTCCTTCTCATTCCGGTAAGCACTGTCACCAAAGGAGTTTGAGCGTGGCTTAAAAGATCCGAGTAGATTTTGCGTTTATAAAACATAAGTAATTTACACTTTACATAAAGTAACGCTTTTTGTCAAGTACTACTTTTACCCAACATCCGTGACAGAACCAAAAATTATGAGCGAAAAAACCGATTGAACTCTGGCGCTTTTGGCTTTAGCTCAAGATTTCTTCAGAAGGATTTAGGCCAATTTTTTGAGGACTTCGAAGAATAACCGTTATAATTTCGCCGATTTAATAAATTCAGGGAAGGATAATATCCGCTGATTGTCGTTTGGCGAGAAGAGAAACGGTTGGACTTCTTTGGCCAGCGTTGAAAAATCAAGTCCGCGGCAAAACGATACTAGCCGCTTTTTCAGCATTTTGACATCGGTTATATCCATTTTCGCTTTTAAATATTGATAGTTCGGTTTTGTCTTTCCCAATAGGAACACAATATCGAAAAAATCCCTTCCCTTTGTTCTTTTTCTGGTCATTGCCGCATAGATCTTTTGTGATAATAAGATATCGGCGGGGGTAACAAAAATCTTGGTGAAGACGTCAAATTTATTTAAAATCACCTGTTCCGGCTCATACTTGAATTCGTGGCCGAAAGTATCAAACTGAACCAAGATTTTCTCTTCTTCAATCGGCGATAAACCATATTCAAATAGCAATTTCGGGAAGCGGACATAACAACGGAATGCCTTTTTATATACATTTTTGGTTTCCACCTGATAACCTTCCAGTTCAAGCGACTTTTTAACTATCAGCGCCAGTTGGTCAAACTCCTCCCGTTTGAGATCGAAATTGTCAAAATCCAGATCTTCGGAAAATCTGGTATTGCCGTGGACGATTCTTAAAGCCGTGCCTCCAATAAAAGATAGTTTTCCGGCCAGCGAGGAGCCAAAAAGCGCCTGCAGAATTTTGTACTGCAGATACTCCCGCAAAATGTTGCGGCGGAATGGCCGTAAGTTTATCGGATAATCATTGGAAATGGTGTCAAATGTCAGCATGGCGGATAAATTCCATAAATTTTAGCACTCTTTTCTTCAGGGTTAGACTATCGAAAACCGCCAGATATTTTTCCAATTTTTGCTGATTTATTTTGGCGGAAAATTCATCTTGGTTAATACGCAAGCCGACAAAATCATCATTGTTTAGAACTGTCGGATTTAAATAAAAAAAATCCAACAGAGCTTTTTCTGGTTCCGCCATCAAGTAGCGCTGATTTTGAAAGGGGATAGCGGTGTAGCCGAAAAACAATTCCGGTTTAATTGAGCGGTAAATAAAGTCTCCCAGTCGCGTCCCAAATACGGTCGTTTTTTTGGAAGTAGCCGAAGTGACGCCGTAAACGCTTTCAGGAATCAGTTGATAATGAGTGAGAGCCATTTCAAAAGAGATATAAGAAGGGGAGTAGATACTATTCGCGATGACAAATAAAGCTGGTTCAGATATGCTCTGGTCAGAAAAAACATAAAAATTTCTGATTATTTTTTTAATATATCCTTTCTTTTGCCACTCCACCAACCGCCGCCGGTCAAATCCGGATTCAATTTTCCTTAAGTCAGACAGGGAAAATATAGTTACGTTTCTCAAGTGGTTTCTAACATCTAAAAATCTCATTTTCATTTCTCAAAGTTGTTAAAAATAACAACTTCAAGAAACAGAATACCAATATCAGGCCAGTTTGTCAAGTTTTCCTTGTGCTACACTATTTTTATGGATCCGTTTGGACAGTGGTTTAACGATTTTAATACCTCCGATTTGTACCGTAAATTTCAGCTCCGGCCCGTAGCTTATTTTTGTGCAGAATTCTGTCTTTATGACCGGACAATTTATGAAACTAGCCCCCGAATGCGCCGTGATTTGCCGATTTATGCCGGGGGCTTGGGGATTTTGTCAGGAGACGTCATCCGCGAAGCCGCCGACTGCAATTTTCCCTTAGTTGGGGTTGGTTTATTCTATAGTGATGCTAAAGATTTAGGCGTGGCCCAGCGCCGGCTAAAAATGGCCTTGGACCGGCGCCTGAATTTAATCACGGTGGAAATTCCTCTTCAGGACCGGCGGATCTTTGTGGCGGCTTACGTTTGGCAGGAAAAAGGCGTTCCGGTTTATCTCTTGACTACGGATATTAGCCAAAATGAACCCCGCGACCGGGCAATTACCTCCTCTATCTACCCTAGAGATAAAGAAAAACGCCTCCAGCAGGAGATAGTATTGGGTTTGGGTGGATTGCGGTTTTTGGAAGCCTTGGGAATTCATCCGGCGGTTTATCACCTCAACGAAGGCCATTCGGCATTTTTAGCTACAGAAATTATCCGCCATGAGATTGAAGAGCGCTTAATTCCGTTTGATCAAGCGCGGGATTTGGCCAAGCGCCGGATCGTATTTACCAATCACACCTTGTTGCCGGCCGGAAATGACGTTTTTTCGAATGATTTAGTGGCTGTTAATTTAGCTAAATATGCCGAAGAGATGAGAGTTCCGGTGAATGAGCTGGTAAAGCTGGGATTGGTCCAAGAATCCAATCTTTTTTCAATGACAATGCTGTCGTTGCGATTGGCCCAAACTGTTAATGCCGTTTCTCAATTCCATGTTAAAAAAGCGGCTGAAATTTGGCCGGATCATCCGATGATCGGGATTACCAATGGAATTCATCTTCCGACTTGGGACAGAACCGGAGTCGGGCTGGAATTGGATTGGTTCGGGCAGGACTCTGATATTAGGGATAAGCATCGGGAAAACAAGCGGAAATTATTAAATTACATAGAAAAAGTTTCCGGGTTGAAATGGAGCGATGATTGGTTGCTGGCAGGGTGGGGGAGACGGATAACCGGTTATAAGCGGCCCGATGCGATATTTCAGGAAGCTGACCGGTTGGCAGGCATTTTCCGGGATAAAAATAAGCCGGTCAGGTTGGTAATTTCCGGAGTCCCGCATCCGTCTGATGAAGATGGTCAGCGGCAATTATCTGCAATTTTGGAAATAATCAGGACAAAATTATCAGACGTAGTCTGCTATTTACCGGGGTTTAATTTTGAAATTGCCGGAACGATGATCGCCGGATGCGATTTATGGCTGAATACTCCGGTGGTCGGATTTGAGGCTTGCGGTACCAGCACTATGAAGGCGATGTTAAACGGAACTCTTTTGGTTTCGACCCGCGATGGTTGGCTTTCTGAAATTGAGGTTAATAAAGTTGGTTGGGAATTGGGTGATGTTAATCCCGGAGCTGATTTTATGGATTTATTGGATAAAGAAATTAAACCGGAATATTACGCGGGGAACAATCCGGATTTGACGGAAAAATGGAGGCAAAAAATGTCAGCCGGAAGGGAAATCATTGTCTATAAATATTCTGCTTCCAGAATGCTGAAAGAATACGTGGAAAAATTATACGCCCCGATAATCTCCACGATTTAATCAAACAAATACTACTTTAAACGATTTTAATATATCAGTCTACTATGAAGGGTTGCTGGGGTTGATGCCAAGAAGCCAAAGGACTGATTCTTTGCGGTAGCGGCGGTCGCCGCGGGAGTTTATTCTAATTGCCGGCAGCTTCCCTCTTTTCCCCCATCTTTTAATGGTCAATGTTGAGACTCTTAATAATTGGGCAACTTCTTTAACGGTTAACAGATCCGGCAAATTTTTTAGGTCTAAATTTTTGTCTGCCATTAAATGTAATATAGCTTACTGATAGTCAAACTGTCAAGAGGGAAAGAAGTATATCAGAGTATTCTTAATGGAATAGAGAAATTTTGTCATTGCGAGGAGACCCGGTCAAACGGGGCGACGTGGCAATCTGTTTAATTAGATTCCCACGCTCATAGTCCTTAAGCGAAGTCGAAGGGCCCCGATTTCATCGGGACTCGGAATGACTAATGTAAGGAACTTGAATTATTACTTAAGTTCTACGGTTGCTCCGGCAGTCTCGAGTTTTTTCTTAGCCTCTTCGGCTACATCTTTCTTGACATTTTCCAAAAGCACCGCATCGCCTTTTTCGGTCAAGTCTTTGGCTTCTTTTAAGCCCAACTCCGGTTTGATTTCCCGGACTGCCTTAATGACTCCGATCTTATTGGCTCCTGCAGCTTTCAGAACCACCGTAAACTCGATTTTTTCTTCAGCGGGCGCTGCGGCTGCGGCAGTCGGAGCGGCGGCCATAGCCATTGGGACTGCGGAAACTCCGAATTTTTCTTCCAAAGCCTTAACTAATTCTGAAACTTCCAAAACAGTTAATTTTTCGATTTCGTCAACGATTTTTTGCATTTTTTCAGTCATGATTAACACCCCCTCTCAAATTATCTTCTCTTGCTTGTAACACATAAGCCAGTTTCTGAATATTCCCATTTAGTGTTCGGACCAATCCATACGCCGGTGCCTGTATCTGTTGCATGAGTTTTACCAAAAGTTCAAGTTTACCCAGAAGTTTAGCCAATTCCATTACTTGTTCAGCCGAGAGAGGGGAATTGCCAAGCAACCCACCTTTTATGATTGGTTTTTCATTGGCTTTGGTAAATTCGGCCAAAACTTTAATTGGCAGGACTTCATCCTGATAGGCGAATAAAACGGCCGTCGGTCCCTGAAGAAATTCTGAATTCTGAATACTGAATTCTGAATGGGGAGAATCTAATTTTTTATTCGGTATTCGGTATTCAGTATTCGGTATTTTCTCCCCGAACGCCAGTGAGAGCAATGTGTTTTTGGCAATCACCATTTCCCCTCCGGCCGCTATCACTTTCTCCCGCAATTGAGCTTGTCCGGAAGCGTTCAATCCGGAATTGTCGGTAAATACGACGGATTTAGCCTTTGCGACCCGGTCTTTTAAATCAGCTAATTGTTGGATATTGCGGGTTGATGGCATAAATTAAAACAGGTTAACAGGTTAAAAGGTTAAAAAATACATTGTATTTTTTTAACCTGCAACCTGTCAGCCTTCCAGCCTTTGATTTTTATTTCCTACCGTCAGTCTTACCCAAGAGGTAGCGCTCACGGTCTTCGGAACTTAAATAAAGTATATCACACTTTAATTTCGACTTTAATTCCCGGCCCCATTGTGGCGCAAACCACTCCTTTGGTGATTTTGGTGGCGGCGGAAACGGCGGTAATAATTTCCACAAGTTTTTCCGCCAGAGCTTCCGGTTTTTCCGACTGCTTGCCTAAAACAGCGTGGAGTAGGGGGGTCTTTTTTTCCGATTGATATTTCCCGAATTTACCGGGCTTGTTTAACACCAAATGCAGTTCAATCTTGCCGTCAAACTTGTTTTTGGCGGTCTGCTGAGCAAGCGTAATAGCTTCGAGGGGAGGGTATAACTTGGTTCGGTCGATGGTTTTCATAGTATGTTTTATTAAACTAACAAACTTACAAACTAACAAAAAAACTATAAAATCAAAAACCACAAACTCCATTTTTTGTTTAGTTTAATTAATTTGTTAGTTTGTTTGTCCGTTTGAGTATTTGTTAGTTTGTTCGTTTTTAAAGCGCTATCTTCACCCCCATACTCCTTGCTGTTCCCGCTACCGTCTTCATCGCTGATTCTAAATTAGTTGTATTCATATCCTGCATTTTAAGTTTGGTGATTTCTTCCAATTGAGATTTGGACAAAGTCCCAACAACTTCTTTACCCGGGATTTTGGCCCCGAGTTTTATTTTTAAAGCCTGTTTAATCATTTCAGAAACCGGAGGCAATTTGGTGACGAAAGTAAACGACCGGTCTTCATAAATTGTAATTACTGCCGGAATAATCTGGCCTTTTTGATCTTTAGTTTTTTCATTATAGGCCTGGCAGAATTGCATAATGTTGACGCCATGTTGGCCCAAAGACGGTCCGACCGGAGGAGCGGGGTTGGCCGCGCCGGCGGGCAAATTCAATTTCAGGATTACTTTAACTTTTTTTGCCATATCTTTTTTTAAACTAAACTTACAAACTGACAAACTTACAAACTAACAAAAAAACTAACAAACTTACAAACTAATAAACAGGAATAGTTTTTCTGTTTTTTTAGCTTAGTTTGCTTTTATGATTTTTTTGTTCGTTTGAGTCTTTGTTCATTTGTTCATTTTATATCTTGGCAACTTGGAGAAAATCTAGCTCCACCGGTGTTTCCCGGCCAAAAATCGAAACCAGGATTTTAACTTTTCCTTTAGTTTCGTCAATCTCGGAAATAGTCCCCAAGAATTCGGCAAACGGTCCCTCGATGACTTTAACCGCTTCGCCGACAGTAAAGCTGGCTTTGAAGCTGGGGGCGGCTTGGGCTGAATATTTTTTAATCGTGTCAACTTCTGTTTGGGGAATCGGAGTCGGATTTTTGCCGATGCCGACAAAACCGGTGATGCCGCGAGTATTCCTCACAGCCGCCCAGGATTCATCGTCCATAATCATCCGGATTAAAAGATAACCGGGGAATAATTTTTCCTTGTACTGGATTTTTTTGCCGCGGAAAATTTTAATTTTGTCCTGGACAGGAACCATGACTTCGTGAACTTTTGCTTCCAATTTCAGACCGTTAATTCTGATCCCCAGTTGTTGGGCGACTTTTTCCTCATGACCGGAATAGGTATGGGCAACGTACCATTTGGCGGCAGGATCACGCTCTTCCAGAATAACCACATGATACAGGGCGTCCTCGGCCTTTTTGGCGTCGTCTTTAATTTGATCCTCAACTGAGGGTGTGGGTTGGTCGGTCATTTTGTAATTAATCGATGTTGTCATTCCGGACTTGATCCGGAATCTATAGAAATAATTATTTATATAGATTCCCGCCTACGCGGGAATGACATGTAAATTTCAAATTATGAATCCTGAACATGCTATTTTACCAGAAAAGTCAGCAAAAGTGTAAACAGCCAGTCAAGGGCTCCGATATAAATGCCGACAATGGCGGATGCGGCCACCACAATTACCGTTAATCTGACGGTCTTTCCCCGGCTGGGCCATTCGACTTTTCTCAATTCTTCCTTAACTTCGCCAATATATTTAAACGGATTCATATTTAACTAAAAGTATAACAGAAAATGATATACTTCAATTATATGACCGAAAAAGCAGTCAATGAATTTATTGGCAGGGCAGTAGTCAGCGACGAATTTAGAAAAAAGCTCCTTGGTTTGAAAATGACTCGCGAAGAAATTACCGCCGTTGACCCCGATCTCGACAGTCAGGATGTCAATGCCATATTTACAACTTTGCTTCTTATAGACCCCGTCGACCTTTCCAGTTTCAGCGCCGGAATTGGCAATTATATTGATCGTCGCTATCGTAACGCCGGTCCGTCCGGTTTGTCCGGTCCGTCTGGCGACGACTTACCGATCTCCGTCTAAAATTAATTCAATCTAAAACTAATCTGCTTGCTGAAGCCACACTTTAACTTCACGCCTATTTTTACTAATATTGGATACATCCATCAATTGAAGGTCTAACCTTCAATGTGGCCATACATCAATGATTGTTTATTCTAAACGGAGTTTTTTAGATAATAACTCGCTTTTCGGCAAGCGGATTCCTGATTTGGTGTATTTCCAAAATTCATCTTTATCTTTAAACATCGACATTATATGTTTAGTATTTACCCATGGTTCAGGATGTTCTAAGTATGACGATAAACTGCTCCATTGATAATCCGGCAAATTCCATTCATCCCATTTAGAAAATTCGCTATTGCCCGGATTGACGTGAACATAACGGACAGTCCGG
>Ga0209211_10008338_pt1 | contig 14204 bp, 4 predicted proteins | sample RifGroA2_FD_183992 | JGI IMG/M metagenome (GOLD analysis project Ga0209211, IMG submission 183992) | Groundwater microbial communities from Rifle, Colorado, USA - Groundwater A2 (SPAdes) (version 2) | ecosystem: Environmental > Aquatic > Deep subsurface > Groundwater | place: Rifle, Colorado...
TGAAGGTTCAACTACATTATTAGATGCAGGTTCATTCACAAATTATTTATGGTCAACTAATGAAACTACACAAACTATCTCAGCCACAGCAGGAACATATTCAGTTCAGGTAACAGATGCAAATGCATGTGTAGGAACTTCTGCTGATGTAGTAGTAGTTGAAAATGCAAACCCAACACCAACAATCACAGGAACATTAACATATTGTGAAGGTTCAACTACATTATTAGATGCAGGTTCATTCACAAATTATTTATGGTCAACTAATGAAACTACACAAACTATCTCAGCCACAGCAGGAACATATTCAGTTCAGGTTACAGATGGAAATGGTTGTATAGGAACTTCATCTGATGTAACAGTTGTTGAAAACGCAAACCCTACACCAGCAGTTTCTGGTTCTTTAAGTTATTGTACTGGTTTTAATACAACTTTAGATGCTGGTCTATATACAAATTATTTATGGTCAACAGGTTCGACGGTTCAATCTACAACAGCAACTACTGTTGATAATCCTATTTCAGTAACAGTAACTGATGCAAATGGATGTATTGGTGCATCATCAAGTGTTACTGTTTCTGAGACAGCAAGTCTTAGTCCTGTAATTACAGGAACTTTATCATATTGTGAAGGTTCAAATACGACTTTGGATGCTGGTTCATATACTAATTATGCATGGTCAACAGGCTCAACTATTCAAACAACAGTTGCAACTGTGGCTGATAATCCTGTTTCAGTAACTGTAACAGACGTTAATGGTTGTACTGGCTCAACAAATGTGACAGTAATAGAAAACGCAAACCCAACACCAACAATCACAGGAACATTAACATATTGTGAAGGTTCAACTACATTATTAGATGCAGGTTTATTTACAGATTATTTATGGTCATCAACAGAAACTACATCAACCATTTCAGCAACGGCAGGAACATTTTCAGTTCAAGTTTCAGATGTTAATGGTTGTTCAGGAACTTCTGCCGATGTTGTAGTAGTTGAAAATACACTTCCAACTCCATCAATAACAGGAACATTATCATATTGTGTAGGTTCAAATACAACACTTGATGCAGGTTTATATTCAAGTTATTTGTGGTCTAATTTAGAAACGACACAAACCATCTCAGCAACAGCCGGAACATATTCAGTTCAAGTTACTGATGTAAATGGCTGTATTGGAACTTCTGTTGATGTAATCGTAGTTGGGAATGACCTTCCAACTCCAACAATTACTGGCTTATTAAGTTATTGTACTGGTTTTAGTACGACATTAGATGCTGGTGGGTTATATACAAATTTTTTATGGTCAAATGCAGAAACAACACAAACCGTTGACGTAACAACAGCCGATAATCCTGTATCAGTAACAGTAACAGACGGGAACGGTTGTACAGGAACAGATACAGAAAACGTTACCGAAAATGCCCTACCAACTCCAACAATCACTGGAGCATTAACATATTGCCAAGGTTCAAACGCAACATTAGATGCTGGTTCATATTCAAGTTATGTATGGTCTAATTTAGAAACAACACAAACCATATCAGCAACTGCTGGAACATTTTCCGTGAATGTAACGAATGCAAATGGTTGTATTGGAACTTCTACTGAAGTTACAGTTACCGAAAATGCACTTCCAACTCCATCAATAACTGGAACTTTAACTTATGTTCAAGGAAACAGTGCATTACTAGATGCAGGGTCATTTACAAATTATGCTTGGTCAACAAGTGCTACAACTCAAACAATAAATGCAACAATTGCGGATAATCCAATAGATGTTACAGTTACTGATGTAAACGGATGTTCTGGTGTTGCATCAACAGTTAATGTTGTTGAAATAAGTACAGAAAAAGATATTATCGCATATAGTTTTGCAGAACAGACTGGTGCAGCAACAATTGATGCATTAAATCATACTGTAGATATTGAAGTTGCAAATGCTACAGATGTAACAACTTTAGTAGCAACATTCACATTATCAGCTTCTGCGAGTGCAGATATTTTAGGAACACCACAAGTTAGTGCTACAACAGCAAACGATTTTACAAATCCTGTAGTTTATACTATTACAGCAGAAGATGCTTCAACACAAGATTGGACAGTAACTGTAACAGAAGCAGCTGCTTTAACATTATATACAATTCCTTATACTGAAAATTTTGATGGAGGAACTTTCCCTCCAACTGATTGGGACAATGTTCAAGCTGGAGACCCAGCTGGTTGGCAGACAACAACACTAAGATCTCATTCTGTTCCAAATAGTGTTTATCATAATGATGATGCAGCTAATTGTGATGATTATTTTATTACTCCTGCATTTGATTTAACTACTGCAACTGCACCATTATTTAAATTTTGGTCGAATGTTAATTTTGGTTCTTGGGCTGATGTTCATGAAGTAATGATTTCAACAGACAAGGCAACATGGACTTCTTTATGGTCACAAGTAACAACAGAAGATGTTTGGGTAGAAGAAACAATTAACTTAAATGCTTATGTAGGACAAGTAGTATATATTGCATTTCATTATTTAGGAAATAATGCTTCTGAATGGTATGTTGATGATATTTCATTAGAAGAAGCGCCAGCCTGTCCTGATCCAATTGCAATAAATACAATTAGTGTTACTGCTAATTCTGCTAATATTGGTTGGACAGAAAATGGAACTGCTACTGCTTGGAATATTGAGTATGATGTTACAGGATTTACTCAAGGTACAGGAACTTTGGTTGTTGCAAATACAAATCCATTTTTATTAAGTTCTTTAATTGCAAATACTTCTTATGATGTTTATTTACAATCTGATTGTGGAGCTGGTGAAACTAGTGCATGGGTTGGTCCTTTTACATTTACAACACTTTGTTCTACCTCTTCTTTCCCATTTGCTGAAAACTTTGATAATGCTGGAACTATACCATCATGTTGGACAAATGAAACTACAAATGATTGGGATTGGGATTTTCTTGCATCAACTACAAACACTGGTGGAGCAATAACAGGAGATAACACATCAGGAACTGGATATTTTACATATTTTAATTCTTATGATGCAGGTAATGGAGATATTGGAGAATTAACTTCACCAACAATTGATTTATCAACATCTAACAATCCAGAATTACATTTCTTCTGGAATCGACCTTCGACAGGATATACAGCAAGACTAGAAGTTAATGTTTTTGCAAATGGAGTTTGGAATAATGATATTTTACCAGGTTTAAGTACACAAACTGCTGGATGGACAGAAGTAGTAATAAACATGGCTACTTATAAATACTCTGATGCAAGACTTCAATTTAAAGTTGTTGGCGATTGGTACAGAAACATAGGATTAGATGATGTTTCTATAATTGAAACTCCAACTGACGCAGTCGATTGGTGTAATTTACAATTCCCTGATGTAGCTACAATTGAAGAAGGTCTTGATTTTACTGCTTATGCACAGACCTTTGAAACAGGAGTTACTGAGGCTGCAGGTCAAGGTGTAGGTATTGATGCTTGGATTGGTTATAGTGCAACAAATACTGACCCATCTGCTTGGACAAACTGGATTCCTGCAACTTATAATGTTGATAATGGGAATAATGATGAATATAAGGCTACTTTTGGAGCATTACTTCCAATAGGAACATATTATTATGCTAGTCGTTTCCAATTAAATGGAGGTTTATACTCTTATGGTGGATATAATGCTGGTGGTGGTAATTTCTGGGATGGAGTTACAAATGTTAATGGAGTATTAAATGTAATAGCTCAAACCTGTGTTGCACCTACTGCTTTAGCTTCTAGTAATATTACTAATAATTCAGTTGATTTAAGCTGGACAGAAAATGGAACTGCAATAGCATGGAATATTGAATATGGTTCTGCAGGATTTTCACAAGGAACGGGAAATCTAGTTTCAGTAAATTCAAATCCTTATACTTTAACTTCACTTTTATCTAACACTGATTATGATATTTACGTACAGGCTGATTGTGGTGCAGGTGATGTTAGTACATGGTTTGGACCAATTTCAATTACAACACTTTGTGGAACTTCAACTTTACCATGGACTGAAAGCTTTGAATCTGTTACTGTTGCTGGAAATATGCCAGATTGTATGACAAAAACTGGATCATTTTTAACAGCTCTAACTCCTCAGACATATAACAGAGCTGCTCGTACTGGTAATAATTATCTTTATAATGATTGGACTGCTGATGACTGGACATTTACTCCGGGCTTCGACTTGGTAGCAGGAACTTCTTATGATTTTAGTACTTGGTATATTACTGATGGTTTGGCAGGTTGGACTAAGGTTGAATTATTCGCTGGAACTTCTCAAGCTTCTGTAAATATGACTGATTCTTTAACTGGTGTAAATAGCCCCAATAATACAGTATATAGTGAATTAAAAGGAATGTTCACTCCAACTATTTCTGGTATATATTATTTTGGATTACATTTAGTTGCCACTTCAAATCCTTGGTATATTACTTTTGACGATTTTAATGTTGCTGAAACTCCAACAGATGCAGTAGATTGGTGTAATTTACAATTCCCAGATGTTGCAACAGTTGAGGAAGGTTTTGATTTTACTGCTTATGCACAGACTTTTGAAACAGGAGTTACTGAAGCTGCTGGTCAGGGTACAGGTATAGATGCTTGGATTGGATATAATACAACAGATACTGATCCATCAACGTGGACAAACTGGATTCCTGCAACATATAATCTTGATGCTGGAAATAATGATGAATATATGGCAATTTTTGGTAGTACTTTACCAGTTGGAACTTATTATTATGCAAGTCGTTTCCAATTAAATGGAGGTCCTTTCAACTATGGTGGATATGTTGGCGGATTCTGGGATGGTGCTACAAATGTATCAGGAATTTTAACAGTTGTTCCACCAGCTTGTATTGCACCAACTAATCTTGCAGTATCAAATATTACAAGTTCATCTGCTGATGTAGCATGGACAGAAAATGGAACTTCTGCAAATTGGGATATCGAATATGGCTCTACAGGTTTTACATTAGGCTCTGGAACTTTCGCTTCAATAATTGATAATCCTATTACATTAAGCGGACTAAATAGTGATTCAATATATGACTGTTATGTTCGTTCAGATTGTGGAGCAGGTGATTATAGTGCATGGGTAGGTCCAATCACATTTACTGCTTATACTGCAAATGACGAATGTATAAATGCAATAACTATTGCTTGTAGTGATGTTGTTGCTGGCTCTACTAGTAATGCAACAGTTGATACTTTAACAGCTCCAACATGTGGAGTTATTACTGTTGAAGCTTCAGGTGTTTGGTATAAGATAATTGGCACAGGAGAATTAATTACATTAAGTACTTGTAGTGATGCTAATTATGGTTATACCTCTGAAGCATCATTTACTTCAGTTATCGGAACAGAATATTTTGTTTTAGTTCATGGTTATAGTTCTGGTGATGTTGGAGAATTTAATTTAACAGTAACTTGCTCTCCTGCATGTACTCCTGTTCCTGCAAATGACGATTGTGCTACTTCACAAAATTTAGCTCTTACTTTACCAGGAACATGCGTTCCAACGACTGGAACAAATCAGTGTGCTAGTGCAGCTTTTGATAATCCAGCTTGCGACCCATTTGGAACAATTCAAGATGTTTGGTATTCGTTTAATTCTGGTAATGTTAACTCTGTATCAATGGATCTTGCATTAGGAACAGCAACTGACATTAATTATGCTATTTATGATAATTGTGGAGGAACTCAAACAAACTGTAACTCAACATCTGCTGCTGGTAATAATATCATTAATGTTAATCCTTCTACTGACTATTTTGTTAGAATTTGGAATGCTGGTGGAGCAGATGCTGGTGATTTTACTATTTGTTTAGAAGAGAATAATACATTAGCAGAGATTCTTGCTTTTGACTTACCAAATCAAACAGGCCCTTCCGTAATTGATAATATTAATCACACAGTTGATATTGAACTTGGTTTTGGTTCTAATCCGACTGCTTTAATTGCTGACTTTACTTTATCTTATGCAGCTTCGGCAAGTATTACTGGAACACCACAGGTAAGTACAGTAACAGTAAATGACTTTAGCACTTCATTAATTTATGACGTAACTGCTCAAAACGGAACAGTTGTTGACTGGACAGTAAATGTTACTGTTGCTGCTACATTAAATAATGAAACTGATTTCTTAACTTATTCATTTGCAGAACAAACAAACCCAGCTACAATTGATAATATCAACCATACAATTGATATTGAAGTAAATTGGTTGGCAGATATTGCTAGTTTAACAGCAGATTTTACTTTATCGTACAATGCAAGTGCAGATATTTCAACTGTTCCACAAGTTAGTGGAGTAACTAGTAATGACTTTACTAATCCTGTTGTTTATAATGTTACAGCAGAAGATGGAACTACAAATCAAGCATGGTCTGTAACTGTTACAAAAGAAGTTCACATTCCTCAGATTGTTATTACTGAAATTATGTACAATTCACCTGAATCTGGAACTGACTCATTGGAATTTGTTGAAATCTATAACAATGATGTTGTCCCATTTGATTTAGCTGGTTATAGTTTTACTGGAATTACATATACATTCCCAACTTATGTTATGAATCCTGGCGATTATGCTGTTATTGCTTTTAACCCAACTGCTGTTCAAAATAATTTTGGAATATCGGGAGTATTGCAAAATACTGGAGCACTAAGCAATAATGGTGAGTTTATTCTGCTAAAAAATGGAACAACAGTAATTGATAGTGTCAATTTTGATGATATTAATCCATGGAATGTTCTTGCCGATGGTTATGGCAAAAGTTTAGTATTATGTGATCCAAATTCAGATAATTCTGTTCCAGCTAATTGGACTGTATCTACCACAAATGCTTCATTAATAGTAAATACTTATGATATATTTGCTTCACCTGATGCTGCAGATGCTTGTTTGCCTATTAATACTGGAAATGATATTTTAACATATTCATTTGCTGAAGAAACTTCACCAGCAGTAATTGATAATATAAATCATAATATTGATATTGAGGTTGCTTATGGGACAGATTTAAGTGCATTAGTTGCTGACTTTACATTGTCACAAGGAGCAATTGCCCAAATTGGAACTGTTCATCAGATTAGTGGAAGTACTCCAAATTCATTTATAGCTGTTGTTACTTATGCTGTAATTTCTGAATCAGGTTCTGTAATAGCTTGGACTGTAAATGTAACTTTAGCTCCAGCTCCTGTTGCAGACTTAGCTTTATTAGAGCCAATGCCAAATAATTACGAAGAATGCAATATGACTGCAAATGAAGTTATGGATATTTTATTTTCAAATGTAGGAAGTACAGTATTTACTTCAGGAACTTCAATAAATGTGTCATATCAAATTGATGCAAATCCGATAGTTACTGAAACAATTATATTAGCTTCAGATTTGAATCCTGGTGATTCTTTAGCTTATACTTTTATTCAAACAATTGACTTATCAGCAGTTGCTATTTATAATTGGAATGTATCTCTTGATTTTGTTGACGATAGCATTTCAAATAATTCAACTGCAGGTACAATTGAGCATTTGGATATAAATGTAAATATTGCTGATGGAGATTCTGTTTCTTTATATGCATTTGAATTACCATATTCTTTGTCAACAATTGATATTTATGATAACTATTCATGGTCTGATGCAACAGGAACAATTACCTCAAATGGAGCAACAATTGATGCAAGTACTTTTGGTTGGTATTATATAACAGTTACAAATAATAATGGTTGTTTTGCAATTGATTCAATATTAATTGAAGAAATAATGCAAAGCAATATAGATGTAGCAATTGTATTCCCAAATGTTCCATATTTTGAAACTTGTAATATGACAGGAACTGATACAGTTCAGGTAATGATTTCTAACTTTGGAACTGATATTATCGTTGCAGGTGAGACTATTTATGCTTATTATCAAATTGATGGTGGTTCAATTGTTAAAGATTCAATAGTTTTACCAGCAGACTTTAATCCTCTTGATACATTACCATTCTTATTTACACAAACTTATGACTTCTCAGCATTAACTACATATAATTACAGTGTTTATATTGAATATGCAAGCGATCTTGATAATTCAAATGATACTATTATAGGTCAGTTGGCACATGTTGTATATTCATTGAATCTTGATGCAATAAATGGTGGAATTAATGATACATTAACTGTTTCATCTTATCCTGCAACTTTGGATGCTGGTGCTGGTTATGGAGGTTATTTCTGGGTTAATGTAACATCTGATTTACAAACAGCAACAGTTACACAAGATGGATGGTATGGCGTTTATGTATATAATGATTTTGGTTGTCAAACTTTTGACTCAATATATGTTAAACTATTTGTTGGAATTCATATTGCTGATTCAAAAACAAATATTAATATTTATCCAAATCCAAATAAAGGAGAATTTAATATTGAAATAGAATTAGGTAAATCAGAAAACATTCAGATGGATATTATGAATTTTACAGGTCAAATTATTTCAACAGAAGTAATTAATAATGTGAAAGTTTATAATGAAATTAAAGATTTAACATACTTGCCAAAAGGAATTTATTTTGTAAAAATAAATGACGGTTTTGATACAACTATTAAGAAAATAGTAATTCAATAATTCTTATTAAATTTCTCAAAAAAAGAGTGGCATTGTCCACTCTTTTTTTTTGAAACTTTGCTTTTATTAATTTTTTAATATTAATTAATTTAATTATGTTTGTCTTTTATTGAAAATCCAGAATAATTGGTAAGTAACAGATAATGAGAATAAAATTAATTTATATAGTGTCAATTATATTGATATTTTATTCTTGTAAAAATTCTTTTTTTTCAGGGAAAGTTGATGAAGGAACAATTCAATATGATATTGTTTACTTAGATGATTCAAAATCAAACCCTTTGATTAGTTTGCTTCCCACTGAAATGACCCTTAAGTTTAAAAAAAATAATTATATTACTAAAATTGAGGGTTGGATGGGTATTTTTAGTATGGCAGGAATTTATAATGTTACAAAGCAAACAAATTCAGCTTTATTAAAAATAATGAATGAAAAATATCATTATGAAACCGATTTAAATGGAGAAGCATTTGGGTTCGACCCAATGCCTGCATTTAAAGTTGAGCAAACTAGTGTAACAAAAGTAATTGCTAATTATAACTGTAAAAAAGCCCTTATAAAATTTGAAGATAACTCTGTTTGGAAAGACTTTGAAATATATTATACTGATGAAATTGGCTTAGATAATCCAAATAAAAATAATCCATTTAGCGAAATTAAAGGCGTAATTCTTGATTATCGCATGTCTTTTCAAAAAATCAAAATGTCTTTGATTGCTACAAAAATTGAAAGCATTGAAGTTCCAGATGAAGAGTTTGATATACCTGTCGGATATTCAAAAGTTCCAAAAGAAAAAATGGAAGAAGTAATTAGTAATTTAATGTAATTTCTTATTAAGATTTAGGACTTTAAACTAATAAACTATTCAACTTATAAACTAATAAACTATTCAACAACATGAAATTTAACTTATTAATTCTTTCATTAGCTATTATTATTAATTTTAATAATTTATTTGCTCAAAAAACCACCGATTTCCAAGGTACTGTTACTTATACTGTAACTGTTGATGGAGAAATGGATGCAATGACAAAAGCACAAATTCCTACAGAAATGACTCAAACATATAAGGAAAATAAAATAAGAACAGAGCAAAAATCGTCAATGGGAAGTACAATCATTATTTCAGATAGCGAAACAAAAATTACAACGATTTTAATTGATATGATGGGCAATAAAATGGCTATCACTCAAACAAAAGAAGATGCAGACAAGGCTATTCAAGAAATGCCTGAAGTTAAAGTTACATATTTAGAAGAAACAAAAACAATAGCTGGTTATAATTGTAAAAAAGCAACAGTAGAAGTTTCAGGCGAAGAAAAATCAGTACTTGACGTATATTATACTAATGAAATTGAAGTTTCAAATCCCAATTCACTATCTTTTTTTAAAGATATTAAAGGCGTTTTGTTAGAATATTCTCAGTCGGCAGGTGACTTAACTATGAAATTTTCAGCAAAAGAAATTAAAAAATCAAAAGTAAAAGATTCTTTGTATGAAATTCCTGATGGATATCAACAATTGACACAAGAACAGTTTCGAAGTATGTTGGGTCAATAATAAGAATGTTAATTAATATGTTTATAAAATCCTCTTTTCTTTAGAGGATTTTTTGTTTTTATAAGATTTTAAAAGAAAATCACGTTAATAAATTATATAATTTTGGCGAAATAAATCTTAATGGCTAAAGACGTAAAGAATAAAGCTGAAAAAAATAAAGATAAAAAACCTTCTTCATCTAAGATTAAAGCATTTTTTAATTTTTTTAAAGATGAACGAATCAAATTTTTAACAGGATTAGCCTTTTTACTTATTTCTGTTTTTTTTGCTTTAGCTTTTATTTCTTACATGTTTACTTGGAAAGTCGATAAATCCATGTTAGATATGAAGGCTTCTGACTTTTTTTTTCGGGCAGACATAATAGTTGATAATTGGGCAGGAAAAGCAGGTGCAATTGTCGCAAATAAATTTATAAATAACTGGTTCGGATTATCTTCATTTTTATTCATTTTCATTTTCTTTATCAATGGCTTTAAGTTGCTTAATGTTAGATTAATGAATGTTCAAAGAGCAGTTTGGAATACATTGTTTTTAATACTTTGGTCATCAATATTATTCGGACTTACATTTAGCGATAAATATTTTGTATTAGGCGGATTACATGGATTATACATGAGTAAATGGCTTTCCTCAATGTTTGGACACGGAGGAACAATTATAACACTTACAATTGCCCTGCTTACATTTGTTTTATTCAGATTCGATGGTTCTTTACAGAAAATTAAAGAATATATTTTGAAGCTTTCTCAATTATTTTCAAAACCTGAAAATATAGATCAGGTTAAAGAATCAGAGACCGTAATTATAGATGAAAAATCCAATGACGAAAATGTAGTTGACTTAATTTCAGAAGATAAAGATGTCGAAAATGACGATATTGAGGAAGATGAAGTTGATGAAGAAGAAGACGAAATTGAAGAAGAATTAGATGATGAAAATGAAGAATATGATTTTAATAAACCAATTCAACTTGACAACAATATTGATTCAATAAAATCAGGTAAAAACGAAGAATTTGAATTTACTGTAGAGAAAAAAATTGATGAAGTTTTAATAGACGAAAACCAAAGCCTATCTCCTACTGGTGATTACGATCCAACATTAGATTTGTCGAACTATAAATTTCCTCCAATTGATTTATTAGAAGACCATAAATCATCAAACTCAGAAGTGTCTGAACAAGAGCTAAATGAGAATAAAAATAAAATTCTCGAAACACTTAGAAATTATAAAATTGAAATTGATAAAATTAAAGCTACAATTGGGCCAACAGTAACACTTTATGAAATTGTACCGGCACCTGGAATCAGAATTTCAAAAATCAAAAATCTTGAAGACGATATTGCTCTAAGTTTATCTGCATTAGGCATAAGGATAATTGCACCAATTCCAGGAAAAGGAACAATCGGAATTGAAGTTCCAAATCAGAATCCAGAGGTTGTATCTATGAGGTCGGTAATTGGTTCTAAAAAATTTCAGGAATGTAATTTTGAGCTTCCTGTTGTTTTAGGAAAAACCATTACTAACGAAACCTACATGTTTGATTTAACTAAAATGCCACACCTTTTAGTTGCAGGTGCTACAGGGCAAGGAAAATCAGTAGGCTTGAATGCGATTTTAGCATCGTTGCTTTACAAAAAACACCCTTCGCAGCTTAAATTTGTAATGGTTGACCCTAAAAAAGTTGAATTAACATTATATTCAAAAATTGAAAAACATTTTTTAGCAAAAATTCCTGATGCAGATGATGCAATTATTACTGATAATCAAAAAGTTGTTGCTACTCTTAATTCTTTAACAGTAGAAATGGACAATAGATATGACTTGCTTAAAAAAGCTCAGGTAAGAAATATTGTCGAATACAATGATAAATTTGTAAAACGAAACTTGAACCCAAATAATGGACATAAATTTTTACCATATATCGTTGTAGTTATTGATGAGTTTGCAGATTTAATTATGACAGCTGGAAAAGAAGTTGAAACTCCAATTGCTAGGATTGCACAACTTGCAAGAGCAGTTGGTATTCATCTTATTATTGCAACTCAACGACCTTCGGTAAATATTATTACTGGTATTATCAAAGCAAACTTTCCAGCACGAATTGCTTTTAGAGTTTCTTCTTTAATTGATTCTCGAACTATACTTGACAGTCCTGGTGCAAATCAATTAATTGGACGAGGCGATATGCTTATGTCGCAAGGTAGCACTATGACTCGTATTCAATGTGCTTTTATTGATACAAAAGAAATTGATGATGTTACTGAATTTATATCGAATCAACAATCATATTCTAGTGCCTTTTTATTACCCGAATTTGTTCCCGAAGGAGAAGCAAGTTCTTTGGATATAGATTTAAGCAAAAGAGATGATTTATTTGATGATGCGGCTAGATTAGTTGTTACAAATCAGCAAGGAAGTACTTCACTAATACAAAGAAAATTTTCAATCGGGTATAACAGAGCCGGTAGAATTATCGACCAGCTTGAAGCAGCCGGAATAGTTGGTCCTTATGAAGGAAGTAAAGCCCGACAAGTATCATATACAGACTTAAACTCTTTGGAACAATATTTGAATACACTCGGAAATTAATTTTGGATTTTGGATTTACGATTTAGGAATTTATCAGCTATGTGAAATCTATGTTTCTATGATTCTATGTGGTAAAAAAGATTTAGGAATTAAGGATTTAACTGCATTAGAAACAACAAATAATAAACTACAAATATCAAACAACTTTAAATATAAACACATGAAAACACTACTTCCATCATTACTCTTATTCTTTTCTTTCACATTTGCATTTACTCAGGATGATGCAAATAGTAAAAAAGCAAAAGATATTCTTGATAAAGTATCTGCAAAAATGAAGACATTTACAACAGTACAAGCCGATTTTGTAAGCACAATGGAAAATCTTCAGGATGATATCAAAGAAACACTAAAAGGAACAATAAAACTTAAAGGAAACATGTATAAACTTGAAATTTCTGGTACTGAAATTTTTACCGATGGCAAAACCATGTGGACTTATCTAAAAGATGCAAACGAAGTTAATATTTCAGAACCAGATCCAAATGATGATTCTTCATTAAACCCAGCAAAAATTTTTAAAATTTGGGAAAGTGATTTCAAATATAAATTTGTAAAAGAATCTTTTGAAAATGCATTAGCTCTTTATGAAATAGACCTATATCCAATAAATAAAGAAAAAACTTATTCAAGAATTACTTTAAAAATTGATAAAGACAAATTAACTATTGCTTCTATAAAATATGTTGGAAAAGAAGGAAATAATTACACAATAAATATTCAAAAGTTTACTCCTAATAATCCATTTACAGATAATATGTTTACTTTTGATGAAAAGTCACATCCAGGTGTTGAAAAAATAGATATGCGATAATATCAAGAGGAATTTTTGTGGTTATTGAGCGTGTCGAAAGATTTTTTGAATTTTCTTACAAACCCTACTTAATTTCAAACTTTTTAGATATTATTATCTCCATGCCATTTGTATTTTTTAACTGATAATCAGCATTAATGGATTTTAATCTGCTTTTTATATTATTAAGACCCATACTATGTTTTTGAATATTCTCCGAAGAAAAACCATTACCATTATCATTATACTTAACAGAAAGTATTGAATTATTGTAATTTAAAATCAAATTTATTTTAGTTGCTTTTGCATGTCGTAAAGTATTATTTATTAGCTCTGTTAGTACTCTATATAATACAATTTCAGTTACTGAATCAAGTCTAATTTCAAGATTACTTTCATAATTAATGATAAGAGATTTTGAATTATTAATTGTTGTTACAAAGTTTTGCAAAGCAGTAGTTAAACCAAAATCAAATAACAAATTTGGCATAAGATTTTGTGAAATAGCTCTAGTAGTTTTTATTGCATTATCGGTAAGCGAAAGTAATGAATTTGAATATGTTACTTTTTCATCAACACTTTTATCATCAGAG
>Ga0209211_10008339_pt1 | contig 14204 bp, 4 predicted proteins | sample RifGroA2_FD_183992 | JGI IMG/M metagenome (GOLD analysis project Ga0209211, IMG submission 183992) | Groundwater microbial communities from Rifle, Colorado, USA - Groundwater A2 (SPAdes) (version 2) | ecosystem: Environmental > Aquatic > Deep subsurface > Groundwater | place: Rifle, Colorado...
AAAGGCATAGAGCAAAAGGCGGCCAAGGCTATTTTGATCAAGGTCAATCAAAACGGCTCAATGAGCGGAACTTTAGAGGTAATTAAAAGAGCCAAAAAAGCGGGTTTTGTTTGTATTGTTTCGCATCGTTCCGGGGAAACCTTGGACACCAGTATCGCTGATTTAGCCTACGCGGTAAAGGCCTTTGGTTTGAAAACCGGAGATCCTCAGCCAGCTTATGATTTTGGCCCTACCGCTGAATATGCCGGTAGAGCACTGGTGCGCAGGGTGAAATATGAAAGAATGGTAGAGAATGAAAAAACAGCGGCCGCCGCCAGCGCGCTAACGCAAGAAAAAACCACCTCCAGCGCGGTGGAGAATAAGCTGGTTTATTTCTTCGGAAACAATAAAACCGAGGCCGAGGATATGTTCAATTTGAAATTATCTGAACGTAAGGAAGTCTTGGGCGGAAAAGGCGAGAGCGTGCACAGTATGACCCGCATGACCTACGGCGGAGTCCGGGTTCCGCCGGGTTTTACCATTACCACCGAGGCCTGCAAGTATTATTATGAAAACAATAAGCAATGGCCGCGGGAATTACAGGCTTTGGTGGATGAGAATTTGAAAAAGATAGAAGAAAGCCTGAAAAGAAGATTCGGAGATAATGAGGAGATGTCTTTATTTGTTTCGGTCCGTTCCGGAGCTAAATTTTCAATGCCGGGAATGATGGATACTGTTTTAAATGTGGGATCAAATGATGAGACCGTTGAAATTTTAGCCAAGAAGACCAATAATCCCAGATTTGCCTGGGATAGTTACCGCCGGTTTATCCAGATGTTTGGCTCAACCGTATTTGGCATTAATAAAAAAGAATTCGGGGAAGTCCTCGATAAAAAGAAAGCGCAGTATAAGGTTAAAGAAGACAAAGATTTATCAGTTGAGGCCCTGAAAGAACTGGTAGCTGAATATAAAGTTGTCGTGAAAAAAGTTACCGGCAGGGAAATGCCGCAGGATGTCTGGGAACAGCTTGTCCTGGCGATTAGCGCGGTGTTTGAGTCCTGGAATAACGAGCGCGCCATTAAATATAGAGATAGCGAAAACATTCCTCATGATTTAGGAACAGCGGTAACGGTGCAGGCTATGGTTTTTGGCAATACTAATGATAAATCCGGCACCGGAGTTGGTTTTACCCGCAATCCCAGCACAGGAGAAAAAATATCTTTTGGTGAATTCTTGCTTAATGCCCAAGGTGAGGATGTGGTAGCCGGTATCCGCACCCCGGAAGAGTTAGCGAAATTAAAGGACCATCCCGAGTTGGCGGGGATTTATGAACAGCTTATTGATATTACCACGCAGTTAGAAAAGTATTATAAGGATATGTTGGATTACGAATTTACCATTGAAGACGGGATTTTGTATCTTTTGCAGGCCAGGGCGGGAAAACGCACGGCTACGGCCGCGGTTAAAATAGCCGTAGACTTAGTAAAAGAAAGAATAATCACTAAGAAAGAAGCCTTATGGCGGATTAAGCCGGAAGATCTTGATGAAGTTTTATTTCCTTATTTATCACCTGAGGAAGAAGCCAAGCTTAGTCCGGAAGATATCTTAGCTGTAGGGCTTCCTGCCGGTCCGGGGGCAGGAGCCGGGCGGGTTGTTTTTCACGCTGATCAAATAGACAGTTATGAGAAAGTTATTCTTGTAAAAAAGGAAACCAGCCCTGATGATGTCGAGACTATGCGCCACCCCAAAACTAAGGCAATAGTTACTGCCACGGGAGGAATGACATCACATGCGGCGGTAGTTGGCCGGGGTATGGGCAAGGTTGTTATGGTGGGAGCGGGGCAGATTACCGTCGATGAAGAGAACTCAGTTGCTTATATTAAGAATGAAAAAGGAGAGGTTATCAAGACATTGCGCAAGGGGGCTTGGATTACCGTGAGTGTTTCTGTGGATAAAGGAGGCAGGCTTATTGAAGGAGAGAAAGAAATTGTCCAGCCCACCACTATTAGCCCGGAAGTAAAAGAGTATATATCCTGGGCTAAGGAGGTTAGCAATTTAAGGGTGCGGGCTAATGGGGATACTCTCGATGATGCCAAGCTTGCTAAAGAATTGGGGGCAGAGGGAATTGGTTTAACCAGGACCGAGCATATGTTTTTTGCCCCAGACCGTTTACCGGTAATGCGGGATATGATTCTTAATCTGGGTGACAAGGAAAAGATACAGGGTGCTTTAAATAAACTCCTTCCAATGCAGACAAAGGATTTTACCGAGCTCTTTGAGACAATGGATGGACTTCCGGTAACCATCCGCACCTTAGATCCACCATTACATGAATTCTTAACTAAAAAGGATGAATTGCAAGAAGAAATGCTTCAGTTAAGCAAGCAGTTAAGCGATGCCGGCGGCACAAATAGCAAACTGCTGGAGGAGCTTAATGAAAAAATGAAGGTTTTAAAACGAATTGATGATCTCCATGAACAGAATCCTATGTTAGGAACCAGGGGAGCGCGTTTAGGAATACTCATGCCGGAGATTACTAAAATGCAGGCACGGGCCATTGCCGAGGCGGCAGTTACCGTGATTCAGGGAGGGAAGAAAGTTAATGTGGAAATAATGATTCCCTTGATCGGCACCAAGGCAGAGTTTGTTCATCAAAAGACAATAGTAGATGAGACTATTAAAGAAGTAATAAAGGAAAAAGGAGTTACCTTTACTTATAAAATAGGCACAATGATTGAAGTGCCGCGGGCCGCCCTTACTGCCGGTGAGATCGCGGAGGAAGCTGAATTCTTCTCCTTCGGCACTAATGATTTGACCCAGATGACGTTAGGGTTTAGTCGGGATGATACCGCGAAGATTATCGCCTTATACATGAAATTGGGGATTTACGCCGCGGACCCTTTTGAAAAACTGGATCAAAAAGGGGTAGGGAAATTGGTTACGATGGCGGTAAATGATGGAAGAAGGGTAAAGCCGGATTTAAAGACTGGAGTTTGCGGTGAACACGGGGGAAATCCGGATTCCATTGAGTTTTTTCACAAGGCCGGGTTGGATTATGTAAGTATGTCGCCATACCGTATTTTAGGCTCCTGGCTGGCCGCGGCCCAGGCTCAACTTAAAGAACCCGCCCCTTTGACCATATATAAACTCAAGGCGATTTTAGAGAAAATGCAGAGTGATAATTATTCTCTTTCTTTAGAAAAGAAATCCGAGCTTGGCAGAAAGATAGAGGTAAACCAGGTAGCTATCGCGAAGAATAAATTTACCCTAGTTATTGAATACGGAGATAGGGTAATGGTGCAGGATATAATAGGCTATATCTCGTCGCGTCCTGAGGCTCAGCAGATACGGAATTTCTTTGAGGTAAAGAATATACTGAAAGCCGTTGAGGAGGCAGGGATGTCTTTGCCCGGTTCTTCCTCTGCCATAATGTCTGAGGACTTAACTGGAGGAATCACCGGCAAACCCGAAAAGGTTGTAGGCGGTATCGACTTCCGCCAGATGAATATGCTCATCCAGCCCCAGGGAAGCTTTGCTTCCTCAAGCTTAGACTTTAGCCTCCCAGCCTTAAGCAAGGCCGAGATAGAGTCTTTTGACCTGGATACGGAATTAGCCGCTATCCAAAAGATGGCCTCATCCGGAATAGCCCCCTCTGATGAAAGGCTAAAAGAATACCTGGCAGTCTGCTTTGCCAAGGAAAGAACCGGGCAAGAGATAGATTCACTTAAGCTCTGCCTCCTGGATATCTTTGAGCGTCAGCAGTTTGAGGCCAAAGAAACCCCCAACGGCTACAAAGAGGTCCTGGTCATCGCCGATACCCGGGGATATGTCTTAAAAGAGGGCAGATTAGCGGCGAGTGGGCAGAATACAGTAAGTTTTAATTAGTCTGTCGAGTCTATTGAGTTCATCGAGTTAATTTAGATTAACTCAAGCAACTCAATAGACTCAAGTAATTCAACTAACTAATAAATTTAAGAGGTAACCCTAAATGTTTAAACGCGCTATATCTCTTGTCCTCACCCTAAGCTTCGGACTCCAGCAGACCGTCTTTGCCTACACCGCCAGCCTTAACCTCTCCGGCTATCTCAACCAGGGCCCTAATCTAACAGTCTCAGACAAATTCCGCCCCATCAACCTAAGATACTTCTCCTATCAGCCGCAAACCAATGATTTTAAGATACTCTTAGACAAGGGAGATTTTGCTAAGGGACTGTCCCCGCAGGGGACTGTCCCTGATCAAGAGAGGCTCAAAGAAGCGGCTAAAGAACTGATGGACTACTTTAAGATTGGCTTAAGCTTACCTAATGATAAGTTCTGGGTTAACTTAAGGCCGGATTCCCAGGATGAGATAATAGATGAGGAATTAGCTAAGACCGATCTGGGCAAGGTAATGTTAGAAGCTGACCTCAAGCTTAAACAAGACACCGCCTTATTTACCTCACCCCAAACCCCCCAGGGCAAGGAATACTGGAATAAGCTCTATCAGAAAGCCGGAGAGCTCTTCGGCACCGAAAACATCACCATCCCCACCTTAACTAGGCCCTGGATAGTCCCGGGTGAGATCATCCTGAGAGAATCCGCTGATTCAGCCAATAACGCCTCAAGCGCCTATATCTACAAAGCTAACCTCAAGGTCCTGCTGGAAGAAGACTACCTGACCAGTAGGGGCGGTTCGCGAACCGCCCCTACCTCTGATCCGCGATTAAAAGAATTAAACATTTACTCTACCCAGCTAATTAGAGAGCTAATCTTACCTAAACTTACCCAAAAAGTCAACTCCTCTAAGGACTACGCCAATCTCCGGCAGGTCTACTTCTCTCTGATCTTAGCCAGGTGGTTCAAAGAGACGTTTAAGGGACGGTTCTCTGAAAGTAGCGGTTTACTTAAGAGAACCGTCCCTGATATAGACTCCGGGGACTTAACCAACCTTACCTCTAAACAAGCCTGGGATAAGACCACCTATTTCAATGCTTACCAGAAATCATTTAAAGAAGGAGAATACAACCTCTCCGAACCGGTCTACACCCCTACCGGACAGGTAATCCGCAGGTATATGAGCGGGGGAATAGGAAATTTACTGCCGGGAGCAGAGAAGATACGCAATGGATTCAAAGGAGGAGATGAAAATATTGCCAGTTCGGCGATTACTAATCACGCCACCCGAATCTTCTTTACGAAAAAAGAACTTAATGTGGAACAATTTATTAATAGCAGAGAAAGGGTATTAGCTATTTTTTATCCTATAGATTCAAACTTGTCTAAATTAACAGAAGCCGCTAAAAACTTTAATGAGATTTTAGGAACCAATAAATCTTTTTTAACTGCGGAAGAAACAGTATCTATAGATAATCTCTTAAGACGAATAAGAGAAAACAAAGAGCAAGTGGACGCTATTAAAAATGAATTGAAGGAAATTCCCGAAGGCGCGGTAGAACCGCTTACAAGTTTAGGAGCGGCCTGGAAAACATTAAACCGAACGCAGGTATTCTTAATTGATGAGGCTAAAAATCTATTGAAAATCATAAATTCAATTCAAGATATGGTAGATTATGAAAAAGGGAAATATTTAAATTCAAGAAAAGACAATCTAGGCGCGATTATTAAGGATTTAAGCGGACAAGCTTTACTTATAAAAGAAATTGATTCTGAAAAAGACACCTTAATTGATTCTCTTGATAATTTGAAAAAAACAACTGTTATGGTTGACGCGCAATGTTTATTAAGCTATGTTGACGGATCTTCGGCGTATACCAGTAACATAAATATAAGTATTCAATTTAACAAAAACGGAGATATTCTTTTATTTACCAAAGATAATACCCCTGGTAAACAGCTCATTTTTAAAATCAAACTCGCACGGGACATTAAGGAAATTGAAACCGATAATTATCTCTGGGAATCAAAAATTAATAACCTTTCGCCCGAAGGGGCCTATAACCTGGTCGGCGCAATTAAAGACGCCCTGGAGCGCGCCAATAGCACAAGCTCGGCGCTGGTTGAGGATTCGCAATTGGCTAAAGGATTTAAAGGGGTGACTTTTGATTTGATTGAAAAAGCTATTGAAGGCAAAGAAAAGAAGCTTGATGGCAATAGCCAGTGGGTTGTTCAGTTTAAAACAGGGATAAATATTGCCGGAGTTGATTATAATGTATTTAAGGTTTCGGCATATCAACAAGCCCCCGCAGGTAAGGATGATAAGTATTATAATAAAAGGAATGAAGTTAAGTATAGAACGATAGAACTTTCTGCTAATGAAAATTCAAGCGAGCCAGTATTACAAATCAAGGTTTACAGTAATGGCGACATTAGCGCATTTGCGTCCGAAACCCTAAGCGATGAGGAAAGAACCATTATTTCCGCGGTCGCCATTAAGTCTTTTGATTCCGACTCAAGGATAATTATGAAAGATTTATTTAAAAAAGCCGGATTAAGTCCTGAAATGGCAGAAGCCGCGGTTAATAATCCACAGTTAGGTTGGGAAGCAAATATTATGGAGTATGGGGAGTTTAATGAGCATCAAGTAAAATCTTGGAGCCGACAAATAGGCCCCTTAAATATAATAAATCCTAAAACTAAATCAATAGACATTAGTTTAAGTATGATAAAAATAACAGAAGATGTCCCGGGGCTGTATCATGTAATTATCTTTAATCCTAATGACGTAGATTTCCGCCGGGAAAGTTTATCTGTTACTCTTTATTATAAGGAGGTTTCTAGCAAGGATTTTGGTTTTTGGAGTGGATTTAATGATCTGCTTAATACGGATAATTCCTATCAAATGCAGACTGATATAGTGGAAACAGTTGTAACCGCCTTAGGGGGCAGTATAGGCCCTGAATATATCCAGTTTCGCGACAAACTCATTAAAGCCCTAAACGCGGCAAAATCCGGCTCTCCGATGATTGACGCCGTTAAAAAGCTCCAAGACCAGCTGCCTGATGATGTGAACGAGCAGGTTTTGAAATTTATCGTGAATGTTAATGATAATGGAGAATCAAAATATCCCATTAAAAAAGACGATCATATTATGATTGGCCATGTGCGGCGTGATCGCGCCAAGTATTTCGCTCGTGTTTTGCAAACCAGGAGATTTGAGAATCTTCTGGGCTATGTAAGATTCGACAAGAATTTTAATGGCGTTTCTATACTGCCGGAAGAAGCCGTGGGGGAAATAAGCAATACATTTTTCGAGAGATTATTTCACCGAGGATATACCTCGGTAAGGATTTCTGAAGACGAGAAGAAAGAACATGTAGGTGATAATGCTAACGGAAGAAACGAACAGCCGTTTCCGGGAGAAAGACGTATTGTCATCGCGATGCAGGAAAGTTCAAAAGCCTATGTGGATACGCCCGCGATGAAAATGAAGGAAGTTGCCGACGCGGTAATAACAGAGCTTGACGGCAAGGTTGATTTTATCCTTACCAATTTCTTAAGTTCGGATATGATGAAACATACGGGAAATTTTGACGCCGCCAAAAAAAGTAATGAAATTACCGACCAGCAGTTAGGGAGAATAAAAGAAAGAATAGACGCGATTAAAGCGGAAACAATAAAAAAACTTAAAAGTAAAATTATTGATTATATTCGAGTTTCCGAGGGTATGCTTTCTCTATTAGTACTTTTAGATCGCGATTATGATGAGTTTTCAAAGATTGTTTCAAGTCATAAAGATAGCTCCCCGCCAAACAAGTTGTTTTACCAGGAAATAAAATTGTTAGAACAACAGGTTCCGCTTTTCATTATCACTGCCGACCACGGAGCCTCCGAAGAGGGTTTAAAAGAAAATCCTAAAGAATCCAATAACTTTCATACCGCTAATCCCGTTCCCTATATCATCTATGACCCGTTAAGAAGACAAAAAATACCTTTAAAAGAAGGTGGAACCATAAGGAATAACGCCGCGACCTTATTGCAATTATTGGGTGAAGAAATACCCAAGGAGTATGATGAAAGTTTATTGCCGGCTGATTATCAAGGCAGTAAAAGAAGAATCGCCTTTGCCGTATTAGACGGTTGGGGCATAAATCCCGATCAAAGCTACCCTTATGATGCCATACGGCTGGCGGATACGCCGAATTATGACTGGTTTGTGGAGAATGCCTCTTTTACCACATTGTGGGCGCACGGCGAAGTTATTGGTTTAAGAAAAATCCTTTCTTACGAAGAAGGGCCGCATCATTTACGGGGCCTGCAAGCCGGGCAAACCGATATAGGCCATATCCATTTATTTTCCGGGCGGGAAGTAAAACAGCCTCTATGGTATATTGATCAGCTTATTAAAGGCGGCTTGGCTAACGGGGTTTTTGACGAAACAAAAGAAGAGGTTAAGGCTCTTATCAGGGAACTAAAAAAAGTGAAAGAAACAGGTCAAAAATTCCATTACCTCACTATCGGTTCGGAGGGCGGAGTTCACGCTTCGCTTTATCATATGTATGCCTTAATGAGATTAGCCAAAAAAGTCGGCTTAGAAAAAGATCAATTCGTTATTCACTTTGGCGCTGACGGCAGAGATGTCCCCACGCGCACCGCGCATCTTTATTTACAGGATGTGTATAAGAAAATAGAACAAATCGGCATTGGTGTTGTTTCGGTTGTTTTTGGAAGGGATATGCTGGTGCGCAAAGAAGGCGCGGAAAATATCACCAACAGGTTGATTGATGTCTTGTCAGGAGAAAACCTAAAAGGTGATGATGTTACATTAAGCCAAGAAGCCTCGACAGGCTCGCCGCTTACGGCAAAAGAACAGTCCGCGCGGAATTTCACTTCCACTATACTTAAAAAAATTAAAGAAGTTTATGATCGGATTGCTCCTGAATATTCCGATATTTGGGGTGATGATGTGCAGAAGGAAGTTGTTGAGCACAGGAAAGCCTTCCTTGAAATAGTTCCCAAGAACGCGGTAGTGGTGGACGCGGGAACCGGTCCGGGCCGCGATGCTGCCTGGTTTAATGATAATGGTTTACAAGCTATTGGAATTGATTTTTCCAGCAAAATGATCGCGGAAGCCCGCAAACGCCATCCAAGTTTTCAATTTAAGCAGATGGATCTTCGTTATCTCGAAATTTACTCAAACACTATTGATGGTATTTGGGACAACGCGGCGTTTCATCATTTACCTCCGGATGCCGCCAAGCAGACACTTAATGAGTATTATCGCGTGATGAAATCTGGCGGCACGCTCTTTTTACGGGTTAAGCAAGGAGATGGTGATATTCTTCAACCGGATAAAAAATATCCTGACGAAACTCGATACTTTAAGTTGTATCAAAAAGATGAACTCGAAAATTTAGCGGCCTCCCAGGGGTTCGAAATTATTGAAAGCGGTATAGAGATAGATTCAAAAAAGGCAGAACAGGCCTGGGTTTACCTCTTCGCCAAAAAGCATGCTTCCGCCGGCTCGCCGAGAGAGCCAGAACCATTCCCAACCAGCTCGCCACTTCACAATACGAGTTTACCTAAAGTTAAGGTTGCCATTAATGGCTTTGGAAGAATTGGTAAAATAGTTTTGAAGGCGTTTCTTGAGAATGCGGATAATAGATTTGAGATTGTTGCCGTCAATGATTTAGACACGATAGGTAATTTAGCGCATCTGTTTAGGCATGATTCTACTTTTAGAGAATTTAAAGGAGAAGTAAGGGTAGAGGGGGATAATTTAATTATTAATGGCCACCGTATTAAGGTGTTAAGTGAGAGAGATCCTGCTCAGCTTCCCTGGAAAGATTTGGGCATAGAAATAGTCATCGAATCAACCGGCAGATTTACCAAAAGAGAAGATGCCGACAAACACCTTAAGGCCGGGGCAAAAAGGGTAGTAATCACTGCTCCGGGAGAAAAAGCAGATTTGACCGTGGTCTTAGGCGTTAACGAGGAAAAATATGACCCGCAAGCACACGAGATTATCTCCAATGCCTCCTGCACTACCAATTGCCTTGCTCCAGTGGTCAAGATTTTACATGAGAAATTTGGGATCAAATATGGTCAAATGCTAACCGTACACGCCGCTACTAATGACCAGATAGTATTGGATGGAATGCATAAAGACCTGCGCCGCGCCAGGGCTACTATTGATAATATTATACCTACTACTACCGGCGCAGCAAAGGCCGTCGGTGAAGTGTTACCGGAATTAAAAGGAAAACTTGACGGTTTTGCAATGCGTGTTCCTACAAAGGATGTCTCGGTAGTGTATTTGGTGGCGGACCTACTAAAGGATACTACTGTCGAAGAAGTTAATGCTGCTTTAAAGCAGGCATCCGAAGAAGGGCGCTTAAGTAAATATCTTGGTTACACTGCAGAACAACTAGTTTCCTCTGATTTCCTTGGTAATTCCAAATCAAGCACCATTGATGCTTCTCTTACTAAGGTCGTCGGCGGAAGGCAAGTAGCGGTAGTTGCCTTTTATGACAATGAGTGGGGTTATTCTAATCGCGTAGTTGATTTGGTGAATTATATGATTGAACGAACCGCATCCACCACAGCAAGCTTGTCGGTAGAGTCAAAACCAGAACCCCCAACCAGCTCGCCGTTGACGGTTGAGATATTGAAGAAAATAGAGTGGAAGTATATTGTATTAGACAGCCTTGAGAAAATATTTAAGGAACGGCTTGAAAAGCAAGAATATCACGGCAAGCTTTTTGTGATAGATAATTTTTGGAAGCGGTTTAGCGAGGAAAGAAGCGATAATCAAAAAATACAAGCTATCCGTGATGCGATGGCTGTGAGCACGCCTAAGACAGTAGAATCTTCGAAGATTAAAGAAGCAAATAAAAATGAATTAAGTGAACTTATTTTTGGAGGCCTGAGGAGCTATTATCAGAAAATATCGCAAGAGATTAAAACTTATCTTTCAGCCGTTGATGTTTCAGAAAACGCGGATTTGAAAAACAAGAGGAAATCTATTCTCGCGGAAATTAAAGATATTGAAGATTATTCGCATAAGAAAGAAGGACATAGCGATTATTTTAGAGATAAAAAAATAGTTTTTCAGTTGAATATGGCAGCGCGGGTATATAAGATGATGCAAGATAGAATTCCCTTAAGTGATATTTTAAAACAGTCTTTACCCGGTGTTTCTTCGGCATTGACCGGGAATGAAGCATTAGGTGAGTATATTAATATTATAAATGATTACGCGACAGGATTTGAAGCCTTACTTAATCAGTATTTTGACCAATCCCGCGGGCCAAATGTTGATTTTATTTCTAGAAAAGTAATGGAGGAAGTTCAGGCTAAATTTATAGCAGAGGTATCTTGGCTTAAAAAAGTGCCGGAAACAGGCATATTATTAGATGTGTGCCTTAAAAATATTTTAGAGCGAAAGCCGGTTCTGTCTAAACAGGGAATATGGATATCGGTATATGAAAATCTTATGAATGATACTCAGCCGGAAAATACAAATGTTCTTAAGCTGTTGGAAGAATGGCGGCCTCTATTGAAGGATATGGATAATAAAATAGAAGGATTAGTAAAAAAGATACAAGCTTCATCAAGTATTATGGACGGGCAGGAAACTCCGGCCAAGGTCCTCGGTGGTATTGACTTCCGCTCAATGAATATGCTCATCCAGCCCCAGGGAAGCTTTGCTTCCTCAAGCTTGGACTTTAGCCTCCCTTCCTTAAGCAAGGCTGAGATAGAGTCTTTTGACCTGGATAAGGAACTATCCGTCATCCAAAGGATGGCCTCTTCCGGAATAGCCCCTTCGGATGAAAGGCTAAAAGAATACTTAGCAGTCTGCTTTGCCAAGGGAAAAACCGGACCAGAGATAGATTCACTCAAGCTCTGCCTCTTGGATGTTTTTGAGCAGCAGCAGTTGGAAGCCCAAGAAACCCCCAATGGCTACAAAGAGGTCTTAGTCATTGCCGATACCCGCGGGTATGTCTTAAAAGAGGGCAGATTAGCGGCAAGTAAGCATGATATAGTAAGCCTAAATTAAAAGTACGAGAGCCAAAAAATAGAAAGCAACCGAAAACATAGATAGAGCAAAACCGCTTGACACGCATTATTTCTATGGTATTGTTATAAATAGGTGACCATTAAATGAAAGATAAGCCGCAAATACCTCCGAAAACCTTCTGGGAAGACGACAGCTGGGCGCATGAAAACTACCAGCTTTTACTAAAAGACTATCCAAACAAATGGATAGCGGTACTAAATAAAACTGTCGTTTGTGCCAATGAAGACCTCAATGTGGTCAGGACATTTCTCACCAAAAAGCTCAAAGGAAAAGTAGCCCCTCTTCTGCATATTGAAGACGCTTCTCATGTCTATTAGCGTAAGACTGCATTTTTCTAAAGCCCTGGATTTAGAATTACTTGAAAAAAACATAGAAGTTTGGCTTAGGCGTCTCACCGTCCAGGTTTCTTTTAAAACTCCCCGTGCCTGGACCCAACCTTATGAGGCAATTATGGATACCGGCGCGCCGGTATCCATAATACCGCCGGCAATCTGGAAAGATATAGATAGAGAGATTCTTGGGGAATATAAAATTCAGGGTATTGTTCTTAAAAGAGACGCTTTTCTTCCCGTAAAGATAGCCAATATATCCTGTGTTTTGATGGATGAAAAGAATGTTACCGGCACTTTGAAGATTAAGGCGTATCTCTCGCTGGAAGAAAAAGCCCCCTTAGTGCTTGGTTTCGAAAATATAATATCTAACGCAAGATTGTACATTGATACAAAAAATGATGATGGCTGCATAGTGATATGAAGATGTATAAAGAACCAAAGCCATTGCTGGAAATCCATAAAATCCAGAGAAAACTTTACGCGCGAGAAAAAAACTTATCCAAAGAAGAGTTAATCGCTAAGATTCATAAAGAAGCGGAAGAAACAGAGAAAAAATATAATTCAGACTGTGTCATAATGTCATCCTGAGCGTTAGCGAAGGATCTCGTCTTTTAAATTACCGACAAGATTCTTCGGTCGCTCTGCTCCCTCAGAATGACAAAATGGTCATTTTAAGAGATTGCGACACAGTCTGATTTTAAGTTTGCCAAACTCACTATTTGACAAAAAGATAAAATATGCTATATTAGGGGCACATTAAGCTAGGAATAAAAGACAATGGTGTCGCGGGCAGAGTGAGCCTAAAAGTAACAGCCGCAGTAATTATAGCAAGGGTTTCCCAGCCTATAATTACAGTGATTCCACCAGGTTACAATTCTGCCGAAATCAATAAAACTTCGCGCTTAAAATAAGAGTGGATTCCCCCAAAGACAAAGATAGTAACCTTAAATCTTTAAAAGTTGTCCTTGAGGCCACCAGTATTCCTTTTGTATTATTAGGCGGGCCGATGGTGGGGTTTTTCATATCGGTTCTTTCTTAGATGAGAAGTTTGGCTCCGGGAAAATTTTTCTTTTCATTTTTGTGGTGCTGGGTTTTGTCGCGGCAGTTAAAGAAACTATTTTTATTATAAAGAGGGTGCAGAAGGGCGTTTAAAATGGTTTTTAGTCAAAGAAAGGCAAGCCGTGTCAGGCGCTGAACAACCTTCCCAGGAATTAGCGAATTTTATCGGTATCGCGGTGAAAGGCTTGGGCCATTCAAGCCTTGGGGGATTCTTACACCGCTGGGAAAATGTGATTTTTTCTTTTATCGCGGCGGTGTTTCTTGTCGTAATAGCTTATCTCGCCCAGCGCGGCCGCGCGCTTATTCCTGAAAGAAGGCTCCAGAACGCGCTTGAGGTATTGGTTGAAAGTATGAGTAATTTCGTCTCCGGTGTCCTGGGTGAAAAAGAGGGCAGACATTATCTTCCGTATATCGGCACACTCTTCCTGTATATCTTAACTATGAATTTTATGGGTATGGTGCCGGGAATGAAGTCACCCACTTCCAGCCTCAACACTACCGCGGCGCTCGCCTTCTGCACCTTTGTGTATGTGCAATACACCGGAATACGCCGGCTGGGAATTGTGGGGTATCTTGATCATATGGCGGGAAACCCGCGTATGCCTGAGGAAAAAGGCGTTTTTAAAATATTCTTAATTTTACTGTTTATCCCCATTCATATCCTTTTATTCATTATTCATGTCATCGGTGAGTTTGTAAAACCGGTGAGTTTATCCCTGCGTCTTTTTGGAAATATTACCGGCGAAGACGCGCTTCTGTATGTGTTTGTCATATTGGGGCTTTCGATGTTTTCCGCCTGGAAAATCCCCGTGGGGTTTCCCCTGCAGATACCGATAATGTTTTTATCGTTAATCGGCGGAATGGTGCAGGCGATGGTC
>Ga0209211_10008340_pt1 | contig 14203 bp, 9 predicted proteins | sample RifGroA2_FD_183992 | JGI IMG/M metagenome (GOLD analysis project Ga0209211, IMG submission 183992) | Groundwater microbial communities from Rifle, Colorado, USA - Groundwater A2 (SPAdes) (version 2) | ecosystem: Environmental > Aquatic > Deep subsurface > Groundwater | place: Rifle, Colorado...
GCGGTGCTCTACCGCTGAGCTATCGGCCCGGGGTTAAATGATCACACCTTAAATTTTAGGATGAGAAAGGAACTCTACGAGGCAAAAAAACAAATGTTACATGAAGCCCAAAGTTCCCCAAAAATCAAAAGATTACTCATCGAGGAAATAATACCAAAAATAAAACTCCTGTCAAGGAGTAAAAGGTGGTGACACGCTGAGCGTGTCTATCACCAAGCTAAGCTTGGTGGGCATGCTTGGGCTCGAACCAAGGACCTCAGTCTTATCAGGACTGCGCTCTAACCAGCTGAGCTACACGCCCGTGGAGGCCTGGGCGGGATTTGAACCCACGAATAGCTGTTCTGCAGACAGCCGTGTTGGACCACTTCACCACCAGGCCGGACTGCCTCGTTAACACTCGCCTCGCAACAGGCTTGCTTCATCTTGAAATCTCAAGTCCTTGAGAAAAAGATGAGCTATCTCAAAAGTAAAAACTTCTGAGTAGGAATATTTTGTTGAAAAGTACCTCCTACGAACTTCTCAAATTTATTTAGAAAGGAGGTGATCCGCCGCCAGATTCCCCTAGCGGCACCTTGTTACGACTTAACCCTCATCGCTGATTTCACCCTCGGCCGATGTAAAATCGGTCTTCAAGTGCCCCCAACTTTGCTGGTCTGACGGGCGGTGTGTACAAGGCTCGAGAACGTATTCAACGCGCCATGGCTGATACGCGTTTACTAGCGATTCCTTCTTCATGGGGTCGAGTTGCAGACCCCAATCTGTACTGGGGGTAGTTTTATGGGGTTGGCCATTCCGTTACCGAAACAGCTACCAATTGGAGCTACCCATTGTAGCGCGTGTGTCGCCCAAGGTATAAGGGCCACGCTGACTGGACATCGTCCCCGCCTTCCTCCTCGTTGCCGAGGCAGTCGGTTGTGAGTGATACAACACAACCTAGGGGTTGCGCTCGATGTAGGACTGAACCATACGGCTCACGCCTCGAGCTGACGACAGCCGTGCAACACCTGTGCTAGGTCCCCAATAGGGGCACCCCGAGTTTCTTCGGGGTTACAACACTAGCATGTCAAACCTTGGTGAGGTTCTAGGCTTATCATCCTATTAAACCACGCGCTCCACCGCTTGTGCGAGCCCCCGTCAATTCCTTTGAGTTTCAACCTTGCGGCCGTACTCCCCAGGCGGCCTGCTTATCGCGTTAGCTTCGACCCCCACCTTGTTTTACAAAACGGGGATCTAGCAGGCATCGTTTAGGGCCAGGACTACACGGGTATCTAATCCGTTTCGCTCCCCTGGCTTTCGTAGTTGAGCGTCAGTTAATTCCCAGCAGGCTGCCTACGCCTTTGGTGTTCCGCTACATATCAACGGATTTTACCCCTCCTTGTAGCGTTCCGCCTGCCCCTGAATTACTCTAGAATATTAGTATTACCGGCCGGTTTTGGGTTAAGCCCAAAGATTTAACCGATAACTTGAAATTCCGCCTCCCTAACCCTTTACGCCCAATAAATCCGGACAACGCTTGCACCCTACGTATTACCGCGGCTGCTGGCACGTAGTTAGCAGGTGCTTATTCTCCCCGAATTACTCGGGGCAAAAGAGGTTTACAACCTTTCGACCTTCATTCCCTCACGCGGCGTTGCTGGGTCAGGCTTTCGCCCATTGCCCAAAATTCCTCCTTGCTGCCTCCCGTAGGAGTGGGGGCCGTGTCGCAGTCCCCCTGTGGCTGGCCGTCTTACTCAGACCAGCTACCCGTCATAGCCTTGGTAGGCTTTTACCCTGCCAACAAGCTGATGGGCCGCGGGCCGCTCCCCAAGCGTCTTTCGACTTTACTAATTTTTTAGATTAGATTATGGAGCATTAGCCCCGCTTTCGCGGGGTTATTCTCCTCTTGAGGGTACGTTCCCACGTGTTACTCACCCGTTCGCCACTGCTTACTTCACCCTTACGGGCAAAATAAACCGTTAGACTTGCATAGGTTAGGCACGCCGCTAGCGTTTGTCCTGAACTAGGATCAAATTCTCAAAAAAACTATAGCCCCGACCTGAGTCGGGGTGGCTCTTCCTAGCCCGGCGACTGCCGGACTGGAAAGGATCAGTACTCCGTCCAAGAAAAACATTTGCTTTAAGCTTTTCATTTTTAGAGGATAGAATACGACCTGTTGCGATGCGATTGTCAAAGAGCTAAATGAGGATCGAAAAAAGCAAGCCTAAAACGCCGCTTTTTTCGTTACCCGAATTAGTCCGCCGAAGCGTATGCGAAGGCGGACAATGTTAATTCTCAATTTACCTTATCACGAAATTACTTACTGTCAACCCCCGCTTCTTTGAAATTTAAGCTAATAGCCGTTAGGCTATGCTTAAATTCAAGGTTCTTCGCGAAGCGAAGGTTCTTAAAAAAGACTCTGTTGGCTTGTGGCCGACCCCTGTTTTTCCGCTTTCTCTCCCCAAATATTCACCTTGCCAAAAACCCCGTCATACCCCGGATCAATGACTAATCTTCCTTCTCTTACTCTTTTTATTCCCTCGCTAATCCTATCTCCCCCAACCGGTATAATCTCTTCAATTGATGTTTTTAACAAAACATTAAATTCCGATCCAAAATGGCTAATCAACTTTTCGTATTCAACTGCTACTTTTTGCGTTCCCGTGGCAACACCCAAACTTTCTGCCAATATCTCCATCAATGGCACTGTCATCACGTACGGCGGATGTTTGCCGCTTTCGTCAATCACCATCTCAAGTCCATCAAATTCTTGACTTTTGACTTTTGAGCTTTGACTTTTGACTTTTCCAAGTTCTTCAACTCTATGCATCACTCCCACAGTTAGCAATCTTTTGCATACCGGGCAAGTTGTTCCCTTTAATTTGGTTTCTTCCGGCGTTTGCACCACTTCACAGTTTCTATGCCCGGTGTAATGATATTTTCCCTCTTCCGGATGAAACTCAATGGTGTAGGCGATATTAGATGCTAGGTTATAGGTTTTAGGTTCTAGTTTATTATTTTTTTCATTTTTTTCTAACACCTCGAACCTAGAACCTAGTCCCTCTCCCATAATTGCTTCTCTAACATTCTCATAACTTAGCTCCTCCAAATCAAACACCGTGGCCTCCCGACCCAGCTTTTCCAACGAATGCGCATCGGAAAAACTTACAATTCTTCGATCTTCCAACTCTGGTATCCGCCAATTCATGGCCGGATCACTGGATAAACCTGTTTCTACCGCATAAATATATGAAGATAAATCGCCAAAAATCTCCTCAATGGAATTCCCGCCGCCATTAGCCCCGTAAAGCCCAAACCACGGCGTCCAGACATGAGCTGGAATTATCAAAATGTCTTGGCTAATGCTTAAAGCAAGTGCTAAAAAATCACGACACGGTAATCCTAAAATTGGCCGGCCGTCCGAGGCAATATTCCCTCTTTTAGCTAGTTCTCTATTCAGTTTTTCGGCAACCTCAAAAGAAGGCGCGCAAACCAAAAGATGTATCCGGCGGGTTTTACCACCCCAGGAAAAAATGTGCGAAGTTTCTACGGTTAAAGCAAAAATCGGCTGAGAACCGGTATCGCCTATACTCTCTTTAAAATTGAAAAAGCCCGGCTGATTTTGTATTTCAACTAAATTTTGCCTTAGTTCGGAGAACCAAAATGGATGAGTAAAGTCGCCGGTACCAACTAAATCTATGCCTTTCTTTTTTGCCCAAAGAGCTAAATTTGAAGGATTCATCCGTGGCGAAACCGCCCGTGAAAATCGCGAATGCAAGTGCAAATCCGCAATGTAACGCATGATAATCATTGTAACATATGATATTCTCAGGGGATGAACGCCAAACAATTTATCCCTGGGTTAACCTACCTACTCCTGTTTTCACTCTTCTTCCAAACACGCTTTGCTCCCTTTGGCAAAATCCATTTTATTCTTTACCTTATTCCTTTTATCTATCTTTCCGATCTTCTTATTGTCTTTTTGGGATCCTTAACTATCTTAAATTACCTTTCCCAATTTAAAGCTTTTCTCCAAAATCTTTGGCAATCAAATAAACGTCTGCTAATTCTTGGGTTTCCACTTCTTGTTGCAGCAGCCATTTCCAACTTTCAAGCTCAATCCCCTTTAATTGCTTGGTTTGCCCTTCTCAAACTTATTTTATTCGCCTTTTTTAGCCTTCTTATTTCTTTTCTTCTCTCTCAAAAAATCATAACGCTCAAAAACCTTTGGCTATCCCTCAACCTTGGCTTATTACTAGAGAGCTTTATAGCCATTGGGGAATTTATTACTAAAAAATCTCTGGGCCTGCAACTTTTAGGTGAGTGGCAATTTTCCATCTTTACGCCGGGAATAGCCAAAACAATTATCTTTGGCCAAGAATTTTTAAGACCTTATGCTACTTTCCCTCATCCCAATGTTTTGGGAACAATCACCGCAATTCTAGCTGTTATCAACCTTTTTTTCCTTTTAGCAATCACCTCTAGCAAACAAAAGGATTACCTGCCAAACTTCTTCTTTTTCCTAGTTTTTAGCCTTACCACCCTTCTTTCTTTTTCCCGAACTGCCTGGTTTTGTTACTTAACACTTATCCTCATAATTTTACTAATCCAAAAAATCCCCGTTGTTTTAAAAATACTTTCCGGGTTGATAATTACTATTACAATTGTTGCTCTAATTAAGGGAATTTTGCTCCACATAAACGCCCTTCCTATTAGCCAAAGATTTGACTTAACTCTTGCCTCCTTACAAATAATCAAAAACCATCCTCTTGGAGTTGGTCTTTCTAATTTTATTCTTCTTCTCCAACCCTTTGGCAGTATTCTTTTCCCAAATCGTCTTTTTGAACCGGTACACAACCTTTGGCTTTTAGTTGCTGCCGAAGCCGGTATAATTGGATTAATCTTTTTTGGCACTTGGTTCTTTTTATTGCTTAAAAAATCTTTTTTGAACAAAAACTTTATTGCTTTAATTATGTTATTGGGGATTTTTCTGGCTTCATTTGCGGATCATTTTTGGTGGAGTTTGCAGGCTGGGCAGTTGTTTTTTTGGTTAATGGTTGGCCTTGGTCTTCGTAAAGCTTCTTAATTTCATTTACCGTTGTTGCGTCAGTAGCTGATTTATCCTTTCTAAAACCCATTATTCTGGGGAACCTAAGGGCAAATCCTGGCTCATTGCCAATTTTTCCGGCAGTATGCACCGGCGACTTAGTGATCTCGTCGGCTCGGATAATAACCACTATTGACGGCTCAACCCAAACATCCGGAATTAAGCCCTTAGAAATAACAACCCGTGCTGGTTTTTCTGACTTCTTGAGACGATCGCAAGATTCCCGCAATGATCGCCACTCTTCGTCTGATAAACCAGTACCTATTTTGGCAATTGTCTTAAATAAGTCCTCTTTTTCATCATAAACCCCAACTAAAAATGCCCCAATCCCAAAACCACTGCGCTTACCTTCACCAAAATAATAACCCAAGACCACGCAATCAATGGTATCGTCCAAACTGCCTTTTTCCTCCCGTTTAAATTTGACCCAACTATTGCCGCGCGCGCCAGCCTCATAAGCGCTGTCTATTCGTTTAACCACTACTCCTTCCAAACCAAGGCTTACTTCTTCTTCAAAGTATTCTATTAGTTGCAAATCATTATCCGTCACAATCTCCGGCGACAAATAAAACGTCCTTTCTTCTCCCTTTGACTGCTCCACCTTCTTTTCCATAATCTTTTCCAGAAGTTGCCTTCTTTTGTTATAAGGCCAATCCATTGTTGAAACGCCGTCAAAATACAAGATATCAAAGACAAAATACTTAACCGGAACTTCTAAGGCTTTTTCAGAAATACCATATTTTCGCTTACGTTGAACCGTTTCTTGAAACGGCAGGAATTCGCCGGTTGCCGGGTTAAAACCAACCACTTCGCCGTCTAATATGGCCTCTTTAGCTCTTACTTCTCTCCAGACCTTTCGAGTTAACTCAGGAAACATAGGAGTTACATCTTCCAGGTTGCGGGTAAAGGCCTTTACAAAGCCTTTTGTTTTAACGTTGGCCAAGTTTAGCCCTAAATCTGCTTGCGTTAATTCTTTTTGCTGTTTTTGTTTTTGGTTAAAGTGAAGTTGGACCCTTGTTCCGTCATATTTTGGTTGAACTGCCGCCTTGCCCATTTTTTGGATTATCTCTTTTGCCGTAGGCACTCTTTCACATAATTGAGGCATAATGGGAACGCCAATTTTTGGTTTTAAGCCTTTTAACCCCGCCAGTCCCTTCTCTTTATAGACCTTAGCTAGCCAACCAATGTCCGAAACAACAAAATAAGCTCTCTCTATGGGATCTTTTTCTTTTTTACTACCGGTTCTCATGAAAGACAAAGAATCAATTATGGTCTTGTCTGCCAGCCCCAACCGCATTGTTCCCAACGGAATTCTCACCAAATACTTGGCCGCAATGGGGTCAACCTCGCCCAATAAATCCGCCATCAGCTTAATCTTCTTTTCCTGTGATCCTGTTCCACCGGTCTCAGCAATATCTACGAGCCTATCGTAGACCTCTGAAATCTCTAAACTGCTAGGTTTTGAGTTTTGAGATTTGGTTTTGAGTTTATATATCACTTCTCCCAGATCGCCCAGCTCTCCAAATGATTTTTTGATCTCCTCCGAGGATTTACCGGTAGTTACGGCAATAATCTTAATCATCGTCTTTTCCGCTAATCCAAACTCAATTGCCTGAAAAGAGGGCCCCAGCCGGCCTAAAAGCAAATAACAGACCTTATCAATTTCATCCGCCGAAGTCTTGCCCAATAGGTCAGCTAATATGGCCGTCATCTCATTTCTAGATGAAGTGGATTCAATTTTTTGGAAATACTCCGAAAGTTGGCTAAAAAACATAGGCTCGGGGTCAATTTTCAATTTTTAATTTTAAATTTGAAATCAATTTGAGATAAGAACCTTGCGTCGCTTCGCTCCTAGATCCAATTTGAAATTTGAAAACAGTATTTTTGAGAGCGTAATACATCTTTTCAAATTTTAACATTAGAAATTTAGTTTTGATTAAAAATAGCGACTCCGTCGATATTTCCTCTCGCTCAAAGAGCAAGAACAAATTAAAAATTTCAAATTAAAAATTATTACCACCTAGCGTAAAACATAATAAGCTGCCTTCGTCTTTCCTTGTTTCTTCACCAGCTTCTTTCTCATCATATCTTTAAGATCGCGTAAAACCGTATCGTCTGACACCTCTGGAAAAACTGCCCTAAATTTGGAATTATTAATATACTTATTGTCCTCCAAATACTTTAAAATATACTCCTGCCGACCGTTTAAAACTACCTGACCGCCTAAGTCCCGTTTTAACTTTTGATCTCGGCTTAAATCCAAAATTTTTTGCTTCACCTTTAAAAGCTCGTGGGCTAAACCTTGAGTAAAATACTCCAACCAAATCGATAAATCATCACCCAATCTTTGATAAGTTCCCAAAGCCGCGTAATAACCAACCGCATCGCGATCATAATATTCGTCCAAAGAAAAAAAGCGCTTAAAATCATAACCCTCTAAGTATAAAGAAAGGGTACAGACCGCCCGGGCAGTCCGACCATTGCCTTCGGTAAAAGGATGAATTCTAGCCAGTTCAGCTTGAATTATCCCAGCCTTGATAATGGAGTTAGTCATTCGACTCTCTTTCTTTAACCATTCTAAAAACGACTCCATCTGAATGGTTACTTCCTCTGGTTGAGGTGGCAAAAATGTTACTTCACCGGTAATACTACTGCGTGTAGTAACAAATTCTGAAGTTCTATATCTTCCCGCTTCATCTACCGGCACAATCCGGTCAACTATCAGCCTCTGAATTTCCAATATCGCCTTTTCGTTAATTGAATCAGGTTCCTCCGATTTCTGATATCCCTCGATATACTTGATCATATTACGATAGTTTATGATCTCTTGAATTTCCCTTCTTTTTTCTTCTAAATGGGGCTTTTCGCCGGCAATTATCTTTTGAGCTTCTTCCATGGTTAAATTATTGCCTTCGATATGGGTGGAGTGGTGAATTGTTCTGGCCATTGCGTTCTCTTTAAAATTTCTTTCCCAAGCTGGGATCAATGGCGCGTTTTCTATTATTTCCCTAGAAGCCTCAATGGAGGTAAGATTATCTAGGACACGATTGGTGATCGAAAATAGTGGCGTGAATGTCAAATGTCAAATGTCAAATGTCAAAACCAAATGTCAAATGTCAAAACTGAAAAAGATTTACGATTTGAGTTGTGGATTTGAGATTTGAATTTTGAGATTTGAGCTTTTTACAACTACCTCTGGTTTCAGTTTCAACTATGCAATAAAATTAAACCATGAGTTCGCAAATTTTCCTAAGTATTATTATACCCTCCTACAACGAGGAAAGCCGACTGCCTAATACGCTTAAAAACGCCATTCAGTTCTTAAGCCAAAAGTCCTTTCAAAGCGAGCTTATTGTAGTTGATGACGGATCGCAAGATCAAACCTTTCAAATCGCCTCTGCTTTTTTAAGTTCGCAAAACCTTCCAAATCGGACGATCTCCTATCAGCTTATCAAAAACTCCAGGAATTTGGGCAAAGGCCAGTCCATTAGAAACGGCGTGGCCAAAGCTCGGGGTTTGTTGATTCTTTTTACGGATGCCGACAATTCAACTCCCATTGAAGAACTGGACAAATTTCTTGCCTTTTTGAAGCCTCAAGGAAAATACAATATCATCATTGGCTCGCGCCACCTTAAAGAATCCTCCATCCTTGTTCATCAACCCTGGCATCGAAAAATCCTTGGCCGGTCTGCTAACTTTTTGATTCAGTTCCTTCTTCTCCCGGGAATTACCGATACCCAGTGCGGTTTTAAACTTTTTAACGGTAATATTGCCAAAGATTTGTTTGCCAGAACCTTTCTCCCTCGTTGGGGTTTTGACATGGAAATCCTTTTTTTAGCCCGCAAAATGGACTATCAAATTTTAGAAGTACCGGTCACTTGGCTTAACTCTTCGGCATCCCGCCTTCGTCCTATCAAAGATAGCTTCAGAACCCTAAAGGAACTTCTGGAAATAAAATTAAACAACTGGAGAGGTCTTTACTCCTAGCCCCTAGCTCCTAGCCCCTAGCTTCTAACTTTTGTCGTTACCCTAAACTCCATATATTTTCCTAACATGAGTCTAGTTTGGGCATCTATTGCTGGCAAACTTCCATAAAACAAAAGAGTTAACGGTAGAAAGATCCATTGGACAAAAGAAAATATTCTTAAAGAAATTCCCCATTTTTTTGGCCTAGGAGGGACTAACCTTTCCTGCAAAAAAATTAAAGACAACAATCCTAAAATGGCCAGGGCTAAAAGCCTTGAAGTAAAATACGGCAGATTAAAGGCTAGTGTCGTCATGGCAAAATTTGGGTTGATAATCTGTACTGTAATGCCGCCAAAAGTGACTAAAACCGCCAGAGTTGACCAGGTTAAATAACTACGGATTAAAAAGAGAACTCGATCGGTCCTACTGAAAAGCGGAATGTCGGAACGCTTAAAGTAATTTTTTATAATCATTGGCATATGCTCCACTCCATAGGCCCATCTTTTAAGCTGTAAGTATTGTTCTTTGATTGTTAACAACATGTCTCTGTTTTGTACGCAGTCGGCAAAAATCGGCAGATAATGAGGAATAACGATGTAGTCGCCGCTAAAATGATAGTAGGCACGCCAATAAAATTCACCATCGTCATTAACTTTATTTACCACCCAAAAGTCCATCTCTATCAAGCTTTGCAGATTTATACTGTGACTGCTAAAATTCATGTATTTGTCAGATCCAGTCATCTCCGACAACTGCCAAAAAGAAACCCCAGAGGCCACCATCCGGGTAAAAAAAGGCGCCTGCCAGAAGTTGTTAAAATACCAGAAAACACCGGTAAATGTTCGCTTTTCCCGTTTCTCCGTAGTTAAATATTTGTGAGTCAAGCCGGTTAGAAACTTTTCATGGATCACAAAATCCGCATCCAAAGTAGTTAAAATCACATTATCGAAATCGGGAACTTTATCTTTTAAGATTGGCAAAATCTCCTTGACAGCGTAGGTTCTATTACTCCCGGCGCCCGGCATATGTCCGGGATAATTTTTGGGATGAGTAGTAAAAAACAGCCCTCCAAGAACAGCCTCAAATTTCTCTTTAAGTTCCCTCTTTTTCCTCTCCAGTTCTTCTGCCCCTTCTTTTTCTTCTAACGCTACCAAAATAAAAATCCTCTCTTTTGGGTATTCTTGCATTTCAATTGATTTGAGGCATTGTTCCAAAATTGCCACCGGCTCCTTCAACGTTGGTATCACTAACAAATGGTAAATTTTATTCCAATCTGATTTTTCATCTTTGCCCAAACGGCCTAATTCGGCAATCCAATTGATTTTTAGCGCTTTTTGCATTCTAAAATAACCTACGTAAGAATAGAAAGCCATTCTTAGTGCCCTAAAAACCCAATAGGTATTTAAAAACAAAATAAAGACAGCCGCCGCAAAAGGTAGCCTTATAGAGAGCCACAATGGAGAGGTTAAAACAATCCAGGTTAAGACTCCAGGCAATATTTCTAATAAACGGTTCCAAAAATCTTCTGTCATAGAATTTTTATAAAATCTGGCATTTAGGGCAATAAAAAGTCCCCCTTGAGGTAATTACAATCCTTCTGATGATGGTTTTACACCGCAGACACGACTTACCTTTCCTTCCATAAACCTTAAAATGTTCCTGATATTTACCCTTGCCGCCAAAGGCATTTACATACCACTGATCCGATGCCCCACCATCTTTTAATCCCTCTGCCAAAACTCTCTCTATTGCCTCAAAAACAATTGCCGTGTCAACCTTATTGGCCGGCTCCAGTGGATGCGTTTTGGCTAACCAGAGGCTGTCGTTAGCGTAGATATTACCAATACCGGAAATCAATTTTTGATCCATTAAAACTTCTTTAATTGACCGCCGGTTTTTGGATAGAATTTGTCTGAATTTCTCTAAACTCAAATCGTCAAGCGGCTCCGGACCATATCCTAACAGCAATTCTTCAAGCTCTTTTCGATCCTTCAGAAACCGCATAAAACCAAATTTACGGGCATCACAAAAACGCAATTCTAGCGGGCGTAGCTGTCGGCTCTTTTCTTTGCTAGCTCCTAGCCCCTTGCTCCTAGCTCCTAGACTTAGAATCACATGTGCAAAATCGTCTTTTGGATCGCCAACCTTTCTTACCAACAACCTTCCCGTCATCCTTAAGTGCGCCACAAAGGCTTTGCTGTTATCCAGATAAAAAACTAAAAGCTTGGCTCTGCGATCAATTCTCTGGATAATTGATCCCTTAATGCCTTTAATAAAAACTGCAGGGCTAGGTTGCAAACCTTTAGGGTTATCAAACCAAACATTGGTAATTTTGCAACCAACAATTGTGTCTGCTAATTGTTTTTTGATTGTTTCTACCTCGGGTAATTCAGGCATCTTCCATTATTTTACCATTTCCAATAAAATCAACCTATGGAACTGATGTTCATTCTTGTTGTCATCTTTATCTTTATCCTCGGTACAATCATCGGCTCTTTCCTCAATGTTGTTATTGACAGGATCCCCGCCGGCTTTCCTTTAACCGGCCGCAGTCACTGTGATCATTGTCAGAAAGAATTAACCCCCCAAGAATTGATCCCTTTATTGTCATTCCTTTGGCAAAAAGGTCATTGTACAGCTTGTGGAGCCAAACTGGAATGGCAGTATCCTCTTGTTGAACTAACGACCGGTCTTCTTTTTGTTCTTGCTTTTGTCCGGTTCTCGTCCGCCTCCTTCTCTCTGCCCCTATCCCCTAGCCCCTATCTCCTAACTCCTAACCTTCTTTTCCATCTTTTTCTTTTTTCTTCCCTCCTCACCCTAGCCATCATTGACTTTAAAACTTCTCTTTTACCGGACATTATCAATCTACCAACCATTGTCATTAGCCTGATCTTTCTCTTTATTTTTTCACCCCTACATATATTCCTAACTTCTTTAATTACCGCTTTGATATCAGCTTTTTTCTTTTGGTTAATAATCTTCTTAACAAAAGGTCGTGGCATGGGCGAGGGCGATATTCGCCTAGGCTTTTTAATGGGACTGATTTTGGGCTGGCCAAAAACTTTGATTGCGCTTTACTTGGCCTTTTTTCTTGGCGCCTTCGTGGCACTAGCCCTTATTGCTGGACGTAAAAAAAGATTTGGTCAAACAATTCCATTTGGACCATTTTTAATCTTGGCGACTTTTTTAATGATGTTTTGGGGAGAAACTCTGCAAAATTTTTGGTTCCGGATGTTTGGCTTTTAGCCTTTAAGTTTTTCCGTCCATGCCTCTTCCACAAATTGCCCAAATTTTCCCTTGAATTTAACTTCTGAAAATTGGCCCACCCATTCTTTCATAAGCTCTTTGTCCCACTTCCTATTCTTATCCCAAATCTTTAAAACCCCTGACAACGATTCCACTGTCGGCTCTTCGAAGAACAATCCGGTTTTTTCCTCAATTACCACTTCTTTCATTCCTCCACTTCGCAAAGCAATTACCGGTTTGCCAAAAGAATTTGCTTCCAACGGCACCAAGCCAAAATCTTCATCTGATGTCGGGACAATTACCGCTTGGCAATTCTGATAACAATCTGCCAATTGTTCGTCGTTGGCTTCGCCAAGGAACTCAATTGTTGACCCCGCCATCTTTTTTAGATTACTCTCCTCACGGCCAACTCCAATAACTTTTAGGGATAGTCCCAAATTATTGCAGGCCTTAATGGCTAAATTGATGTTTTTGTATCTTGCTAACCGCGACACCACCAGAAAGAAGGTCGCACCTGTTAAGAAGCCCCGAGTATTCGGGGCATTTACCCCCGCCTCAAGCGGAGGCAGGTGCGACCTTCTAAGATTCTCAATCGATACTACCGGCGGATAAATAACTACCGAGTCTCTTTTATAAAACTTCTTTATTCTCTCTTTAACCGTTTCCGAAATAGCCACAAATTCATCCACCCTTTGAGCCGCCCAAAAATCCCAAAGCCTTAAGAATTGATCCAATGGCGCCAACAAAATTCGAAAGAAAGGAATAGTCCGATAGTTAGTTTCAGTTGAATAGTGATAAAGAAAACGCGGAGGAGTATAGCAATAACAAATATGCAGTTGGTGTGGCTTGGTAATTACCCCTTTGGCAAAGGAGATTGACGAAGAAACAACCACATCAAAATCATTTAAATCAAAAGACTCAAAAATTAAGGGATAAAAAAATGAAAAAGCTTTATAGAATCTACCAACTAAAGGCCAGCTGGCCAACGATGACTGAAATATTTTGGCATCCTTAAAATGCTTACCCAATTTCCTTTGATCATAAATGGTGGTATAAATTGGCGCCTCAGGCCATATTTCATGCATTACTTTTAGCGTTCTTTCCGCCCCGCCAAATTGTGTCAAGAAATCGTGTGTTATAGCAACCTTCATATGTCTAGAATTTTTAATTTTTAGTCAATTTGTCCCGACTCAGTCGGGATAAATTTGAAAATAAGGAGTAACGGTATCCATTCGTTGTTTTAAAATTTCAATATTAAAAATTTAAATTTGATTAAAAATTTCAAATTTTAAATTTCAAATTCTCGTCAGTTCCCCCCAGTTATTGCCTGTTTTGAGTTCTACTTTGATGGGAACCACAAGCTCCATTGCCTTTTCCATTTCTTCTTTCACCATTAGTCCGATTTCACCAACTTGATTTTCTGGCACCTCAAAAACCAATTCATCATGTACCTGAAGTAGTAATTTTGATTTAATTGATTTCTGACTTAATAAGTTTTGAGTTTTGAGTTTTGAGTTTATATTGACCATCGCCTTTTTTATCAAATCAGCTGCGGTCCCCTGTATCGGCATATTCACTGCCATTCGTTCTCCAGCAGCTCTCACCATAAAATTGGATGCTAGTAGTTCCGGAATTAATCGTCTACGGCCCAACAAAGTCTCTACATAACCCGTTTCGTAGGCTTGCTTCAGATTATCCGCAATCCAAACATTAACTTGCGGATAACTCGCAAAATATTCATCAATAAAATGCTGTGCCTGTACCGTACCAATTTCTAATAATTCAGCCAACCCGTAGGCGGTTTGGCCGTAAAGAACAGCAAAATTCACGGTTTTGCCTATTCGTCTTTCATCCGGGGTAACCTCGCCAATGAATTTATCAAAAATCCTAGCTGCGGTAGCAGTATGA
>Ga0209211_10008344_pt1 | contig 14200 bp, 9 predicted proteins | sample RifGroA2_FD_183992 | JGI IMG/M metagenome (GOLD analysis project Ga0209211, IMG submission 183992) | Groundwater microbial communities from Rifle, Colorado, USA - Groundwater A2 (SPAdes) (version 2) | ecosystem: Environmental > Aquatic > Deep subsurface > Groundwater | place: Rifle, Colorado...
CTTTTCTTTGGTCTTCGGTTGCCGTCCCTTACCAGAATTCCTGTCTTTGTCGACGAAGCCATCTACATTCGCTGGTCCCAGATCATGCGCAACGAACCTTCATTGCGGTTTCTTCCCCTGTCCGACGGCAAACAGCCCCTATTTATGTGGGCCACTATGCCTTCGCTCAAGATTTTCTCTGATCCCTTAGTCGCGGGTAGAATGGTCTCGGTCTTTGCCGGCTTATTATCCCTGATTGGAATTGCCTTCCTAACCTTTGTTCTCACCAGGAATTTTTTCCTAGCCTCTCTTTCATCTCTCATCTACGCTGTTCTTCCGTTTTCGGTTTTTTTCGATCGCACGGCTTTGGTTGATAGTCTTCTTTCTGCTTTTGGACTGTGGTCCCTTGGTCTTGGCGTCTGGCTAGTGAAGAAACCCAGGCTGGATTTGGCCATGCTTTTGGGTTTTACCATCGGCTTTGGGTTAATTACAAAATCCCCGGCTATATTTTTCTATCTCTGGCAACCAATTTTATTTCTAGCCCTTTTTGACTTCCACGCGCCGCGCCTTCGCTCCCGTCTGGCAAAATTACTCATATTCTGGCTCATCACCTTTATTCTTTCTCAGGCGATCTACAATATTCTCCGCCTTGGGACCAACTTCCATCTCGTCGGCAGTCGGAATCAGGATTATCTTTTTTCAATCAGGGAGGTCCTCACTCACCCCGCCAATCCCTTGATCGGAAACTCGAAGACAACAGTACTTTGGTTCTGGTATTTATTCACCCCGCCGCTTTTTCTTTGTCTATTTGCCTCTTTCTTTAGCCGTTTTCGCAAGATATCTTTCTGGATCCTCTTTCTTAGTCTATCTGTCCTAACAGCCCAAGCCTTTGTCGCCAAGGTCTACACCAGCCGCTATATCTTGTTTGCGGCCATGCCCATAATCCTCCCGATCACCTTTGGTCTTCACGAACTTGGTCATCGCCTCAAAAAAACTTGGTTGGCCATTCTCATTATTCTTCTTTGGCCGCTAATTTTGTCGGGAGTCTTGATTACCTCACCGGAAAAAGCCAACCTTCCCTTTGATATGCGCAGCGGCTATCTCGAGGACTGGACCGCCGGTTGGGGCCAAAAAGAAGTCGCTGATTACTTGATTTCTAAATCTACTGAAGGTAGAAAACTTGTCGTTGGTACCGACGGTTTTTTCGGCACTCTTCCCGACGGTCTTCAAATTTACACCTCCAAGTACCCCAATATCACCGTCATCGGTGGCTCTCCCTCAATTACCACGCTTCCGACCTCCCTCACCGATTCGTTAAAAGATAAGGCCAATACCGTTTATCTTGTCGCCAATGCTTCGAGGGTTAATCTTTCAGCCGAAGACTCGAACCGTCTGACGCTAATTAGCCGCTTCGAAAAACCGTTCCGTCTCGACGGCACCCACGAATCATTGTTATTCTTCCAGCTCCTCCGCTAATCTATGTCAAATGACCTCAAATCATTGTCTAGCTTTGTTCTTTATACTGCGCCGAGCGGCGACGTGAAGTTGGAAGTTTTTTTACAGGATGAGACGTTGTGGTTGACCCAGAAGATGATGGCTGAGCTTTTCGGAGTAGATGTACGCACTATCAATGAGCACTTGCGAAATATCTACCAAAGCAAAGAGTTGGTTGAGGATTCAACAATCCGGAAAATCCGGATAGTCCAAGATGAAGGTGGAAGAGGGGTTTCTCGAAAAATCGACTTCTACAACTTAGACGTCATTATCGCTGTCGGCTACAGGGTCAACTCCAGGCGAGCCATCCAATTCAGAATCTGGGCGAGTCGGGTCCTTAACGATTACAAAATACTTAATGACAATGGTAGAGTTTCAAAAGAGAATGCGGATAAGAAAGCGTTGGCGGAATACAAAGAGTACAACAAGACACAGCCCATAGAGTCAGATTTTGATAGAGTCGTAAAAAAACTGATTATTTCCAACTCCTCAGCCAAATGACACAACTTTTTCTTGCTTCCAGTTGCGACTATGTTTTGGATGATATCGTCAGATATCTTCCTAAGAAACCCGATCAATACAACCTCGCCTTTATCAATACCGCCGCGGAAGTCGAGAAAAGTGATCATTGGTGGGTGAAAAAAGAAAAAGATAAACTCCTTTCCGCTGGCTATGCCGTTGATGAATTCACCGTCACAGGCTTATCGCAGGCAGAATTAGAAGCAAAAATGCAAGGCAAAAACGGAATTTATATCTGCGGCGGAAACACGTATTATCTTCTCGATCAAGTAATCAAAACCGGTTTTGATCAATTCCTGAGGAAATGGATCGAAGAAGGAAAGCTTTATGTGGGTTCGAGCGCCGGATCTATGATTGTTGGCGTTAATATTGACCTGATTCCATCTAACGAAGCCCTTGCCGTGCCCGGTCTTAAGTCAAGGGGTTTGGGTATCATCGATCTGGCCATCGTTCCCCATTGGGGAAGTTCAGATTTTAAAAACGAATATCTCAGAGATATTTCATCGCTATATCTGGAAAACACCAAGATTGTTCTTCTTTCAAACTCTCAATACCTCCACGTTCGGGACGACACCTACTCCATCAATCAAGTCTAGGGTAGAATTAGGTTGTGCTAAAGTGGTATCTCCTTGTCATAGCCCTCACCATTCCGACTTTCACCTCGCTTCTTAGGCCTGGATTTTTTCCCATGCATGACGATCTTCAGGCCATGCGTGTTTACCAAATGGAACTCTGTTTCAAGTCCCGTCAGTTTCCCTGCCGCTGGGTTCCGGACATGGGCTATCAATACGGCTATCCGCAATTTGAGTATTATGGTCCGCTACCTTACTACGTCATGACGGCCAGTCATTTCCTTCACTTGCCACTGTTTGACTCCGTTAAACTTGGTTTCATTCTGCCTTTGATTTTAGGCAATCTGACCATGTTTCTTTTGGCTTCGTCACTCTTTGGCAATTTTGGCGGCCTCCTTTCTGCTCTGGCCTATGGCTATTCACCCTACCGGGCCTCCGATCTTTATAGCCGCGGCGCCATGGGGGAGAATTGGGCTTTTGTATTTCTTCCCTTAATTCTCTATTCGCTCATAGAACTTTTCAAAAAACCAAATCTCAAAAAGTCGGTTCTCTTGGGGATGAGTCTCACCCTCCTTTTGGTTACTCACCTCATCAGTATTTTGATCTTCATGCCCATGGTCGCTTTGATCGCCTTCGTCCTCCTACTTTCTTCAAAAGAAAAAACAAACTTTATCAAGTATGGCTTTGTCGCCGTTGTCTGGGGTTTCTTCATAGCGGGGACGTTCTTCTTGCCGGTAATTTTTGAAAAAGGTTATGCTCACACCGAGTCCCTCATTCAGGGTTATTTTAATTATTTGGCCCATTTCGTCACCGTAAAACAACTTTTTGGTTCCACCTTCTGGGGATATGGCAGTAGCGAAATCGGCCCGACTGACGATCTTTCTTTCTTCTTGGGGCCGGTTCAGCTCTTTCTATTAGCGATCTCTCTTTCTATGATTTTCATCAACTTTATGAAAAGAAAACTTAACCTAGGCGCTTATATAGCCATGGGAAGCACCCTTTTTCTGCTTGCCTCCTTGTTTATGTCTCACGAAAAATCAACCTTTATTTGGAAGGCCATACCGATCCTGACCTACCTCCAATTTCCCTGGCGATTTTTGGTCACCGCGAACTTTTTCTTGTGCCTTACTGCAGGCTATTTCATAAACTACATCAAGTCAAGAACCCGAAATGTTCTTCTGGTTGTCCTTGGCTTTTTGGTAGTGTTTCTGAATGTGAGTTATTTCAGGCCCCGCGAATGGTACCATCTCACTATCTGGGAGAAATTTTCTGGCCAAAGTTGGGACAAACAGTTGACCATCAGTATTTTTGATTACTTGCCTATTTACGCCAAATTCCCACCCGCCAAACCCGCCCCAACCCTTCCATATACCAAAGATATCAAGGTTAGTGTTCTCGACCTTCGTCGCCGCACCTCATCATTCGATTTCAGTGTCAAAAGTCCGGCAGATACAACCCTCACCTTACCCCAATTTGATTTCCCCGGCTGGGAAGTAAAACTTGATGACAAGATTATTCCTCATAATCACGACAACGATTTGGGCCTAATCAGTTTTTACCTACCCGCCGGTGATCATCAGATCAAAGCCGTTCTTAAAAACACTCCTGTAAGATTAGTAGGTGACATTCTCACATTTATCTTTTTACCCCTTGGAATCTATATATGCTTAAGAAAATAATTATCCTGTTCTTTGTCTCCCTAATTATGGGTTGGCAACTGCTCCGTCCTGGTTTCTACTCAATGCACGACGATCTTCAGGTAATGCGTCTTTTCGAAATGAATCGCTGCTTTGAAAACGGTCAAATCCCCTGCCGATGGGTGCCCGATCTGGGTCAAAATTACGGCCAACCGTTGTTCAATTACTATTCCCCACTTCCTTACTATCTAGGCGAGGCCGTTCATCTTGTTGGTCTTTCATTAATAGATACTGTCAAACTCCTGTTTCTTTTATCACTATTTCTTTCCGGTATTTTTGTCTATCTTTTTTCAAAAGAATTTCTCAAAAGAAACTCCGCTCTTGTCGCCGCCATTGCTTATATGACCGTCCCTTATCACGCCGTCGACATTTTTGTTCGCGGAGCTTTATCGGAGAGTTGGGGACTCGCCCTGATCCCCTTGGTGCTCTATACCGTCATTCGTGTTTGCAGACAACCCAAGACTTCAAATGCGATAATACTATCCCTTGCTTTAGTCGCTCTGATTACTACCCACAACATCACCCTGCTGATTAGTACTCCTCTAGTCCTAATCTTCGGACTTTTCTTTTTCATACGAAGCGACGACAAAACGAAACAAGCGAAGTTCATTATTCCGTCAGTCATACTTGGAGTCGGTCTATCCGCTTTTTTTCTACTACCGGTTTTACTCGAACAGTCACTTATCCAAACCAAATTTCTCATCACCGACTACTTTGATTTTCGGGCTCACTTTGCCACCATCGACCAGCTATTTGCCAAGCTATCTTGGGGCTATGGACCATCTCGTTTTAATTCATTTCAATATCCCCGAACCCTTTCCTTCTTCGTAGGAATTCTTCAAATAGTCTCGATACTTATAGCCCCACTAATGCTCTGGGTCAAACGTCGTGACAACAAATCATTTCCCCTCTTTTTTATTACTTTTGCCTTAAGCCTTATGACTTTATTTATGACTCACTCCCGCTCCGTTTTTATTTGGGGAAGACTAGATGTTCTAAAATTTGTTCAGTTTCCTTGGCGGTTTTTGGGTCCTACCGCTCTACTTACCTCCGTCCTGATCGGTTTTTGTCTTAACAGTCTTAATCTATCCAAAGAAAAACAAATCGCCGCCACCTCACTACTTGTTGTTTTCATGATTGCTATCAATTTCCCCTATTTTCGCTTTGAAAAATATTATCCAGAAATGACCGATTCGCTCAAATTATCGGGGGCAGAATATGACAATCAAATTAAAGGCGCTCTGTTGGATTACCTGCCAAGTTCTGTTACAGTAATACCAAACTCAAAAGCACCGTCACTTCCCCAAATAATATCCGGTGAAGCCGGGATCAACTATTTTGATAAACGAAGTAACTATTTTAGTAGCGAGTTTGATGTTCAAACAAGTACTGCCACGGTGAGATTTCCAGTAACAGATTATCCCGGTTGGACCGTTTACCAAAACCGAAGTGGAGTTCCCATCAAATACGATACGAACAACGATTATGGTTCAATCACCGTCAATCTCGCCAAGGGTCACCAGCTCATTCAGGCTTTTTTTGAAGATACTCCAGTTCGAAATAGGGCGAACATTATTAGTCTGGTGTCAGGTTTTCTGCTTATCCTCTGGTCGTTATCCGCTGATCAAAAAGATGATGAAAACTAAACTAGTCTCTCTTATTATTCTTATCGCCCTTATTTTCCCGACTTTCAAATTTTTCTTGGGAGACAAAATGTTTACTTTCAACGATGAGACGCAAATCGCCAATCTTCACCACTACTTCAAAACCATTGATCTTGGTCAATTCCCCCCCCGTTGGGCTCCTGATATGCACTTCGAGTACGGCTCGCCCTTTTTAAGTTTCAACTATCAACTCCCATATTATCTCGGCTACCTGGGACACCTCGGCCGCCTTCCAGACATCGTTATTTTTAAGTTTCTTTTAGCTTTCTCTGTTATTCTTGGTGCTGTCGGTATGTACTCGGCCGGGCTTACTATTACCAGCTCGATATTGTTTTCTCTCTTTGCCGCCGTTCTATATTCATACACCCCATATCAAGCCATCGACCACTTTGTCCGCGGTTCATTGGGTGAAGTTTTTGCCCTTGCCCTTTTCCCCTGGATCTACCTGGCTGGCTACGTCCTCATCAAGAAACCCAATACCTTCAGAGTCATTGTCTTAGGTATTTTTCTTGGTTTTTTGGTTCTTTCACATCAACCCGCGGCTCTGGTCGCCATTCCCTTCTTCACCATCATTTTTCTCTTTTCCGCCATTTGTTCAAAAAAGATATCCGCCGTGTTGCCGTTACTTATGTCACTCATCGCCGGACTCGCTCTTTCTGCTTACTATTGGATTCCCGTCATCCTTGAGAAAAAGTATATCGTGACTGGCGGTCCATTTAACTACCTTGATCAATTCCCCTTCATCAAGCAATTAATTTATTCCTCATGGAGTTATCAGGGAGCTAATCCTTTTTCGTTAGATACTTTCTCGTTTCAAGTTGGACTGGTTAACCTCGCCATCCTTGTCTTTTGTCTCGTCTATTTATTTGTTCACCACTCGAAGAAAAGTAAGGTCGATCTAAACCAGTGGCTTTTCCGCCTCACACTTCTTTCGACTTTGATTATCATTTTTCTAATGAACATCCGCTCAAACATTATCTGGGAGAGACTAAGTCTTCTTCAAGTCATTCAGTTTCCCTGGCGTTTACTTATGTTTACTACTTGGTTTACCCCATTATTATTTTTGCTCATCTCCAAAAGTCTACCGGGAAAGATTGCCAACCCCATCACCTTTATTCTTCTGATTCTTTCTATTGCTATCAATATTGGCTATTTCCGTCCCGGGCTAATTGTCGAAAGAAACGATCGTTACTATAATCGCATTTTTCTCACCCGAGAGATCTTAAGCCCGGGAGAAACAATCTCCGCCGATTATTTGAATTTTTCCGAAGATTACGCCCCATTACCCAAAGATGCCATTAGACCCAAGTATCTGCCACCAGCCAAACTCACCTCCAAGTTTCCTGATACAAAAATCGTCATCACTTCTCCCAATCCGCTCTTGTTCAGGGCGAAGGTCGAAAACCTTGCCCCGGAAACCCTGACCCTCCATGCTTTCAACTACCCCGGCTGGGAAGTTTCCGTTGACGGCAATTCCACCAGTATTGAAAATAATGATATCGGCGCCATCACCTTCAGCCTCGCCCCGGGCAAACACAATCTAGTCGTTTCTTTTACCGACACGCCGGTTCGCTTATTTTCCAATATAATTTCTCTAGGCGCGCTTGTCATTTGTATCCTTTATCTCGCTTATCATTTAACTACCAAACGTGTTGCCCCAACAGCCTGAGGCCCAAACTCCACTCGAATCTGCTATCGGGGTTGAGGAAATCAAACATCGTTCGGTCAAAGGCGTGGCCGCCCTAATTTCTCGAACCTTTGTCATCCAGATAATTTCCTTTGCCGCCACTTTCGGTTTAACCGTCTTTCTTGACCCCAGTGTTTACGGTGTATTTTTCTTAGTTTCTGCCGTTGTTAACTTCCTGGCCTACTTCTCTGACATCGGTCTGGCTGCAGCCTTGGTTCAGAAGAAAGACAAAGTTACCGATCAGGATCTAGCCACAACTTTTACTGTCCAGCAGGGGATTGTAATTTCGCTTTTGATTCTTTTGTTCGCCTCGACTCCCCTTATCCGGACCACTTTCCAGCTTTCCTCTGCCGCTGTCTACCTGATGTGGTCATTGGGTATTTCTCTTTTCTTTAGTTCTCTAAAAACTATTCCCTCAATTCTTCTCGAGCGAGAACTTCAATTTAATAAACTGGTTATTCCTCAAGTCGCGGAGACGATCGTTTTTAATTTGGTCGCAGTCTTTTTCGCCTGGCGGGGTTTAGGCATCACCGCTTTCACCCTAGCAGTACTTGCCCGGGGAGTTACCGGATTAGTTTTGGTTTATTTGATTTTCCCTTGGAAGCCAAAGTTTGGTTTCAGTCGCGAATCACTTAGTAATCTACTCAAGTTTGGCTTGCCTTTTCAGGCCAATAACTTTCTGGCTGTTATCAAGGACGATGGTATGACGGTGGTTTTGGGGAAATTGGTAGGTGCCGACGGACTTGGTTATCTCGGTTGGGCCAGCCGTTGGGCGGGCCTGCCTCTTCGCATTTTCATGGATAATGTCACCAAGGTCGCTTTTCCGGCTTTCTCCCGACTTCAACACGATAAAGAAAGATTGGCTCAGGCAATCGAAATGAGTTTGAAATATCTGACCCTGTCGACCTTCCCGATTCTAATTGGTATGGCGATGCTGGCCAACCCTCTAGTCCACCACATCCCCCGTTATCTCAAATGGCTTCCCGCCCTTATTCCACTCTATTTTTATGTCTACAACTCCGCTTGGGCTTGTGTTTCAACCAGTTTGACCAATACTCTGAACGCCCTCGGCCAGATCAAGACCACCTTCAAGCTGATGGTGATGTGGGTCGTCCTTACCTGGCTTTTTATGCCCATTCTTGGCTGGTATCGAGGGTACCTCGGGGTTAGTTTGGCCGTAGGATTAATTGCCACCTCCTCTCTGGTTACAGTTATTGCAGTTCGAAAACACATCAGATTTTCCCTGTCTGCCGCTTTCAAAACCTCGATCATTTCTTCTCTCGCCATGTTGTCATATCTACTTGTCTTTTTACGCCTCGCCACCAATATCTATATGGTTGGATTTCTTGCTGTTACATCCGGTCTGATTTATTTAATCTCGGTCTACTTCCTCGAGGGCAAACAATTTCTAAAAGTTTCCTTAAGCTACTTCAAAACCGGCCATGCATAAAAAACTTATCTCCTTCTTACTTCTTACTTTATCCTTTTTACTTTATCCTTCAATAGCTAATGCTATTGACCGTCCTCACTTTGTTTCCTTCACCAATCCCGTCCGTGGCATCGAAGGCGGGGAGTCAAAGGAACAAACACCCCTGGATCTTCCCCAATATCAATATCAACTGGCTCGCGAAAACAAATTTCCCGTCGACTGGCTTCTTCGCTTCGACGCCGTTAACAACGCCACCATTTCCGGCTACTTCAAGAACCTAGTCGCCACCGACAGCAGTCAGACTGTCGGTGCCTTTCTTGAGGTAACCTCAAAGCTGACTTTAGCGGCTGGAGTTAATTATACCGAGGGCGAGTACATGTCTGCGGCTAACCGAATTTTTCTCTCCGGCTATAGCCAAGTGGACCGGCTCAAGCTGATTGATGCCTATATGAAACTCTTCTACGATACCTTCGGTTATTACCCAGATGTTGTCGGGGCTTGGCATCTTGACGCCTACTCGCTCGAATACTTGAGTAGCCATTATTCCGTCGTCACCGCTATCATTTGTGATGAACAGTACAATACCGACCGTTATCGTCTTTGGGGCGGTTATCTCGGTAGTCCATATTTTCCAAGTAAATACAATTTTTTGGTACCGGCTGCCGGTAGAGGTGACCGTATTAATATCGTTCTCACCAAATGGGCCCAGCGAGACCCCCTTAATTTCTATGGTACTAGAGACGAAAGTAATTACTCCACTCAGGTCAACGATTACTCCTTCATGGGTTTATCGACTAATTACTTTAGCGACCTTTTGGGTATCTACAGCGGTGGGGACTTTAACGAGTTCACCCAGACCAACATTGGTTTGGAAAACGATTATAACCTTTCGCAATATCGGTCGGAATTAAAAAACTCATATCAAGCTTTAAGGGCTAATCAAGGGAAATACGACCTTCGCTTCGTTTCTTCTGCCGATTTTGCCCAGTTCATGCAAACTCGATACACCTTCACCAACCCGGCTTTTTTTTATAAGACCAGTGATGTCACGGGAAGAAAGACTGGGACAATATACTGGTACCAAAATCCTTTCTACCGAATTGGAATCAAAAGCGACAATGGTAAGACCGAGATTATTGATTTTCGTATCTACAACAGCAACGAAGGCGAGGAATATTACCTCACCAAAAATATCAGCCGATCTCTCTACTCCGAAGTCTACGCCCTCGTGGATACAGTTAAATTCCCCGGCAAAACCATCAGTCTGGATATCGATTTAAGCAAAGCCAGTTTTAGCTACGACCATTGGCAGGTGATTTTCACCGAAGGTGATAAATCACTCCGCCTAGAACCCAAACAAATCCTCTTTGAAAATTTTGTCCCCCCAAATCTAAAAAACGATCAAATATCCGAATCGAAAAAATCTGATTTAACAACTTGGGTTCTAAGGCCACACATCCCCTTCTCAGGTTCCAGATATATTCTCGGTTTTGGTTTACTCCTCGTTCTGAGCCTCGCCCTATTGTTAGTTGTTCGTTCGCACAGAAACAAACTGGTTTTGATTTTGGGATTCTTACTTGGATCTTTCACCCTGATTACCGTCGGCAGAAGCGGGTTAGTCTATGTTTACGGACTTGGACTTTGGGGGCCAAACGGACACGACGCTATTTTCCACCTATCCTTGGCGGAGCATTTCCGCGACGCTCTCATGTCTCTTAACCACCCTCAGATAAACGGAGAGTTACTGAAAAATTATCACTTTGGCTTTGACTGGCTAATCGCCCTTGCCAACAAACTAACTGGTTTCTCGCTTCTTGATTTGTATTTCCGATTTATTCCGGCGTTAATCATTATTTTCCTAGTTTACTTTTTAGTCAAACTCCTAAGTATCTGGCGTTTCACGAGGTTCGAAACGGGACTTTCACTTTCGCTCGTTTTCCTTTCCGGCTCGGCCGGTTTTATTGCTCACTTTATTCTGGCACGCAGTCTTTTTGGGGGAGAGTCAATCTTTTGGGCCAATCAGTCGATTTCTATCCTTCTAAATCCCCCCTTCGCTCTTTCTATTTTGGGTCTTGTTATCTTCCTTGTTTTTCTTGAGAGTCACCCTCATCGTTTATCGGTCAGGGGATTACTTTTTCTGTCCATCTTGGGAGGGGTTCTCGTCCAGATAAAGATCTATGCTTTCCTGCTTCTCGTCGCCGCTCTACTTATTCGTCGCAAGTTCAAACTTTTCTTTACCGTCTTCTTATTCGGTTTTATATTTATTCTTCCGAGTCTGACTGACACGGGGATAAAAAATACCCCCTTTGTTTTTAACCCCTTGTGGTTTACCCGAAGTATGTTTGAATCCTTTGACCGTGTTTATTGGCCTCATCTTGCCCAGGCCTGGCAGGTTTACGAGAATAACGGCGTCCTTGTCAAACTTATATTGGTCAACCTTCTCGCCCTAGTAGTTTTTTATGCTGGGAATCTCTATGTTCGCTTAATCGGACTAGGCAAGGTCGTCTTTGGTCACGAGTTTTTTCTTTCACAAAATATTACTAGGGCCATCATCTTGTTTGGTCTGACCATTCCGCTCCTATTCACCCAAGGAATCAACCCTTGGAATACGATTCAGTTTATGTATTATTCTTTGTTCTTTCTGTCCATTTTTACCGCCAAACAAATCGGGGAGTGGTCGGGCCAAATCAAAAACAAATTTATATTGGCGGCGATTTTCATTTTTTTCAGCCTTCTTTCTCTCCCTACCAGCATTGGCACTCTCGCCGACTACCTCACTGACCAGTCCGCCAGCCGGATTAGTCCCAACGAGCTTCACGCGCTCGACGTTCTGGGCCGTTTTGAAAAAGGGGTCGTGGTTTCTCCGTTGAATTACCGGAGGTATCTTCCCGTCATTCCTGATCCCAAACCTCTCTATGCCTACACCTCCACTGCTTATATTTCTGCTCTCTCAGGGCTCCCCGAATACCTTTCCGACACAATTAATTTGGATATCACCGGTTTTTCTTATCAAGCTAGGGTCAAAAACGTCATCCGGCTCTACCTAACCCGTGATCCCCTTTGGGTCCGCGAATTTTTGGAGGCAAATCAAATTCGCTACATTTATGAAACTCCCTTTGATAGGCTAATGATCCGTCCGGAAGATGCCTGTCTTACCAAAATCTTTGACTCGGGTGAAATAAATCTATATAAGTATTCTTGCCATGACTAACTCAAAAATTTCTGCAGTCATTACTACTTGGAATGAGGCCGCCAACCTTGATGAGTGTTTGGCTACCCTTGATTTTGTGAACGAGATCGTTATCGTAGATATGGAAAGTACCGACAATACGGTAAAGATTGCCAAAACCTACACCGACAAGGTCTATCGCACTCCCTATACGGGTTATGTTGAACCGGCTAGGAATTTTTCCATCGGCAAGGCCTCTGGGAGTTGGATTCTCGTCGTCGACGGCGATGAAAGAATTCCGGTAACTCTTGCCAAAAAACTCGTAGAAATTGCCGAAAACAATTCAGCAGACTTTGTCAGGATTCCAAGGAAAAATCTTGTTTTCAGTCAATGGTTAAAGTACTCGCGCTGGTGGCCGGACTACAACATTCGCTTCTTCAAAAAAGGCTATGTTACTTGGCAGGACGCCATTCACTCGATTCCCGTTACTGAAGGGGTTGGAATTAATCTCGATCCAGAGCCGGAGTTTGCCATCATTCACCACCACTATCGAACCATTGATGAGTACATCATTCGAATGTTGCGCTACACCAGCCAACAAAGCAAAGAACTTATTGAGGCAGGTTATCAATTTTCATTGGCCGATCTTATCAATAAACCAGCCGGTGAATTCCTTTCTCGGTTCTTTGCCGGAGAGGGGTACAAGGACGGTCTTCACGGCCTTGCTCTCGCCATTCTTCAATCGTTTTCGATGTTTGTTGTTTATTTCAAGGTTTGGCAGGAAGAGGGATTTGTTCCCCAAAAGGACGTTCTCTCAAATCCATCATTCAAAAAACTTATCAAGGAAAAATTCACTGAATTAAAGTATTGGCTATACACCATCAAGATCCATTTAACCGGTAAAAAAAGTGAAAAATTCCTACTCAAAATCAAGCGGAAGTTTAATCTCTAATATGCGTATTGCCTTTGTCACCCTTCACTACAAAAACCTAGATGATACTTTGGCCCTGTTGATGTCTCTTTTAAAGGCCACAATCCCGGAAAAACACGAAGTCAAGTTTTACGTCGTCGATAATGAGAATTCGAAAGATCTCAAAGCCGAACTGCACAAGAATTTTCCTGATGTTGACTTACTTGTCAGTCCAACCAATCTAGGCTTCGCGGCCGGGAACAATCTTGGATTGAGACAAGCCATTAATGACGGTGCCCAAATTCTGGTCACTATCAACAACGATACTTTTGTCGGAAGGGACTTTATCAAACAGATCATCAAAAGCCCTATCGATGATAACTCTGTCGGGGCCGTCGGTGGACTGATATATTTTGCCCCCGGCTTTGAGTTTGCCAAAAATTATACCCAAAGTGATCTTGGCAGGGTGGTCTGGTATGCCGGTGGAAACTTTGACTGGAATAACATTCTGGGATCCAATGCCCACGTTGATGAGGTGGATCATGGTCAGTTCAAAAAACCGGAAGACACCGACTTTGTCACCGGAGCTCTTTTGATAACGAAGGCCAAGGTTCTCAAAAAAGTCGGTCTCTTCGATGAGAAATATTTTATGTATCTCGAAGACGTTGATCTCTCGCATCGGATGAAACTAGCCGGTTATCGCTTAATTTTTGATCCGAAGATCAAGATGTGGCACGAAGTCGGCCAAAGCTCCGGTATTGGCTCTCCCTTAAACGACTACTTTATTACCCGAAATAGGCTCTATTTTGGCTTTAAATTTGCAAAACTTAGGACTAAACTCGCCTTATTCCGCGAAGCCTTCCGAAAAATCTTTTCCGGAACCCCCGCCCAAAAAAAAGCCATCACCGACTTCTTTATGGGAAAATTAGGCAAAGGATCATATCTATGAAAAAACTAAGCATTATCATCCTCGGTCAAAACGTAGAGGCTGAGGTTGTACCAGCGTTTATCACCAGCCAATTTGCTGATGAAATTATCTACGTTGATACTTTTACCGGTTCGACCGATAAGACTCTCTCT
>Ga0209211_10008345_pt1 | contig 14200 bp, 13 predicted proteins | sample RifGroA2_FD_183992 | JGI IMG/M metagenome (GOLD analysis project Ga0209211, IMG submission 183992) | Groundwater microbial communities from Rifle, Colorado, USA - Groundwater A2 (SPAdes) (version 2) | ecosystem: Environmental > Aquatic > Deep subsurface > Groundwater | place: Rifle, Colorado...
CTCTGACGTAGAACGCAATGAGAATTACGTTCTGAACCCAGCTCGCGTACCCTTTTAACCGGCGAACAGCCGGACCCTTGGGAGCTTCTCCACCCCCAGGATAGGATGAGCCGACATCGCAGTCGATTTTCTTCTGTTACCAGAAGGATCTGACTATACCTTCACCCGCCAATAATCGCTCTTCAAGACGTGTACGAATAGTACTGAAAAGTCCTAAAGTAAGATATGGAGGGGCTAGCTGTTTGATAGGTAAATTTGAGAAACCTATCTCTGTCCGATAATAATCGGACATCAGTCGATACGGGTTTTATGTTTTAAAAATTTCCAAAGAAATCTTTGAGCATATTTCCCTCGGTATTCTCCTAAAAAATCTATCCGAATTTTTCAGGAATTCACCGATTTGAGCTAGAAAATTTTATCATTCGTGTTGTGGGTTAACAGCACGAACGACCAGACTTATATATCACTACATAGGCGCCCCAATGTTTTCACAAAAGGTGCCAAACCGGATCGTCGATATGGACTCTCGGATCCGATCAGCCTGTTATCCCCGGGGTAGCTTTTATCCGTTAAGCCCGATCCGCCACCACGGCGGAGTCGAGGATCATTAAGACCTGCTTTCGCATCTGTTCGACCTGTATGTCTCACAGTCAAGCACGCTTGAGCCTTTACACGTCACGTAGGATTTCCATCCCTACTAAGCGTACCTTTGTGCATCTCCGTTACTGTTTTGGAGAAAACCTCCCCAGTTAAACTGCCCACCAGACACTGTTCCGCTGCCGGATTTTTGTGCGGCGAAGCGGTTAGAGTTGACATTTTCGAAGAGTGGTATTCCACTGTTGCCCGAAGGCTCCCACCTATTCTCGACAGTCAAAAACGGCTTCCCAATGCCAAGTTGCAGTAAAGCTCCACGGGGTCTTTTTGTCCAGGTGCAAGTAGGCCGCATCTTCACAGCCATTTCAATTTCGCCGGGTAACAGCTCAAGACAGTCACTAACTCATTCTGCCTTTCATGCGGGTCGGAACTTACCCGACAAGGAGTTTCGCTACCATAGAACAGTTATAGTTACTGCTGCCGTTCACTCGGGCTTAAGTCTCAAGCTCAACCTTGCGGTATCACCCATGACTTTTGACCTACGAGCACTGGGCAGGCGTCAGCCCCTATACGTTGCCTTTCGGCTTTGCAGAGACCTGTGTTTTAGTTAAACAGTTGGTTAGTGAACTTTTGCTGCGATCCCGCCTTACGGCGGGACAAGACATATCCCATAGGTTACGTCTAGCTTTTTTGCCGAGTTCCTTGAGCGTGTTTTCTCCCGCCCACCTTGGTCTTCCCGACCTGTTCACCTGTGTCGGTTTGCGGTACGGTAAACTATAGATTCACTACGAGAATTTTCTCGAAAGAAAAAAGGCATCCAATTCTCCGCTGCTTGCGCTTTGGATTCTCCCATCGCTCAGTTAAACACAGTAACGGATTTACCAATTACTACTACCTTACGATTTAGACCTAGCATGTTCGATGGCTAGGCTGGATTCTTCTCTCTTTGTCTTCCCTTAGTGTCTTTATCATCTATAATCTGTAGCCGAATATCAACGGCTTGTACATTCGACCTACGCTCCGCGTGATGCGGAGCCTCGTCTTAGATCCGACTGACCCGTCCTCGACGAACGTTGGGACGGAAACCTTGAACATTTGGTGGACTGGATTCTCACCAGCCTCTCGCTACTCATACCGACATTCGCACTTCCTGCCGCTCCAGTTTGCCTTACAGCAAACCTTCACTGCAACAGGAACGCTCCCCTACCACGCGATCGGAATAAATTCCGAACGCATCTCTAATTTCGGCATTTGACTTATCCCCGTTCATTTTAGGCGCCAAACCACTCGTCCAGTGAGCTGTTACGCACTCTTTAAAGGGTGGCTGCTTCTGAGCCAACCTCCTGGGTGTTTAAGCGATTTGACATCCTTAACAACTTAGTCAAAATTTAGGGGCCTTAATTGAGAGTTTGGGTTGTTTCCCCACTTGACCAGACTCGCTTAGCCGAGCCGGACTGACTATTCCAATTACGATCTTACTGGCATTCGGAGTTTCATTGAGATATCTCGCTTACGCTTGATATCCCATTGAGTGCTCTACCTCCAGAGATCATCGGAACGCTATACCTATATATATTTCGGGGAGAACCAGCTATCTCCGGGTTCGTTTGGCATATTACCTCTAATCGTAAGTCATCCCACGTTTTTGTAACAACGACGGGTTCGGACCTCCCCCCGACTTTCGTCAGGGTTCATCCTGCTCACAATTAGCTCACACCGGTTTCGGGTCTACCATCTGCTGCAAAATATCCCTATTCGGGATCGCTTTCACTACGCCTCCGCCACTTAAATGGCTTAGACAAAAGCAACAAACGGTAACTCATCGGTTCATTCTTCAATAGGCACGATATTATCCCGCCAAAGGCGGGACTCTATCTGTTTGTTAGTTGACAATTTCAGGTACTATTTCATTCCCCTTCCGGGGTGCTTTTCACCTTTCCCTCACGGTACTAGTTCACTATCGGTCTTTTGGAGTGTTTAGTCTTGGAACGTGGTCGTCCCAGATTCCCACAAGGTTTTGCCGTGCCTCGTGGTACTTAGGAACTTCGCTCGGATAAATCGGATTTCAGATACGGGACTTTCACCCTCTGTGGTTACTTATTCCGAAGTATTCTCCTACCTTTTTTATCCTAAATGCAAAGCCCTGCAACCCCCCGACTTACGTCGGGGTTTAGACTTTACCGCTTTCGCTCGCCGCTACTGACGGTATCTCTATTGATTTCTTTTCCTCAGGCTACTGAGATGTTTCAGTTCGCCTGGTTCCCTACTTTACACTATCACTTCAAGCTTACGCCCAAAATATTTATGTAAAGTTTTCGTCCAAAGGACGAAGGGTTACCCCATTCGGAAACCACCGGATCGTAGGCTACCTACCGCCTCCCCGATGATATCGCAGGTTAGGATGCGTCCTTCCTCGGCTCCAAAAGCCTAGGCATCCATTGTCAACTTTATGAGTAGATTTTAAGGCTATAAAGATTTGGACTACTTACTTAAAATAACAATTGTTATAAAAGAAGTAGATACTTGCTTTACACTAAAAATTTACCGAAGTAAATTTTCAGTGTTTTATACATTCTATTCACTTTTCAAAGAGCCTGAAAAAATCTGGATTAGATTTTTTAGGGTAAACCCTCTTTTTATAAAGGCTTATCCCAAAAAACCTGTATTTAAAAGTGTAAATTACTTTAAAAGTGTTTACACCTTAAATTTCCGCGGAAATTTAAGGTGGACCTGAGGGGACTCGAACCCCTTACCTCTTCATTGCAAATGAAGTGTTCAACCAGCTAAACTTCAGGCCCGATTGAAATAAAAGGTTCGCTCCCACCCATCGAACTGTTAAATTGTTAAAGACACAAAAAAAGCTGACTTCAAGTCAGCTTTGTCTTACAAGAAAGCAAAAATTCACTTATTTCAGCACAAAAACCTCCGTAAATCTTTCGAAAGTATGAATTTTTGTTTTCTCATTAAGTTACAGACAAGCTTACTTGGAATTTTAAGCGCAAAGTATTCTATCAATTAGCTAAACAGCTGTCAATACCAGATTTACTTCTTCAGAGCGTCTTCTATTGCTGCTTTAAATGTGGAATATGACGATGCACCCCCTATTAAGGTGCCATTTACAAACGAGGCAGGAGTACCGTTGACTCCATTTTTATTACCTTCTTCCTTGTTTTCTGCGACCAATTTCTGATATTTACCTGAATCCAAGCATTTATTGAAATCAGTTGTATTGAGTCCTATTTCTTTGGCAAAAGACTTCAAATTGTCTTTGGAAAAAGCTCCCTGATTTTCCCCACTTTGGTGGGAAAATAGGTAATCATGATACAACCAATATTTATCTTGGTCGCCTGCACACCTTGTTGCTTCTGCGGAAAAATTTGATTCTTCCCCAAGAAATGGATAGTCTTTGAAAACGAAATTAACTTTACCTGTTTTAATATATTCTTTCAGTAGATTTTCTTCTAAAGGTTCCCAAGCAGCACTTCTTGATTTCATATTCGCGACCATTTCAAGATTTAGACCGCTTAACGCTCCACAGAAAGGACATTGGTAATCAGAAAATTCGACCACTGTAACTTTTGCATCAGGATTACCGCAAAGAACATCCTTGTCTGTTAACTGGACTTTAGTTCGGGAGACCGGGAATTTGTTAGTTGTAATTTTTTCTTTTTGAGTACAGTAATCAGATAGTTTAGGAAGCTTCTTCCAGTCAACAACAGGCTTTCTCGTAGGAGTAGCAGTCTTTACTTCTACCGTTTCTTTAGTCACACCACCCTTTTCCAACATCTGAACTTTTGTATAAAGGCTACCAAGTAAAAATGCCGCTATTACCAAAAGCCCAAGTAATAAATAAACTACTGTTTTTTGATTATTTTCTCTTTCAGCCATATTTGTTTTATTTATAATATTAAAGTAATCCCTAGACTAACATCCGGGATTTTAACTGTCAATCTTTAATTTTTCTAAGACTCTTTCCAAAGCCAGTATAAATGTTGCTGTTCTTAGATTTACTTTATATTCTAAATGAGTCTCCCATACGGCGTCCAATGCCGCAATCATCTTCTTTTTGAGCTTGGTATTTACTTCATCTGCTGTCCATTTTTTACCATCCAGGTTTTGTTTCCATTCAAAATAGGATACAGTCACACCACCAGCATTGTTTAATAAATCAGGAACGACGTACACTTTATTATGGTGTAAAATTTCATCAGCCTCCGGAGTAGTTGGACCATTAGCCATTTCAAAAACTACTTTTGCTTTTATTCTCGGAGCATTTTCCTTCGTAATCACATTTTCAAGCGCTGCAGGTACAAGTATATCTACAGGAAGTTCTAATAACTCTTCATTGGTAATAGTCCTTCCAAACCTCATGTCACACACCGTTCCCACACAGTAACATCCGGCCAAATACCCTTTTTCTTTCTTGCATTTAGCTACCATCTCCGGATTAAACCCTTCAACCTCAGTATTGTTTCTTAAATCAGGTTTAAGTGTAGTAATTGCTCCCCTACTATCAGATAAAGCAACAATCTTAAACTTTTTTCCATTATCACTTACCTCGTGAAGCAATCTGGCAAAATGGTAACCCAAATTTCCAAAGCCCTGAATTGCAACTGTTAATGGTTTTGAAAAATCCAGATTTAAGTTTTCATTGGATTTTGGATTTTGGATTTTGGATTTATTTGGAATTTGGTGCTTGGAATTTGGTGTTTTTAACTTATTAAAAAGAGCTTCCAAAACCGCCACTCCACCACGACCAGTTGCTTCTTCTCTTCCTAAAGATCCGCCTTTCTCTACAGACTTCCCGGTAACTATCGAATAAATTTCATTATTGCTCAAGTCCAATTTCTCTTCTTTCACCCATTCTCCGTATCCCTCTCTTAAAGCATCCATCACTTCCGCCGGTGTCCCCATGTCAGGTCCGGGAATATCTCTATAAGGACCAATCGCAGGAGCAATGGCTTTCATGTACCCCTTAGACATTCTTTCCAATTCTCCCAGACTTAAACTTTTCGGATCGACAATCACTCCCCCCTTTCCACCCCCGAAAGGTATATCAACAACAGCATTTTTGATGACCATCCAGAAAGACAGGGCTTTTACTTCATCCATGTAGACATCAGGATGATAACGTGTTCCGCCTTTATATGGCCCCCTGGCATTATTAAACTGTATCCTGTAACCTTTAAAAACTTTTGTTTTCCCGTCATCCATTTTTACCGGAAATGTAACCTCCACTACTCTTTGGGGATTTTCGAGGACTTCAAGCATCCAGGGATCTAATTTGAGATATGAGGCAGCTTTACGAAGTACTGTTTTTGCATTTTCAAACGGATTGTTTTGCATGAATTTTCCTCCAACTAAATTTTTAGAAACTTTTAAATTATAGTGCCGTGGATATGAAAAGTAAATGAAAATATGCAGAAAAGCAGTTTATCTACTTAGTGTGGTTTTATTTTGCCCTTCTCGCTGCCCTTCTCTCGGGAATTTCGACAGTGCTAAATAAAAAGACTCTTGTCAAAGTGAGTCCCTCCCTTCTTTCCTGATCTCTTTCTGCACCCAAATAAAGAGTTCCTCCCGATTGTCTTTGGTTTTTTAGGGCTTCTTATAATTTCTAATTTTTATAACTGTTATAATCATTATAATATTTATTTCTAAATCTATGCTAAACATTAAACCCATCCCTGAATCCGAAGCGGAAAAACCAATATTATCAATTTACCAATCGATTAAACAAACACTTGGCTCATCTTCTACCCCTCTTATCTTTCAATATCTGGCTAATTTTTCCGAATATTTGAGTTTCATCTGGCCCCAGATTTCCCACAATTCAAATGATATTTTATTCAGAAAAGAAATAAATGATATCGAAAACTTAAACCAGGTCATGGTAAACGAAATCTTTCAATCAGGTATTGCTACAGAGCTTTTCCTGCAAAAAATCCAAAACCTCCCCGAAAAATATGAGCTCATCCAATTTTCCGATAATCTGAAAGAAGTCAGCGCATTGCTTTATCTAATCTCTCTAAGTCTCCGCGAAAGTCTCAAGGGCCAGGCCTTGGGAGTTAAACTCATCGAAAATAAAACTACAGATAAAGAACAATCCCATGCAGTCTGGAACGACATTTCATCAGAATTCTTTTCGCATTCGATATCTCAAGATATCAAGGCTTCTAACCTCAATATCCAACTTCCCACTTCCAACTTCAAAAAATCTCAATCACTCACCACTACTCCATACCCGGAATTTTTCAAATTGATGCAGTGGGAAATGGACAAACTGATCGTGGAGGAAAAATATCTCTTTGCTCGTGTCGAGATGGAAAAGTATGCTTTAAACAAACTGCATTTAATACCCCATCCTATTAATTCTTCGCTCAAAATCGTGTCCTCTTATACAAAAACTAATCCACTTTTTCCGGAACTGATTCATTTACTTGCAGAATATTTCCCCACCCAAACACCCTACCGACTATTTGCCGCATCGGTAATGAACAGATCGCTGAATTTCAATCCGAAATCTTCAAAAGAAGAAACTCCCGTTAAATCCCCCATTCTCCTTCCTGCAGCAATAGAATTAAATAGAAATTAGAAAATAGAATCTAATTTCAATTCTCTAATTTCTATTACCAATTTCCCGTTTCTAATTACAAATTTCTTATTAAGAATCTATAATATAAAAATGAATCTCTCTTTATTCTTCCTTTTTGCGACCGCTTTGGCTCTCGGACTTCGCCACGGAATTGATTGGGACCATATTGCGGCAATTACCGATATTACTGGATCAAGTAAAAATACCAGACAATCTTTTCTTTACGGCACTATCTATGCTTTGGGGCATGCAACGGTAATAATAGTTCTGGGAATACTTGCTGTATTGGTAGGAGTAAGGCTTCCTTCTTGGGTCGATAATGTTATGGAACCTCTAGTCGGAATAACTTTAATACTACTTAGCGTTTACCTTCTTTTCTCACTTATCCGATATCGAAAAGATTTTCGTGTCATGAGCCGCTGGATGTTACTGTTTAGGTTTGCCGCAAAAATATTTGATTTTATACACAAAAAATCTACCCACAGCCACGAAAAATCGCATTTCCATTACCCGGAAAATTTTGGGGTAAGAACTTCATATGCTGTCGGGATTCTTCATGGGATCGGAGCAGAAACTCCTACACAACTCCTTTTGTTCGTAACCGCCGCCAACGGAAAAGGAAGTATCATCGGAAGTTTACTGGTAATTATCTTTGTCCTGGGGCTTGTCCTGTCAAATTCTCTTATAACAATACTCTCAACCCTGGGCTACAGGAAATTTACTCAATCCTCACCAATTTATATGGCATTTGCGGGAGTAACGGCAATCTTCAGCTTTATTGTGGGTATTACTTTTCTTTTGGGAAAAGCAACCGTTTTACCGGCAATACTTGGAGGATAAAAAATTATTATTTCCGTGAAGAAAAACCAAAAAAACGAACAGCATCTAAATCCCTTGGCTCTCCATGCTTTTCCCTGAGAAATTTTCTTCTTCCACGTAGATTTCTTAACGCACCCCTTTGTACGATTGGATCATCGCTACCTAATGACAAAGCAACCATTGTATTAATTAGACAGAACGGTGTTTCCTGATGTTCAACTAATCTACTTAATCTTTTATTACTTGATGATGTTATTGGTTTTTTTGGAACAAACGATTTAGCCATCGTATTTTATTATTTTTATATCTTATCTCTTTATCTGACTTTCTCCCCAGACCGTCGGTGCCTTTTGACCTTTAAGGAAAATATAAGCTGAAGAGGCAGCCCTTGCTCCCAAAGCAGAAGCCGTAACAATTTGTTCAAGGGAAAGTTTATTTCCGACCAAGTCTCCGGCTGCAAAAACTCCCGGAATATTTGTCGATAAGTCATCATTAACTTGGATTAATCCTTTTTCGTCAATATTTACTCCCAATGAAATAGCCAGGGCACTCCCCGGCACTCCCCCAATCTCCACAAACAAATCGTCTAATTGTAACATTGTAAAATTGTTAAATTCGGACATTTTCTCATTTATTGTCCCGCCGCTTGCGGGATCCCGCTGAGGCGGGAGAGTATTGGTATTATTGGTACTTATTGGAGAATTTAATCTAACTCCCGTAACCCATTTCCCATCTCCCACAATCTCCGTAACAACAGTCTGATATACCACCTCTATCTTAGGATTATTTTTCATCTGATCTATCCAAACGGGGTCACCACGAAGTTCTGTCCCCCTGTAAATTACATAAACCCTCTTTGCTAAATCAGAAAGTTGTACGGCAGCCTGCAAAGCGCTGTTGCTTCCCCCAACTATCCCTACTGTTTTTCCCTCATAGAACTCTCTTTCACATACTGCACAGTAAAACACTCCTTTCCCCGTATACTCTACTTCACCGGGTACATTTAATTTTCTTCTCTCCATCCCAGTTGCAAGAATTATCGACTTTGCCTCATATTTCTTCCCGCTCTCTGTTTCTATTTCAAAATAATTTTCCTCAAGGTTCTCATCTCTATTTTCTAAGCTGTTTGCGTCTTTGCTTCTTTGCATCTTTGAAACTTTAACCACACTTTCCGTAATAATTTCCCCTCCCATCTTTCGAACTTGTTCCACCATCTTCTGGGTCAATTCTTTTCCTGTTACTCCATAAACTCCGGGATAATTGAGTACATACGTTGCCAAACTCATCTGCCCACCCAAAACTTTTCCCAAAACCAAATGTGGGATTTTATAGCAGGAAGCATAAATTGAAGCGGAAAACCCGGCTGGACCACTGCCGATTATAATCAGATCATACATTTTTCCCATCATATCACATTTGACTAATTAGTCTTATTGGACTTATTTTTTAATATAAAATCGTAAAGTTTCACTACATCTGCCTTGGTCTCCTGGCTGCCTAAAACGACGGCAATCAATTTTTCGTGATTATCCAAATATGAAATCAATGTTTCTCCTGCATAGTCGCTAAGTCCGGGCTTTACTCCTTTTATCCCCGGATAACTGCTGTCCAGCTTTAATATATTTTCGAGGTAAAAGGCTTTATGTTTTCCTTCCTTATACGGAATTTCTTTATACCGGGTAGCAACAAGATCGGCAAACTTCTTATTCCCCAAAGCATAATTAGTCAACCCCAAAAGATCTAAGACTGAAGAAAACGTCGTTGTATCCTGACTGTCTTCATCCAGTCCGGTGGGATTGAAATAATAAGTATCATACATACCCAAATTCTGTGCCTTTTCATTCATTTTCCGGAGGAACCATATTCTTCCCGCACCGAGTCCGTTTGCTACTGTTTCAGCAGCATCATTTCCTGAAGGAAGCAGTATTCCGTATAATAGTTCTTCTAAACTCAGTTTTTCTTTATATGAAAGTCCCATAGAGGCTTCACCTACTTTCGCAGCAGCCGATGATACCGACAGTTCTAAATCCAGAGGGGCATTTTCCAAAGCAATTACCGCGGTCATCACTTTGGTTAGAGAGGCAATTGGAAGTCTTTTTTCCAGATTTTTGGCAAGCAGCAGTTCCCCCGTCTCCCTATTCATCACTCCATACGCCACAGCACCAACATCTGACAGTTGTCCTCCATATTTAGGCGTAAGAGATTCGGGAAAATACTCATTGGGTGGATATTTTCTTTCAATTGTTGAATCTTTTTGGATATTGGCAAGAAGGATGTTTGGAGTAGGGGTAGCCACAGGTCCTAAATTTACCGGTGAAATTATCTCCGTTTCCGAAAACAAAATTCTCGTACCTGCAAATACCAGAATTAATGCCACAAGTACACTTCCAAAAACAGCAAGAGTGATATCAGGAGTTGCTTTTATTCCTAATTTGATTAACCCCTTAGTACCTCTCCGTATTAAACTTACAATAAATCTTTTTATCATCTAAGGATTTTAAAATTATAAATTTCCCGACTGTTTTTATCAATAACACTTCTTTCTCCGCCTATTGCCTACGGCCAAATTCCTAAGGCCTAAAACTCCCCTTGACACTCCTTTCCCACCATTTTATGCTTAATTAATATTAAATTTTTAAAGGATCAAAGCCTATTCAAATCAAAATTATATAAAATATTGACTTTTGATTTATAATCGTGCCTGCCCGGAAAAAAACTGCCAAAAAAGTCCTCAAGGTTAAAAAAATAAACAACAAACATCCTATTCCATATCTTGCCATCAGTGTCGGAGTTATCGGAATCCTTCTTCTTTTTGTTCTTGCAAATAATGCTTCCGCAATTCCTGTTTTAGGCGACCTTTCTTTTGATAAACTGCCTAAATGTAATTTATTTAAAGCTAAACTCGAAAAAACAACCCTCAACTATTCGAGCAATGTAATGGTTGTGGATTCTTCCGAATCTGATAATCTTGTACAGTGTTCCTACTCTTTGGTAAACCCGAGCGGTAAAGTAGTTTATAACTGGAAAGACTTGGCTGCGCCTGAAAAAGTCAAATACAGATGGTGCAAGAATAGCGTAAATTTGAAAGATGTATCAAGAAAAGCAGAATTCACTTATCCTGTACGCGGAGAATGGAAAGTACTTATGCACCCTGTAATGGTCAGTGAAGATAGAACTGAAGGCAAAGCCTGTCTCGCAAGTTTTAAAGTAAACTGAGAATTATTGTTTAGTGCTCTCGTACCAGGCGTAGAGATTGGCGACATCAGTATTTACTTCTCTTAATTCTTTTAAAACCATATCTCTAATTTGGAGTGATGTAATCTCAGATTCAGAATTTTCCTTCAAAAATTCGTAAATCTTCCCGGTAATTTGGAGTCCCTCGTCTTTTTTCAGCCCTGCTGCAATCACTACTTTCAAAATCTTATTCTGGTCAAAATTCTCTATTTCTCCTGTCCTTTTGATAACCTTTATTTTTTCATCCATAACAATTATTTATTTTCCATGAGCCATTTATCCGCATCCAGTCCTGCCATTGCCCCGTATCCTGAAGCGGTTATCGCCTGACGGTAACGGTAATCGTTCACATCACCTGCTACAAACACCCCTGACACATTTGTAGAGGACCAATATTTTAACAACCCGTCGTCGCCCTTCGTTTCTTCCCTGACAACATATCCTTTGGGGTCCAGTTTTATTCCGGAAAATTTATCCGTATTGGGTTTATGTCCGATAGCTACGAATACCCCGCCTATGGGCATTTCCCAAATCAATTCTTCCTCTTTTTGCTCCCGGATTTTTATATCAGCGAAAAAATGTTTTAATTCACCAATCTCCAGTTCTTTATCTAACTTTTGACTTTTGATTTGTACTTTTGACTTTTGATTTGTACTTTTGACTTTTGACTTTAATACCACCCTCTCTAACTTCCCCTCTCCCATAACTTCAATAATCTCCGAGTTCCAAAGCACCCTTACATTCTGATGTTCAAACAGCATTTGCTGAGAAGCATGCGATGCCCGGAAACTGTCTCTTCTATGGACCACAGTAACTGTCTTTGCCACTTTGGAGAGTACTGACGCATCCTCCATCGCGCTATCTCCCCCGCCGACTACTACTACATCTCGGTTTCGGAAGAAAAAACCGTCGCATGTAGCACATGTGGAAATTCCCTTTCCGCGAAGAGCTAACTCTCCGGGAACATCCAACCAGATACTGTCTGCCCCCGTGGCAATAATTATGGACCGGCTTTCAAAAACATTACCATTTACTTCTATTTTAAACGGCCGTCGGCTAAAATCTACTTTTTTGAAATCTTCACTAATTACTTCAACACCCAATCTCTCTACCTGTTTTCGCATGTTCATCATAAGATCAGGCCCTTGTATTCCCTCAGGAAATCCCGGAAAATTCTCAACAAGAGTAGTAAGCATAAGTTGCCCTCCCCATTTTATCCCGCCAATAATCATAGTTTTCCATCCCGCCCTTTGGGCATATATGGAAGCAGTAAACCCTGCAGGACCGGAACCTAGTATTATTACGTCGTACATAAAAGAAATTTTCAATTTACAATTTCTAATTTTCATTAAATTTTCAATGTTTAATTTCCTGTTTGAAAATTGAGAAACTGAAAATTGATTGGAAATTGAAAATTAATAATTGTAAATTATTTTATTAGATTATTCAGTTCTTCCGTCAGCGTTTCCTTCATCTGCACTCCTATCATCTGCTTTATCACTTCCCCATTTTTAAACAACATCAATGTCGGGATACTCATAACCAGGAATTTTTGTGCTATTCCCGGGTTTTCATCTACATTTACCTTAGCAATTTTTGCTTTTCCTTCAAAATCTTTCGCCACTTCTTCCAAGATAGGATTTTGCATTTTGCATGGACCGCACCAGGGAGCCCAGAAGTCTACTAATACCGGTGTAGTCGATTTTAATACTTCTTGATCAAACGTTGCATCTGTTACTTGTACTTCCATAATTTTTCCTTTCTGAAATAAATAATTAAACAACGAAAAACTCAGGGCAACTAAAAATTTTACCCCTTTCACCTTTTTTTTAAAAGAGTCAACTCCTCTTCAGGCATCTATAGCTTCATTCATCACATGAATGATCTCAATAATTAGTTCCTCGGCCTCTTTCAGCTTCAGGGCTTTTAAATTATGAGGGAAATAGTGGAAAACCAGGTTTCTACCCTTTCTCCATGCCTTCCAAAGACGATCGGCTAGTTTAGGGTCATTTTCACAGTAAACTTTTATTTTATTGTAGATAGAATTATCTCCAAGCTTAGTAGCAATCAGCGGACAAAGCACTTTACCTACCCGGAAGTGATCACTGGCATACTGCCATTGTTCTATAAACCCTTTATCAAAAAACCATTGTTTAAGAAATCCCTCATAAGCTTTGGCGAAAGGAAATACGACGTAGGAATAATCATTTAATTTATCACCCTGCACCTTCGCCTGTTCCAGGATAATAAATCCTTCCTCAATAAGCCCCCTCTGCCCTTCTGATAAATAATTCCATAGCTCCGAATTTTTCTCAAGCATAAAATTAAACCTTCAATTCAAAAAACACTCTCTTCATGGGTGTCACCACAGACCCCACACCCCACCCGGAAATTTCATCAGTAATCTTAAATTTGGATTTTATGAAAAGCTCCCGCCACTGGTCTTTGGAATAATAACTTACCGGAGAATCAATATTGTATAGCCAATTATAAGCTCGGGAGTGTACGTCAGCAAAGAGTTCTTTGAGCATCGGCAGTTCATCTTCATATATGAGTACTTTTCCTCTGGATACTCTTCTTGCTTCTTTCAGAAGTAAATCGGGGTTTGGGCTATGGTGCAATACGAAAGAAAATATTACTGTGTCAAACGACTTGTCCGGAAACGGCATTTTCTTCCCGTCATACAATACTGTCGGTATTTCTGTTTCATTATGGTCAGCAACATCCAGACAAACAACATTTGCATTTTTCGTATCCGTAATCAATTTTGCCAGGAATCCGTTCCCGCAACCTACGTCCAGTACTTTAGCATTGAAAGGAATTTTCTCAATGAGTTCCATTCTGGTCCACCACACCATCCTCTTGTAAACTTCATCGGAAACTCTATTATATATTCCTTTTGAATCTCTTTCTGTTTCCTTTATTAATTGCTTTAACCTCCTGTATTCTACTAATTTTATT
>Ga0209211_10008348_pt1 | contig 14199 bp, 11 predicted proteins | sample RifGroA2_FD_183992 | JGI IMG/M metagenome (GOLD analysis project Ga0209211, IMG submission 183992) | Groundwater microbial communities from Rifle, Colorado, USA - Groundwater A2 (SPAdes) (version 2) | ecosystem: Environmental > Aquatic > Deep subsurface > Groundwater | place: Rifle, Colorado...
CGGCCCCCCGCTCGGCGCCACCGGTGCCATCCGTATCGCCACCGTCGCGCATGGCCTCAAGCGCACCGGCGGCAAGTACGGCATGGTGACGATGTGCATCGGCACCGGCATGGGCGCTGCCGGCATCATCGAGCGGATTTGAGGAGAAACCGCGATTGCCACGGTCAACCGGAAAAAACGGCCAAAATTGAAATCATGAAACCCGCCTGGCTGGCCAAACTCTCTCCAACCTGGCGGGCGCGCATGGTGCGTCTGGGCTTCAACTTTCATCCGGCCTTTCGTGGCACGGGCGGTCGGGTGACCCATGTGGCAAAGGATTTGCGCCACATCCGGGTTTCCCTGCCGCTGAACTGGAAGACGAAGAATATCGTTGGTTCGCTTTACGGTGGTTCGCTGTTCGCGATCACCGATGGGGCGCATCCGATGATGTTGATGGCGGCGCTGGGCGACGGTTATATCGTCTGGGACAAGGCGGCGAACATTCGTTACCGCAAGCCCGGGTTTTCGACGCTGTACGCCGATTTTGTGCTGAGCGACGAGGAAGTGGCGGAAATCCGGAGCGAACTGGCAAAGAATCCGGAGCTTGAACGGACTTATCAGGTCGAATTGAAAGACAGGCACGGCATCGTGCATACCGTCGTCGAGCGTACGGTTTACATCGCCGACAAACATTACTACCGACAAAAGAACGGTGGAGGAGACAAATGATTACATCGACAAGCGTCCGGCAGGCAGCGCTGATTGCCGCAATGCTGGCGGTTCCCGGGCTGCATGCCGCGGAAGTGGCCGGCGTGAAAGTGGACGACAGCATCCGCGTTGGCAACAGCGATCTGGTCCTCAACGGCGCCGGCTTGCGCAGCAGAATGTTCATCAAGGTTTACGTTGGCGCGCTCTACGTTGGCCAGAAATCGACGACGCCAACGGCAATCTACGACAGCCCGCAGCCGCGCCGCATGATCATGCGCATGATGCGCGATCTCGATGCCGATGCCTTGAGTTCGGCGCTCGACGATGGCCTCAAAAACAACCACAGTCCGGCCGAGCTGGCCGAGCTGAAAACCCAGGCCGACCAGTTGGGCAGCATCATGAAGGGTATCGGCAAGGCCCGTGAAGGCGATACCATCGGCATTGACTTCTCCGCGGATGGCGTCGCTGTCAGCCTGAACGGGGAAACGCGTGGCAAGGTGGCCGGCGCGGGCTTCGCGAAAGCGCTGCTCAAGGTCTGGCTTGGTGACAAACCGGCAGACGCCTCGCTGAAGAAGGCGCTGCTCGGGTCCTAGCTTGGCAACGGAGGAGGAGACAATCATGGAAAAAATCTGGCTACAAAGCTATCCGAATGGCGTGCCGGCAAACATCGACATCGACCACATCCCGTCGCTCGTCGCGCTGTTCGAAACCGCCTGCACGACCTACGCCGACAAGGTCGCCTACATCAGCATGGACAAGGCGATGACCTATCGCCAGCTTGACGAGGAGAGCAAGGCCTTCGCCGGCTGGCTGCAGGCCAAGGGGCTGAAGAAGGGTGACCGCGTCGCGCTGATGATGCCCAACCTGCTGCAATATCCCGTGGCGCTCTTCGGCACCTTGCGTGCCGGTTGCGTCGTGGTGAATTGCAACCCGCTCTACACGCCACGCGAACTCGAACACCAGCTCAAGGATTCCGGGGCGATTGCCATCGTCATCGTCGAAAACTTCGCCCACACGCTCGAGCAGGTCGTCGCCCACACGGCGATCAAGCACGTCATCGTCACGCCGATGGGCGAAATGCTGGGACTCAAGGGCATCATCGTCAATTTCGTCGTGCGGCATGTCAAAAAGCTGGTGCCGGCCTGGAAACTGCCCGGTTCCATCGGTTTCAACAGCGCACTGTCTACCGGGCGCAGCCACGGCTGGAAACCGGTAGCGCTGACCCAGGACGACATCGCCTTCCTGCAATACACGGGCGGCACGACGGGGGTTTCGAAGGGCGCCATGTTGACCCACGCCAACATCGCCGCCAACGTCACGCAGGCCTACAACTGGATCAAACCGGTGGTGCGCGAGGGCGAGGAGTTCATCATCACCGCGCTGCCGCTGTATCACATCTTCGCGCTGACGGCGAACTGCCTGACTTTCCTGATGATCGGCGCCCGCAACCTGCTGATCGCCAATCCGCGCGACATCCCGGGCTTTGTCAAGGAATGGGGCAAGTACCCGGTGACCGTGGTGACCGGCGTCAATACCCTATTCAACGCGTTGCTGCATAACCCCGATTTCGCCTCGCTGGATTTCTCGACCATGCGCGTCACGCTGGGTGGTGGCATGGCAGTCCAGGGGCCGGTTGCAGAAAAATGGAAGCAGGTGGTTGGCACACCCTTGCTGCAAGCCTACGGTCTGACCGAAACCTCGCCAGCGGCAACCATCAACCCGCTCGACATGGGCGAATTCAACGGTTCGATCGGCCTGCCGATTTCCTCCACGGAAGTCTCGATCCGTGACGATTACGGTAACGAGGTGCCGCAGGGGCAGGTTGGCGAAATCTGCATTCGCGGTCCGCAGGTCATGAAGGGCTACTGGCAACGGCAGGAGGAAACCGACTACGTTTTTTATCCGGACCGCTTCCTGCGTACCGGCGATGTCGGCTACGTCGACAAAAAAGGCTTCGTTTTCCTGGTCGACCGCAAGAAGGACATGATCCTGGTCTCCGGCTTCAACGTTTACCCGAACGAGGTCGAGGAAGTCGTCGCCATGCACCCCGGTGTCCGCGATGTCGCCGCCATCGGCGTAGCCGATGAAAACTCCGGTGAAGCGGTCAAGATTTTCGTCGTTCGCAAGGATCCGGCAGTCACCGAGCGCATGCTGATCGACCACTGTCGCGGCCTGCTCACCGGCTACAAGATTCCCAAACATGTCGAATTCCGTGACGACCTGCCGCGTACCAACGTCGGCAAGATCCTCCGTCGCGCACTGAAAGAGGGGGCTTGATGCCGATTCCAGAATCACTGAACAAGAACCTGGCGTTGCCCGTCATCTGCGCGCCGATGTTCATCGTCTCCAACCCCGATCTCGTCATCGCCCAGTGCAAGAGCCGCCTGATCGGCTCCTTCCCGGCCCTCAACGCCCGGCCCAAGGAGTTGCTCGACGAATGGCTGACCCGCATCAAGGCTGAACTGGCAGCCGATCCAAAGGCGGCACCGTTCGCCGTCAACCAGATCATCCACCCCTCCAACGAGCGGCTCGAGCACGACATGATGCTCTGCGTGAAGCACGAGGTGCCACTCATCATCACCAGCCTGTCGGCGCCGACGCAGATCGTGCCGCCAGTGCATGCCTACGGTGGCAAAGTCTTTCACGATGTGATCAGCGTTCGCCATGCGGAAAAGGCTTTGGAGGCCGGTGTCGATGGCCTGATCCTGGTTTGCGCCGGGGCCGGCGGTCATGCCGGCATGCTGAGCCCCTTCGCCCTGGTCGGTGAAATCCGCAAGTTCTACGACGGCCCGATTGCGCTCTCCGGTTCGATCACCAACGGCAGCGCGATTCTGTCCGCGCAAGCCATGGGCGCCGATTTCGCCTACATCGGCACGCGCTTCATCGCCACCGACGAAGCGCATGCGGTCGATGCCTACAAGCAGGCCATCGTCGACAGCGCTGCCAAGGACGTCGTCTACACGCCGTACTTCACCGGCGTGCATGGCAATTACCTGAGCAAGAGCATCGTCGCCGCCGGCCTTGATCCGGCCAATTTGCCGGAGAAGGACAAAACCGCGATGAATTTTGGCGGCGCGACAGCCGCCAAAGCCTGGAAGGACATCTGGGGCGCCGGGCAGGGCGTCGGCACCATCGACGATGTGATGCCGACCGCCGATCTGGTTGCCCGCCTGAAGCAGGAATACCGCGCCGCGAAGACGGCGTTATGCAGCAATCCATTCTGAAAATACAAAAGGAGATCAGCAAATGAGCGACTACCGTGCGCCCGTAAAAGACATGCGTTTCGTCATGGACGAACTGGCCGGTTTCAAGGAACTGAGCCAGATCGCCGGTTTTGAAGACGCCACGCCCGACCTCGCTGACGCGATTCTGGAAGAAGCCGCCAAGTTCACCGGCGAAGTCCTCGCGCCGCTCAACCGCGTCGGCGACAAGGAAGGCTGCAAGCTGACGCCAAACGGCGTGACAACACCGACTGGCTGGAAAGAAGCCTACAAGGCCTTCTGCGAAGCAGGCTGGAACGGCATTACCTCGCCGGCGGATTTTGGCGGCCAGGGGCTGCCTGACACCTTGGGCATCGCCGTCAAGGAAATGGTCTGCTCCGCCAACCTGTCCTTTTCGCTCGGTCCCTTGCTTACTACCGGCGCCGTTGAAGCGCTGCTGACTTGCGCCAGCGACGAGCTGAAAGCGATCTACCTCGAAAAGATGATCACCGGACAATGGACCGGCACGATGAACCTGACCGAGCCGCAAGCCGGCTCCGACCTGGCGCTCATCCGCTCGCGCGCCGAACCGCAGGCTGATGGCAGCTATCGCGTCTTCGGCCAGAAAATCTTCATCACCTACGGCGACCATGACATGACGGATAACATCGTCCACCTCGTGCTCGCCCGCCTGCCTGATGCGCCGGCCGGGGTGAAGGGCATTTCGATGTTTCTGGTGCCCAAGTTCCTGGTCAATGCCGACGGCTCGCTTGGCGCCCGCAACGATGCCCACTGCGTCTCAATCGAACACAAGCTCGGCATCCACGCCAGCCCGACCTGCGTCATGGCCTACGGCGACAATGGCGGCGCCGTCGGCTACCTGCTCGGCGAAGCCAACCGTGGCCTCGAGTACATGTTCATCATGATGAACGAGGCCCGCCTCGGCGTCGGCCTGCAAGGCATCGCCCTCGGCGAACGTGCCTACCAGCAGGCCCTGGCTTTCGCCCGCGAACGCAAGCAAGGCCGCGATGCGCTCACCGGTGAGGCGTTGGTTACGCTCGACAAGCATCCGGATATCCGCCGCATGCTGATGCTCATGAAGTGCCGCGTCGAAGCCAACCGCGCCATGACCTACTACACCTCCGGCCTGCTCGACCGCGCCCACGCGGCTGGGCACACCGAAGAAGGCAAGCGCCAACTGTGGCTCGCCGAATTCATGATCCCCATCGTCAAGGGTGGCGGCTGCGAGATGGGCATCGAAGTCACCTCGCTCGGCATCCAGATCCACGGCGGCATGGGCTTCATCGAAGAAACCGGCGCCGCCCAGCACTGGCGCGATTCACGCATCACCACCATCTACGAAGGCACCACCGGCATCCAGGCCAACGACCTGCTGTTCCGCAAACTCATGCGCGACCAGGGCGCCACGGCCAAGGTCATCTTCGGCGAGGTGTACGCCACGGCCAAGGCGCTCGGTGCTTCCGGCAAGCCTGAACTGCAAGCCATCGGCCAGCGCCTCGGCGTGGCGCTCAAGGCGTGGACGGAAGCCACCGAATGGCTAGCCGCCAATGCCAAAACCGACCTATCCGGCGTGTTGACCGCAGCAGTCCCCTACCTGCACCTCGCCGTCACCGTTTGCGGCGGCTGGTTCATGGGCAAGGCGGCACTGGCTGCTGCCGGCTATCTCGACAAGGGTGAAGGGGATCTGGCCTTCTATCGGGCCAAGATTGCTACGGCGCGGTTCTACGCTGACCAGATGTTGCCGCAGGCGACGTCTTATGGCGAAACAGTTAGGGCTGGGGATGCTGCCCTGGCCGGGGGCGGTGAAGAGGTGTTCTGATTCCAAATGGCGTTGATGGGTGTACGAGCTTCAACGCCCGAATGGTTACAAATAAGAAAGGCGCCTTGCGGCGCCTTTCTTTCATTCAAGCGATATCTTGTGTATGACCTACTTTAGGCCACCAGAACTGGAAACCTTATTAACCAGGAAGACAGCATTTTGGGTCTGGGTGACCTGGTTGTTTACCGACTTGCTCACGTTGCTTAGGCCACCAATCGAACCTGCTTGTTGTCCGTAGAACGAACCTTGAACTGTTCCGGAATAAGAGACATTGTTGGCGTTGACCAAAGCAGTCGGGCTAAGCGAGTTTGCGACAATGTTCGCACCCACGACGTCACCGTTCGCTTTGAAATTCATTGCTTTGCTGTCAAGCCCACCGTACCAGACACCGCTCCATGTGCCCGGTTTGAAGTTGACAGTAATGGCCACATGTCCTTGACGATTTCCATCAAAACTGCCGCCGGAATACTTGGCAACCACATCCCCAGCCTTTTGGGCATCAAGGTAGGCTTGAGGCGTGGCTACGCCGGCAACATAGAAACCATGCGTGGTCGTTGATGATTCGCCTTCATAGACATACAACTCATTATCCTGGCCGCTTGTGTAAGCCCAGACAGTACGGGAGTACTCGCCAACGGCAACCTGTTCGTCCTTTGCCTTGAGGGTGTCAGTGAATGGCTTGTCAGAAAGCAATAGGAAGAAGGTTGGGTCAATCGCATTCGTGGCTTCGTCGGCATTCCTGTTGTTGGAGAAACCATTGATGAAGCCATAACTGTCACTGGATTTTCCTTCGTAGGCGGAAAAATGCGCCAAACTGTTATCTGTGTTGTTCCACTGTTGGCCTTCGCTGAATTTGAGATAGCTTTCCGTAACCCAGCGCAACCGACCATTCACGAATCTCAAAACAGAGCGGGTATCCCAAACCTCTGGACTAACATTACCGCCACCAAAATTTGCCCACATATCTCCGCCCGATTGCGCCAACAGCGAACCACTCTCAGTTGAAGCCAGGCGCCAAGAAACGTTTCCTTCGCCTGGGGAGCCATCAGGGGCTGTCAGCGTCAGGGCAAACAGTCCGCTTGAATATTGCTGTTTCTTCGGACTTCCTTCTGATCTGTACCGCGCTGGGCCATTTTCATCCGACTTGGATTCGGTAAAGATCGAATATCCACACCAGTCACCAGCACCACAGATGTTCGAATCAGCCGGCAGAGTAATTGTGCCAGGAAGGTTGCGATAGCTATCGCCGCTACCCGCGCCAAGGAGTTGAACTGTATTTACGTTTGGGCCTCCGGCGGCCGGTTCGACAAAATCTGTCCATGCGCCCCAGCTGTCGACAGAGTCCTGTGAGATCAACACCTTGCCATAGGACCTGACCTTGCTCCAGTCATCCTCATGGAGTTGCTGCGATTCCTTGGCGAATAGCGGGCTATTGGCAAAAAGGGCAACGATACATGTTGCGATAATGGTGCGATTGTTTTTCATGATCTATCCTCTAGGTCTGTATGTGGATTAACTAATCTTTACATGGGCTTAGTTTAGATAGACATTTACAATGTGTCGCTTTCTGTCAGCTGGCTTATGTGATCTATTTCTCACTTCAGGCGAATGAATTTGTTGTGCCCGGAGCAGGAAATAAAAAAGGCGCCGAAGCGCCTTTTTTGCGGGCTGTCTGGAGTTTTCGTTATTCAGGTTTGACTGACGGTCCAGTGCTATAAACTTTGTTGACCAAGAAGACTGCCGTTTGGGTTTGAGTGGATGGCATTTGAGCTATACGTGCGTCAACTGGCGGCGTATAGGTCTTGGTTACGGTAGAAACACCACCGATCGATCCAGCTTGTTGGCCATAGAACGTTCCCTGGACGGAGCCTGCATAGGAGGAACTGCTTCCTGAATACAGCGCGGAGACACTGTTTGAACTAATGTTCGCGCCACTGATGTTGCCTTCTGCCTTGAAGTTCATCGCGCCGGTCCACTGTCCTTGCCAAGTCGCTGGGGCAAACTGGACCTGAATCAACACTTTCCCTTGGCTGGACCCGTCGAAACTGCCGCCCGCGTAATATGCCCTGATATCACGGGCTTGCTGGTCAGCCAGATAAGCTTGGGGTGTGGCGACGCCTGCAACGTAGTAGCCATTTGTTCTGGCCGTTGATTCGTCCCAATACCGATATTCTTCATTGCCGCTTGTATATGTCGCAACCTCGCGCTCAAATGTTCCAACAGCCACTTCCTTGTCTGCACCCTTGACTGCAAGTGCAAACCAGCCATATCCCACTTCGCTTGTTGCTTCACTGGATAACCAGTTGTGAGAAAAGCCGGTTGCCGAACTGCTTTCCCAGCCAGAGTCGGTTTCATTTCCTGTCCACGCATGGAAATGATGGAGTCCATCATCCCTATACCAGCCGTAGCCACCACCAAAGTCTGCCGGAATACTTGCGCCCGAATCGCTGAACGTTGGATCGGTAGCACCAAGAGGAGTAACACGCCAGAAAACATTTCCCTCCCCTCGACCGCTTCCAGCGGTAATGCTTGGGTTATCGGGAGTCGGTGTCAGCGCAAATAAACCTGCACTCCACGGATCGGATGGCTTGTAGTACGAGCGAGTCAGAATTTCTTGGCCGCCGGTTGAAGAGTTACGGTATATGGCGTAACCGCACCAGGTTCCTGCTGCACAGCCTTCACCTTTAGTTACCACAACGACCGGATTGTTACGATACGGATCGCTTCCGGACATTCCGGGCATGGCAACAGGGGATGGTGCTCCGGCCGCTGGTTCTACGAAGTCTTCCCATGGACCCCACTGATTGACAGAGTCTTGGGCAACGACAACCTTGCCGTAAGAATGGACATTACTCCATCCACTTTCGTGGTACTCCCACTTATCTTTTGCAAACACAGTACCGCTGATGAAGAGGGTGGCGATACACGCTGCTATAACTGTGCGTTTTGTTTTCATGATATCCCTCACTACTTGACTGAAACGATGATCTTTCTTCCACTGTAGGGTCCGACGGTATGAAATCAAGCCGGGGTTTTACACTTTTTTACAACGCATATATCGAGCCAATAAATTTAATTTAAATTAATCAAGTGCTTGGGTTTTTGTTGCGAGGTTGCTGTAAAGAATTTCGACGTATATTCATCGTTTTGTCTTGGTCGAGCAGGAAATAGGGGACGAAAAAAGGGCGCCATCGGCGCCCTTTGACTTTGAAGCTAAGGTTGTGTTGCTTTAGAACGAACGGCCCAGATTTACGCCTACAACTTCGCGTTCGTAAGTGTAGATGCTTACGTTGGAGTTGTTGTCCGTGAATTGCCAGCTACCGGACACACGCCAGTCTTTCATCAGACCTTCCTTGAAGTTGTGGCCAAAGCCGACTTCAAGGCGATGCTCGGTTTCGTCGCGGGCAACGTTAAAGACTGGTTCCACGCCATCGAACTTCGTGTCCTTGTAGCTGTAGCGGCCATATACAGAACCATTTTGCCAGGCGACAACGTTGGCACCAATGAAGGCTTCCCAGCCATCATTGCTGAAGCGGTTAGCCGAGGCTTCTTCCATGAAGACGTGAGCGCCACCCTGAACGGCCAGTTTCCCTTGCAGGAACAGATGGCCGTATGAGAGGCCGGTGGAGTAATAGTTGCTGTCGCGCCCGGCATCGATGGCTCGATCGAAATTCTTGTTCAGCACCAGGGCATCCCAAGTCAGCTCACCGTTTTTAAGTTGCAGCGTAAAAGTCGGGGAAACGGAGGTATAGAGACCGAGGTAGTCGCCACCGAGATATAGGGCATCAGCTTGGAAATTGAGCTTGGTACGCCATTTGTTCGGAGCAACCCAGCCCGGGCCGGTCGATAGCGAGAGGGCCGTCAGATCGAAGTCGGTTTTTTCGAAATAACCCTTGTGATACAGGCCGGCACTGGTTTGCCAGATTAGGCGTGACGCTGTTTCGCCAAATCGAACGACCGTCGGAGAGTTATAGGTGTGCGTAATGCCAGCCTGAGCAACTCCTGCCCAATCATGCTGGGGGGTGGAGCCGGGTTGGAGGACCAAGCCACCGGGCAACGTGGCGCCACTCGGGCCGACGTTTACGTTGGTGTCGTACAGAAAGCCAAGCGAGATAGAGGGCTCAAAGGTGTGTGGTTTGGCAACCAGTGCTGCTTGGTCACGCTTGATCTGGGCTTGGAAGGCCAGTACTGCCAAGCGAACGTTTTCCGGAGTCTTGGGGTCGTCAAGGACTTTCTGCGCCTGAATGTTGGCCTGATCCAGGTTAAGTGCCCGAAAGTAGGCAACAGCCAGTTCCAGGCGAGCACGATTGAGCGAGGGATTGTTGCTCAATACTGTTTCAAGTGCTTCGATGGCGCTGAATACCTGACCTTGTTCGCGCAGGAAGATGCCTTCCTTGAAAAGTTTTTCCGTATCGACTGCTTCTTGGGCGGTAGCGGCCGATATTCCGGCAAAGGCCAGAAAGACAGGCAGGCAGGCGCGTTTCAGGGAGCCAAAGGTTTCTGCTTTGCGAGCATTCATGTATCGTACCTCTATAGTGACTGTGGTGATTTGGTAACAAAACGTTAATTTTCGTAAGTGTAAACGGTACCTACTGCTCATGTCATGAGATTGCTTCCCAAGATGTGTTTAGCGGCGGAGTATGTAGGTTTTTTACAACTGTAAAGTTATTCGACAGTAAACTTGCATATGCGATAGTTCGGAGCATTCCTGTGCAAAATGTATTTTTGCCTTACCCCGGCCGAGATTGATACGTGCAAGTCACTTTTTCAGTATGTATTCAGGTGTTTTTGTATTTGGTTGGAGCCTGCTTCTCAGTTGTCGCCACCGCAGAGAGCCTGTCACTTGACCACAAACTCTTCAGTTCCAGAGAGGAGCGCAAGGAGGGGTTTTCGATCTTTCCCCAGTGGGTGTCGGTTATGCGTCGTCATGCGGAGGATCGCCCGAGCCCAGAGAACTGTCCGATTAATCTTTGCAAGGTGCCGGAGTGGTTGGAGATGATCAGCTCCATGCGCGGGCATGCACCTCGCGAACAGGTCGCAGTGGTGAACGATTTCTCCAATCGCTTTCGCTATGTTCTGGATCAGGACAATTATGGGCGTTCGGACTATTGGGCGATTCCGCGTGAATTCCTGACTTTAGGTGGCGATTGTGAGGATTTCGCCATCATTAAGTATTTTTCGCTAAGACAGTTGGGGGTTCCTGCTGAGTCCTTGAGGGTTGTGGTTGTTCAGGATGCCAATCTTAGAATTCCTCATGCGGTCTTGGCAGTTTATATGCGAGATGATATTTATATTTTGGATAATCAGGTTCGGGAAGTTGTTTCGCATCAAAAGATTGCTCATTACGTTCCTGTTTTTTCGCTGAACGAGCGTAATTGGTGGATGCATTTGCCATGATGTGTAGTGGCTATCATAAATTGTCAAAGCACCAAGCGAGACATATGATTCATTGAGGTAAACGCATGTGTGACACCAATTTTGTGCTGCCTTTGTCTTTGTACATGCCAGCATCAGCAAGTGTTTCGGCTAATCCATTGGGCGCCTGTGAATGCCCTGTTGCCAGGACTGCAAAATCATGAAAACCCTAATGTGGCGTAAGCAGTGGGCTCCAGCAATTCTTGCGCTGGGGGTGCTCCTGATTGCAGGTCTCTGGGCAATCATCAACTATGCGGCCAGTGAGAAAGAGCGTGATCTGCGTGCTTGGGAAACCTTGCTTGGTGTCGTTGCCGAGAGCCGGGCTCAAAGCCTCAATCAGTGGATAGATACGCAATATGGGGTGGTCAGGGAACTGGCCGACAACGCGTCGTTGCGTTTTTATCTGTCGCAACTGGTAGCTGCCCCGGATGCGGAAAACATTGACTCCCAGGCAGCACAATTCGGTTACTTGCGTAACCTGCTGGAAACAACGGCGGAAAAAAATGGTTTTTCCCTGGCAAGCCAAAAGACAAAGGTTCAGGCCAACATTGCTTCCGCGTCCGATTCGGGCATCGTTATTGTGGATGCTGCCGGTAAAACAATTGTTGCGACTTCTGGCTTTCATACAGACGCTGTCTTGAAGGCGACACTGCTCCGTGCAATAGAGTCAGGCAAGCCAGCCCTCCAGGATCTGTATGAAAATCATGGAGGGGAGGTGGTGCTGGGTTTCGCTGTCCCCGTATTTTCCGTTCAGTCAAATGATGCCGGGCAGAAGCCGATCGCTGCGATCGCCGGTGTCAAGCGGGCTCGCGATGAACTGTTTCCCTTGCTGTTAAGGAAGGGAACGCTGACGAGTGCTGACGAAACCTTGCTGGTGAGGCAGGAGGGGGATTCAATTGCCTTCCTTTCTCCGCTGGCGGATGGTACCGCGCCGCTACGCAAGCAGGTTTCGCTGGCTGCCGTGAATCAGGTTGAAGTTGAGGCGCTGACTAAGCCCGGGGGCTTTTTCATCAATCTGGACTATGCCGGACGAGAGGTTTTGACCGTGAGCAGGAGTTTTCGCCAGACTCCCTGGGTGCTGGTCCAGAAGATTGATGCTGTCGAGGCTCTCAAGGAATCGCGGGATCATCAGCGCTTTCTCATTATTTCTCTGACCTTTGCCATTTTGGTAATTGCCGCAGGTTTGATTGCGGCGTGGTGGCATGGTGCCAGCGTCAAAGAGCGATCGGTTTCCGAAGTGCTACGCAGCAAGTCTCGTGAATTGGCTGATCAATCCGCATTGTTGATGAGCGTCATGGATGGCACTCCGGACCTTATCTTTACCGTAGAACAGGAGCGCCTGAAGTTCTGCAACAAGGCATTTGGCTCCCTGGTCAACGAGGCTCCGCAGGCGCTCCGGGGGAAAACGCTTTCCAGCATCGTCGGGCCGTCTGTTGCTCACCGGATCGACTCTCTCGTGCAGGAAAGCCTGCGGACATCCCAGCCAGTGTCCCGGATGCTGGATCTGGATATTGGCGACATCGCCAGCCATAATTATTTTTCTGCGGTGCCTATCCCGACGAATGAAGGGCCGGGGCAGGTGCTATGTTTGGCTCGCGACATGACGGTCGAGCAGGACGCGCAGAAAAAACGTCAGGCGCTAATGAATCAGCTTGTCGGAGTACTGACCTGCATCGTTGATTCTCATGACCCCTTTTGCACCGAACACTCGATGCGTACGGCTCTGGTTGCCGGAGCAATTGCGCGCGAACTGGGTCTCGATGACTCGGCTGCGGAGACGCTCGATATGGCAGCTAAATTGGCAAACGTTGGAAAGATATTTGTGCCGCGGGAATTGCTGACCAAACGGGAAGTACTGTCGCCCGAGGAACAGAAAATCATGCAATCACACGTACAGCACTCCGTGGCGGTACTCAAGGCGATTGAGTTCGAGGGGCCGGTCATCGATGTCATCGCCCAAAAGAGCGAGCATCTAGATGGTAGCGGCTATCCTGCCGGGCTGAAGGAGTCCGAACTCTTGCTCGAAAGCCGGATTCTGGCGGTTGCCAATGCCTTTGTGGCGATGGTCAGCGCCCGGGCCTATCGCGCAGGCGTGCCCTTGGAGCAGACCCTCGACAAGTTGTTGAACGAGAGTGGCTCCAAATACGATCGCCATGTTGTCGCGGCTTTATTCCATGTGGCTGAAAATCGGCCGGAATGGATCAAGTGGTCAGCACCATCGGCAGATGCCTCATGATTAGATGAGGTGGGGCCGATAGCCCGTTGTTGCTGAAACAAAAAAAGCCGCCCGGGTCGAGGCGGCTTTTTGCGAGTTGGCGACGCGATTACTGCTTGATAGCTTCAACAGCAATATCGATGGTCACATCATCACCAACGTAGGGCGCGTACTTGCCCATGTTGAAGTCGGTGCGCTTGACGGTGACCGTGGCGGTACCACCGATGGCATCCTTTTTCATCATTGGGTGCGGCATGGCCAGGAAGCCGGTGACCTTTAGGGTAACCGGCTTGGTCACGCCCTTCAGGGTCAGGTTGCCTTCGATGGAGGCCGGCTTGTCGCCTTCAAACACAACCTTGGTCGACTTGAAGGTGGCAGTCGGGTACTTGGCGGTGTTGAGAAAGTCTTCGCCCTGGATGTGCTCGTTGAAGGTCTCGGAGCCGGTGCTGACCGACTTGGTGTCGATTACGAGATCAATCTTGGCAGTTTTGGCCGCCTTGTCGAGGACGATGGTGCCGGTGGTCTTGTCGAAGCGGCTCATCTGGACCGAGTAGCCAAAGTGGCTGTACGAGAAGCGCGGGAAGCTGTGTGTGCCGTCGAGCGTGAAGGTTTCCGGGGCGGCCAGGGCCGGGGCGGCGGCAGCAATGGCGAGAGCGAGGATGGCGAGTTGTTTTTTCATGTGATTCTCCTGTGGTGGTTTGGGGTTTATTTCGTTGAAGCGGTGATGCGGAACTTGATCTGGACGTCGTTGGCGACGATGTCGAACTTGGCCCAGGCGCCTTCGCCGATGGTGAAGTCGGCGCGGCGGATGGTGAAGGCGCCATCGAAGACGGCCGGGTTGC
>Ga0209211_10008349_pt1 | contig 14198 bp, 12 predicted proteins | sample RifGroA2_FD_183992 | JGI IMG/M metagenome (GOLD analysis project Ga0209211, IMG submission 183992) | Groundwater microbial communities from Rifle, Colorado, USA - Groundwater A2 (SPAdes) (version 2) | ecosystem: Environmental > Aquatic > Deep subsurface > Groundwater | place: Rifle, Colorado...
GGGCGGCACGCTGGGGTTGCTGCGCAGGTCGGTGAACACCGCTTTGTACAGGCCAGCCTTGTCACCAAAGTAATAGCTGATGGAGGCGATGTTGATCTGCGCCGCCAATGCAATCTCGCGCGTGGATGTCTTGGCATAACCCTTTTCAGCAAACAACGCCAACGCCGCATCGAGCAGGCGGTTGCGGGCCTCGACACCATCGCTGCGCAGGGTCTTGGTGGTGGGAGGGGGGGGAAGAGGGGCGGCCTTGGACATGGGCCGCGATTCTAAACTAGTTAAATCAAACGTTTGATTTAACTAGTCCCTGCCGATGGTGGGGTTTTGTTACCAGCCCGTTACGGCGGGGCCACGCCGAGGTGCCGGGCAGCAGGGATGGGGTGAGCGCCAAAGTGAGGTAGCCACCATGCCAGCATAAACCTGGGTGTCTTCAGCCAATTATGCCGCCAAAAACTACATCATTCGCCCCCTTTGCGCCACACACTGGCCAGCCACGGCTGCTGTTCGCGCGGCAAGCCGCTCGGCCGGTAGTAATGCGTGAGCTCGATGAAGCCGGTCGCTGTGAGGTAATTGCGCCATGACTGCCAATTGTGAAAGGCTGCATAACGGTCACCGTGCCAGCCTTCCTGCCCGTCACCGTGTGGGTTTGAACAAAACAACACACCGCCGGGCTTCAAGGTCAAATGCAGTGCACCGAGAACCTGCGGGAGTGCCTGGCTGGGGATATGAAAGAGCACGGCATTGGCGAACACACCATCAAAACGGCCGCACGGCAAGTCCAGTTGGAGAAAGTTTTGTTCCAGCACCTCGCATCCGCTGTGCGCCCGTGCCAGGTTGGCCAACTGCGCTGAGCCCTCCAGGCCCGTCACCTGGTGTCCCAGTGTTTTGAGGTGCATCAGGTCGCGTCCTGGGCCACAGCCAAAGTCGAGAAGTTCAAGTGGCGCAGGCGCCTTGATGTGTTCCAGCATCGCATGGATGTTCTGGCTCACGTCATGATCGCGTGTGCCCTCCCAGAATCCCTGTGCGTTCTGGTCGTAGTGCGCCAATGTCTGCGTAGTAATGCGTGTCAGGTCTTCGGGGGTGTGTTGCATGATTGATCAATTCAAATGACTTGCGGTGCGAATGCTGAGGTTTGCCCCAATGTAAGCGTATAACGAATAGCGTTTATCTTGCGCGCTGCGATGTTGAAACAAACCATGAAAGTCTCCCGCGCAAGATCAAACCTTGTTGGACTGAACTGCCACAACCAAACCAGTTGTGACACGGTCAACCCAGAGTGGGGCAAAATCAGCCTTCAGAGAAATGTGTCTATAAATCGAGGGACTCTATGAACAACGCAATGGCCCCTTTGCCGAGTGAACTCTCAAAAATTTCTTCCTCAACGCTGTTTCATGGAGTCGATTTGACGGCGATCGATGCTGAATTGCGCGAGAGTGAAAACCTTTGCCTTGAAGCTGGAAAGGTCTTGCTGGACCCGAAGCGCCACAACGCCAACATCTACTTCGTGCTGAGCGGTGAATTGCTGATCTGTCTGGAGCCGCGCATTGCCAACCCAATCATCCGCATGGGTGTCGGGGACTGTGTTGGCGAGTTGTCCGTCATTGATGCCAGTCCGCCATCTGCCTATGTGGTGTCGGCCACCGAGACGCATTTGCTGATCATCCCCAAACCCGTCTTGTGGCGAATGTTGGCGCTGCAACCCGTGATGGCACTTAATCTTCTGCATGTGCTGTCTCACCGCATTCGGGAGAACAATGTTGTGCTGCAGGGCAGTCTGGAACTCCAGCGTGCCTACCGTAACAAGGCCGAAACCGATACCTTGACCGGATTGCACAACCGAGCCTGGTTTGAAGATGTTTTTCCCAGGCAACTTGAAATGTGTGAGCGAACCGGGCAGGCAGCTTCACTGCTGATGCTCGACATCGACCACTTCAAGAAAGTCAACGACCTGTATGGCCACCAAAACGGCGATGTCGCTTTGCGCCACATAGGCATGCTGTTGCGACGCAACCTGCGATCAACTGACCTGTGCGCGCGCTATGGCGGTGAGGAGATGATTGTCCTCATGCCGGGCTCAGAAATTACCCATGCCCGATTGACGGCAGATCGCCTGCGTGAGCAAATTGCCAATGCCGCGTTGACCCTGGACGATGGACGAGAAATGAAACTCAATGTTTCTGGTGGTCTCGCCGAATGGCAGCCGGGCAGCACGCTTTCCAACCTGATCCGTTTGGCAGATCTCGCCCTGTACCAGGCCAAAAATGGTGGCCGCAACCAGATCGCCGTGTGCACACTGTCTAAAACCCTTGAAGATTGACGTACATAAGAACGTCCCACAGCGCCGACCTGGACTGGCCCATCCTGGTGCGCCTGAACCAGACCGTGGTGATCTATACATGGGCCTGGGCACCTGCCGGAAATCTGTAAACAGATGGTGGCACACGGCTCATCGCCCGAGCTGCCCATTGCGGTGGTGCAGGACGGCAGCTATCGACCCAAAAAGTGGTTACCGGGACGCTGTCCAACATGGTGGAAAGGGTAGCGCAAGTCGGCCTCAAATCACCCTGCCTGACGATTGTGGGTGAGGTGGTCAAGCTGCATCAGGAGCTGGCCTGGTTTGAGCCTGCCGGGACTGCGGTAGCAGCCTGAGGGTAAGGCCCAGCCGTGGCGAGAGTGACCGGCAGCCGGTCGTCAAATCTCGCCACTACTGCGGCTGTGCAGGCTATCACACCGGCAAATGTCTGAGGTTTGGTAATATGAGCACGTCACTTGTTGAGTCACCCCTGACTTGAACTGGGGGCTTTATGCAAAGCGCTGAACGCGCTGCACTGCCACTGTCGGAGCGGCTACAGGTTATGGAAGTTTGGTGGGAATCACGTGATATTTGCGCCGATGTTGCGCACGCCTCACGATAGAAAGGTCATTTTTTTACACATTCTCCAAACAGCTGCCTGGCGGCACCCAGTACAAATAGTGAGTTGGTCACCAGATAGCGCCTCCATAACCTGCTCGGTTCGCTGAGCAGGCGGTGTAGCCATTCCAGGCTGTGGTCTCGCATCCAGGCTGGCGCGCGCACTACCGTGCCGGCATGAAAGTCAAACGCTGCGCCCACGCCCAGCATCACGGCATGTACCCGGCCCCGGTGCAACTGCATCCAGTGCTCTTGTTTGGGGCAACCCAGCCCAACAAAGACCAAACCGGCACCACTGCTGTTGATGCGCTGCACCGACTCGTCGTCTTCAGCCGCCGTCATGGGACGAAACGGTGGTGCCTCAAAACCGACCACCATCAGATTGGGAAAAGCCCCGGTGATGCGTTTGGCAAGCAAACCCAACGTTTCCCGAGAGCTGCCAAAAAAATACACGGGAAGTTGCTCGGCTTCACAGCGCCCTAGCAAGGCCCAGGTTAAATCAGGCCCACTGACCCGGACCTGTCCGGCGTGGCCTAATTTGCCAAGCATCCAGGCAACGGGGGCACCGTCAGGTGTGACCATGTCTGCCGCAACCAACGCAGCCCCCAAGTCAGACTGCCGTGAAGCCGTAACCACCACATGCACATTGGCCAGCACCACATATCGGCTGTCATGCGCATGGCCCCAGGCCAGCACCTGGTTTTGGGCACTGACAAAGCTCACTGCGTCGATTGGCACACCGAGCACGTGTTGCGTTTGTCTGCCCGCTTCGGCCCTGGCCCTGGCATGATTGGGCGTGGTGGTCATAGCGCTTTGGCCTTGACCTCAGCCATGGCATCGGTATAAATTGCCATCAATTGCTGGTAATTACGCTCGGCGGTGAACTCGGCTTCGTAGTGTTTGCGGGCCTGGCGGCCCATGGTTGCCATTTGATCCGGATGCTGCTGCGCCCAGCGCATTTTGGCGGCCAAGTCGCGCGCGTTGCCGGGCTCAAACAGCAAACCGGTCACGCCATCCTGGACCAATTCGGCCAGGGCTCCAATACGGCTGGCAATAACCGGCAGACCGCTGGCAAAGGCTTCAACCAGCGTGCGCGGAAAATTCTCATACCAAATACTGGGCAAGATCAGGGCTGCCGCAGAAGCCATTTCCCGGCGAATGTGGTCACTCGACAAAGCGCCAAGTGGCGCCAGTCCTGCCACACCGGCCAGCCGTGGCGACTCTGGCCCCGTCCCGGCTACGCGCAGTGCAGCACCGTCAAGCGCAGCCATGGCCTGCACCAGCACGTCAACACCTTTTTCTACGGACAGCCTGCCAACAAACAAGAAACCGGCGCGGGTATTGGCCTCAGGGGCCGGGAAATCAACAAAATTGGGTTTGATGACGATCCGCTCTGGCGGCAAGCCGGCCGCAATGAACTTGTTGCGGCAAAAGTCGTTGAGCGCAATGTAGCGGGTAACTTTGTTGTCCCAGGTGTGGATGGCGCGATGAAAAGTGAGCATGCCAGCCAGCACTGCTGACTGCAGCCGAGATTCTCGGTAACAACCATGCCACACACCGCGCCAGGGGAGGTGGCCCAGACAATCCTCACAAACCATGCCGTTGCGCAAGAACATCGCTTGGGGGCAGGCCAGCCGGAAGTTGTGCAGGGTTTGGATGACGGGGATATTTGCCTTGGCCGCTAACCAATAAAGTGAGGGCGAGATGAGAGGGAAGGTGTTGTGTGCATGAATGACATCAGGGCTGAACTGATCGATTCTCTTTTTTAAGTCCGAGCTTGTGGTGTTTGACCACACCGTTTGACCCAGTAGGCCAGCGGGTGAAAGCTTTTTTATTTCGTCGTTGTGACGCAAGTAATAATCCAAGGCGTGCTCGTGTTCACGCAGCAAAGTGCACTCAGCATCAACAACCGCATCCTCACCGCCCCGTTGCTGGTAGGCGTTGTGAACCATCATGATTCGCAACGGGGATGTGACTTTGGCTTGCTCATTCATTTTGACCTTAAGGTTACCAGTTCATTGGGAACCACAAGTAAATTCACGACGCCGGTTTTCTCAACCTTGACAATTTCGGTTTCCAAAAAACCGTCCGGTTTGCTTCGATAACTTCTGAAAACGGCGTTACTGGCTCCGGCTGGGAGTTTGATCGACACACGATAGCTTGAGGCTGGAAAATATTGGGCAATTTTTGTGGTGCTGATACCCGTTGTGTTTACCACCCCAATAGCCCAGCTGCCATCAGGATTTTGAGCCGTAGACGCGGTAATGGCGGGCTTTTGCCCGTAGCCCCAATTCATGCGCTTTTCCCGGTTGCTGTTGGCCTCGTAAAAAACCGCTCCAAGGTCAAACGCTGATCTTAGTTGCTTCAAATAGTGATATTTCGTATTCAACTTGATGCCTCCCGTGATGTCATCGGGCCGCGCCAATACTTGCCCTGAGTCTTTTGCAGGATGCTTGTCAAAGTGACCGACGCCGATGAACCAAAACCAATGGGTAACGCTGTGGTTCATGTCGTTTAAAAAACGGGCCGCCGTTGTGCTGGCCTCATCAACTTCGCCAGGTTCCTCGTCGACCAACCTTGGCAGCATTCTGCCGGCCTCTGATATCCAGTATTCTTTGCCAGTACCACCGATCAGATTCTCAACAAGCGCGTTGGCACCCATGTTGTAGCTGTGGGTTGCCACACCCCTTAGTCCGTTCCAGCTGATGGCATCAGATTTGATTGCAATAATGCTTCGGGATGCACAGGCGTCCGGACTGGCACACTCTGGCCCAATAATGCCAACATCATGCATGCCCAATGCGTCCAACTCGATTCTTAGAAACTTGACGGCATCATGTAATTGCTCGGCAGAAAAACCTGCCGGCTCGTTGGCAATACCAGTTGTATTTATTTTTATACCGCGCTCTGAATTAATTTCGAAAATAAACTTGGCGATTTTTCTTGCATATTCTTGCATTGATTCACCAGGTGGTAATTCTCCTCGTGCTGGTGCGAGTAACAGGTTTTTTGCACCGGAAGACCTTAAAATTTTTATGTAACTATTATCTGCATAACTTTGATAAAATTTTTGTTTCATCTCCATGACGCTATATTTTTCATTGGAATGAACCCATAATCTTGCCCAATTCATGCCAAGATCACCATAAACTACCTTTGCCAAGGCCATCACTCGCGCTGTGCCATACTGCATAAACAACCGATTTTGATCGGTTGGTTGGCTGGCACCAAATCCCAGGAATGTTTGTTTTTGTTTTCCGTTAATAATTTTAATTTCTTTAACATTATTAGAAAGATTATCATTTGTTGATAAATCAGTCTGTACTCCAAATGCATTGGTATCAAGAAAAATAATAATAACAAATGTTATATATTTAATATAATCAATAAGGAAATATTTTTTCATTGAAATCCTGTTTGTTAAATTTTCCTGATATTTTTACCCATCCACTGGATTCACGTGAAATTTCACCCAAGCATAATCCTGCAAAAAAGAAATAGGGAACTGAGAAGTAAGGTGACTCAAAAACAGGTTCAACCACGGCTACCACCAACATGGATATAAAAAGCAATAACACCCAAAGCCAATAACCAGCTTCTGAACTTTGCTTTTTTTGCGTATCATTTCTAAAACGCACCCAGACGCGAGAAATTAAAAGCACATGAAAGAACAACCATGGTAAAAATCCAACGATGCCGGTTCTAACCAGAACAGAAATATAACTATTGTGCGGTTCTCTTACAACAACAACCGACCCCCCCGCGCCGGCGACCGAGAAGTTGGTTAGGGCTTGCCCAAAGCCGGTTCCAATCAAGACCGTATCAGGGCCTGAAATCCATTTGGCGAGCGAACTTTCCCACCAAATTTTTCGTTGATCGACCCCGCCCCGGCCACCCTCATGCCCCCCTTGTCCAGTCACACTTGCAAGTTGATCCACAATCATTTCTACACCAACCTTGCCCAGTCGACCCTTGAACTCAAACCCGCTTAAATCAACGAGTAACAGGGCCATCACCATCACCATGGCGGCAAAAATAAAACGACCAACGGCTTGTCCGTGACCATTCACAGCCAAAAATACAAAACTTAAAACCAAGACAATATAGGCAGCTCTGGATTGAATGGCAACAGCGGCAATGGCAAATACCGAAAATGCAACAACGAGCATCCATTTTGGTGCAGATTTTTCAGATCGCCACGAAAACTGATTTGGAATGAGTACAACGGCCAAGATGCCAGCAACGGCCAAAACATTGGCCGTTGTAAAGTAGCCAATCAATGGCACCGCTTGTTGGTAACCCGTGACACGTGGCGAGTGGGCAAGCAGGTACTGCTGGAATGGATAAAACGGGAGATAAACGAATGCACTAAGCAATAATAGCCACAGAAACCGGTGGCGCCATGCCTTCCATTGCGCGGCACTACCTGCCACTGCAACAACACATACCCCGGCAAAGAAAAACAAGCTGTCGAGCAACGGAAGAAAATCACGCGCTGCAACCAGACCAAATTTAGGAAGGTCAAATGGCAAATGAAACAAAACCGGAAGCAAAACATAGACAAGCAATACAAAAGCGGGCAAACCAGTAATCCATAAACTTTGCCAAGATTTAATTATTATCCAAAATAATGATAACATTAAAACCAGCTCACCCACAGTCACGCGAACAATACCAACACCTATTGCAAAGTTGGAAAAACCATAGCCTAAAATGAAATCAGCAAGAACAACTACAAATAATGCACGCACCCAAACGGGTGAATCAGATGCAGATAATTTAAATAAAAAAGCTGCAATAAATATCAATGTTAAATAAGTTATTATTAATATGCCTAATCTTTGATTGATGACAATAAAGTATGTCAGGACCAATTGAATAAGTATAAATATCAGAGCAAAACCAGCTATTTTTGCGACACGGATGGCCAAATTATTACTATTAATTTTATTTGACTGCATAATTAAAACTAACTAAAATAAATGATATTAAAGTGTGGCGCAAAATCTGTGCGTATGATTTTATTTTCCCGCTTTCCTGGTGATCAATAACTGCCATTCTTAACAAATACAAGATTATTATATAATCGCGACTTGTTGGTGAATATGAGCTTTTTTCTGAGTATTTTATTGCTGCAGAAGATTCAAATATATGACGCATGCCATTTAATATCTTTCTGGCTGAGCAACGCTGGACTAAAGCTGTTGTTTGAAAACAGAAATGCAACGCATCATGCCATGGCACACCTGACATTTTTGCGTATTCCCAGTCAAAAACAAACAGGTCTCCATTGGCAAGACGACGAATATTCCAGGGCGCAAAGTCACCGTGCTCAATACATGCAGGAAGACGTTCAATGGGTGCCCTGAGCAGTGCGTCACACGCGGTATAGTAGAGCGCAGTTTCCTGATCTTTTGGAAAAATGGCAGTTAACTCTGCTTGAAGTTGTACCACTTGCTCATGCCACAAAATGGTTTGTCCATTGAACAGGTGAGAAAGAAACTCGAAGTGTTTGCCCGTGAGATACGGCAACGCCAACGCTTGCGGCCCGGAGCTTTCGACGAGGCAATAGGCCAAAGGATTGTTGAGCTCAAATTGCTGTAGCACACATGGAAAATGGGACTGCGGCAAATTTCGGATCAGATGGTCCAGTACGTTAGTTTCATGTCTTACGAAATCGATCGCTTCTTTACCATACGCTAATCGCGCATAGCCCAGTACTTGGGCTGAATCATCCAGCAATTTCAAGGTTAATTTTGAACGTGGGCCAGGGGGATTTACAAGCGCACCCAGATGCGCAGGACCAGTCAACTGCGTTATGACCGAATCTAAATGAGGGTAGATGTCTTGTATGTTGGTTACCAACTCAACCCACTTGAACTTGATGCGCAAGGGCAAGAAACGACCTAGATACCAATGGTAAAGACGTCCGGTCCAACGCGACGGTACGTACATCGCCAAGGCCGCATGTAATACCTTTTGGTTGGCACAGGGCAGTAGCAGCATGACGCTACCGTCACTGCGTCGAATCACACAGTGAGTGGCTTGATGCGTGTCGATACGGCTGCCCTGCAACAGATAGATCAATCCCGCTATTTCGCCAATCACCATCGCAAGCATGATGCCCCGGTCTGCAAACTTGCCGACCAAAAGCAAGGCAACTAGCACTGCAACGCAAGCCCACCACGTGCTGGCAACCGCCAGTTTGCGGGTTTCACCCAGGGTGCGCTGAAAATACGAGGCCATTCTGTAGGCATGGCCAAACAGATAGTAAAAAGCCTGAAAGACCACCAATACCGCAAATGGACGGAAGTCTTCGCCGTAGAGCATGACAATCAGCGGCTCATCAATCAGCGCAAGCAATCCTGCAAAAGCGCCCAGGGCCAGCATGCCGATGACGCCCAAGCGCCAGAGAAAAGAGCTGAGTGCGGCCCTGCCACCATCGCGCAGCCGGGCTGCGGCATGAACTGGAACCACGTTGTCCATCCACTGAAACAAGACGTTAACTGGTCCGAGCAAATTTTGAACCGCGCGAATGGCGCCTGCAGCTTGCGGCCCGACCACCCCTGTGCCCAAAAGGATGACACCCGAAGAAGCGATCCACTGAAGTTGCCAAGACACCAGAAAATTCTTGCTGGCCCGCCACTGCGCCCTGATTACGGCCAACGTCGCGTTGTAGTTTGGCCAAAGACGGGTCATCAGCAGCGTCACCACGAGCGATACCAGGAACGCAACAGCCATTGAATAAATGGCAGCTGACGGGCTGAGCTCACCGAGTGCAGCGAGCAAAATCAAAATAATGAATTGACCACCATAAGCCAAACAGTCACTGACAAAAACTTGACGGGTTTTTGATTCACTGTAACAAGCCCGCCGTGACCAGTCTTGCAACTGGAAACTGAGCATGGCCGCCACGAGCGGCAAGGCCAATGTACCTAGACCAATGGCGGGTAACCAGTAGCCCAATAAAAATGCAAGGCCCTGTACCAGTACAAGAGTGACGGCAAGGACAAGCACGGTACAACCCAAAAAACCCCGCAAAAGAAATCGACGTTTGCTCGCAGAACTTTCTGCTGGCACGGCTGTCATCATCGGGGAAACCACCAACGCACTCTGAAACGTATTGGCATAAAGCAAATAGGTTTGCGCGATCACATAAGCCCCAAAAGCTTCCAGGCCCAAGACCCGTGCAAGCAGTATTCCGCAAAGAAAATTGCTGCCACTGACCAAAACCTGGTCAGCCAGGGACCAAAAATTGGAATGCGCCGCCGGCAGCCTGAATCGCAGCATGGTCACAGCTCGCTTAAGCCAAGGGCGAGTCAACAGGTGGTCGCCGCCATTTAACAACCCGAGCCGGATTGCCAACCGCTACAGCATAGGGTGGAATGGATTGAGTGACCACACTGCTGGCACCAACAATGGCACCTTCACCGACCGTGACACCCGGCAGGATCACCACGCGTGTGCCAATCCAGACATCACGCCCAATGTTTACCGGGCGTCTGGGTAGTGCGCCTTGTTGATTGATAGGGCGTTCAGGATCTGCGAAAGCGTGCCCAACCGTCATGATGACAACATCTGGCCCCATGACCACGTCGTCACCAATCGTCACATCATGGTCAATGCGGCAGTTGTCACCAAGCTGGGCGCGCGCGCCGACCCGCAGACTTCGCCCATCACCAAAATAAGCGTCTTGTTTAACGATGACATCCTCACCGCAGGACTCAAATAAATGACGAACCAAGAATCTGCGCAGGGCATAACCAAACCGCCAGCCGGGCATGGGTTGGGTTGGGAAATGCCTCGCAAATCCATAATAAACGAGCAGTGCTAGGGTGCGAATCATCGTGTGTGAAATGGTTAAATCTTGCGAGACACGGCCATCTCTAGGGGGCAACAAGACTTGTTTTATGAGCGCTAGCGGTTTCAAATTCACCATAAACAATGGGTACAAGGCGCTCCCAGCTGAAAAGTTTTGCGCGCTGGCGCGCAGCTTCTGACAACTCCTGTCTTGATTCCATGGCTTGCAAATGGATTAAGGCTGTTGCAAGTTTTGTTATGACGTCTGATTCATCACTGTTGCTGACAGGGATACAAAATCCGCAGGTGCCGTCTACGGTAACAGCCGGACCACCAATGGCAAGACAAACAACAGGTAGACCGCATGCCATGGCCTCAAGAACGACCATGCCACCTGAATCGTGCAAACTTGGAAACAAAAGCACATCATGTTCTAAATAGGCGTTGAGTACTTGCTCCCTGGGCAGCCAGGGCAGCCAATGTATGGCTTTCGAAACCCCCGCTCTCTGGGCGATAACTTTCCATTTTTGTGTCGCTCTTCCGTTGCCGATCATGGTCAAGCTTGCATTGGGTGCGACTGCCAGCAACTGGCTAAATGCTTGTATGCCTAGCCCCATACCTTTCCATTCGATAAATTGGCCAACATACAGCACTCTGAGCGCAGACGCTGACCCTGATGGTTCTGTCTTTGAAAACTTGCCAGTGGCATTATTGAGTTCAGTTTGGGATAACCCAATGGCCAATTCTTTCTGCGTTTTATGGTGATATCGGGTTGGTATAAGGGCCTGTGTTTGCTCTGAAGTCACAAATACCTTGGTTGCCAACCTCAAGCAGCGCTGTACCAACGGGTCCACCTTAGCCACCTTGTTGACCAAGTCACGCAGAAGGTCGGTGAACCACGCACGCCAGCCAAAATGCCGACGGAGCGCAAACGGGGCGCTTTCACCACCAGCCACTGGGCCAAAGATGAACGGTATGCCCAGCGCCCCCATAAAGCTGGGTTGTCGCAGGCCCACGAAGGTGACATGGTGAACAAGATCGAAGTTGACTTCCTGGTTGAGTTGTTTGGCTAATTTGGTCGCACCGAATTGCCATAAAAGGTAGTAAATCTGAATACCGGCGGGCGCCTTTTTCCATCGTCTCGCCCAGCGTCCCAAGTCAAAATAATGAAAATGAATGGCCAGTAATTGAGGGTTGGAACGAACAGCAGTTTCAATGGCCTCACGGTTGTTTGAGCGCGTAATCACCCAGACCATATGCCCTCGTTTGCTGAGTTCAATAGCCCAGTTCCAACCCACCGCAGGCTCTGACCCCTTGTCTGGCTCGCAGGCGTAGGCCGATAGCAGAATCTTGAGTTGTCTGCGCCCGTTGCTCATCGTGATGCAGCCAATCGGTGTGACATGCGATGTTCGAGTTGCTGGCGAACTGCAGCAACTGCATCGGTCAAGGTGGCTTCGAGGGATTGGCTGGTATCAACCATGACGGCGTTTGGTAATTCACGGGCTAATTCCTGATAGGCCAGCGACAGTTGCTGCGCATCGGCCAGTGTGATCTCTCCTTTGCGTGCCACCAGTTGCTCAGGTTTGGCATTCAGGACGAGCCACAGGTCTGGCTTGGGAATCAGGGGAGCCAACCAACGGGCAGGCGCAAAGTTTTGGGGCAATCGATAACGTTGGGGGTCAACCAGCATGTCATGGAAGTAGCGGTCAAACACCACCAAGCTTGAACGCATCTTGGCTAGACGCACATGGCGCAGCCAACCAGACCCATAGTCGGCAAGAAACAAGCCCATTTTTAGTGTGCTGACAAAATACCCGCGAGGCGGCTGAGCATGGGGTTGGGTAACGGCACCCCCACTGGCTACGTTGCCAAAATGGGGGCGCAGGTGAAAACGCCTCAACTGGCGAAAAGCCGGGGCAAATTCTTGCTCAAGATGGTTGATGAGGGTGGTCTTGCCACTTCCATCGGGGCCCAGTACCGCAATCACCAAGCCCGTGGGTTGCAGTATTCTGTGCACCTTGCGCGTCAGCTCAGTCCACAGATTTGAGCAACGGTGTTTGAAGGGTTCCTTGGCATGGCAACGCTGCAATGCGGTTTTGAGCGCGCCACGGTGTGCAGTCAACCAGGCCAGATTTTGCTTGCTAATGGCGCTTGCCACGTCCGCCAGCAAGCGTGATGGCATCAGGCGTTGGAGTGCTGCCTGACAGCCGTCAGGGTCTTGTGCCATCAGCGCCGCCAGCGATTCGATATGGCGCGCCTCCAGCAAGGCTTTGTCCACGCGTTTGACAAAGTAGTATTCAAATTCGACCGCAACCGCCGGAATCCAAAAACCTGCCGGCGCAAGGCGCCGCGTGGCCAAAACTGCCTTGCTGCTTAGCCAAAGCCGTCCATGCCGGCGGTAGGCTGCTGCCGCGTCGGGGTGAAGGTAGGCCATATGCACCCCAACTTGGATCGCCAACACGTAGTAGCAGGCCGTTGTTTCATGTTGAAGCATTTGCACCAGCCTCGCACCGGCGACATTGGCAGGCTGACTGAGCAGTTCAGGCAAGCGGGCAAAATCAGATTCAGACACCAGAAAATCGACATCAGAATCGATGCGGTCCGGGTAGGCCTGATAACCCGCCAAAATGACATAGGCCATGCCGTTTGACTCCAACGCAGCACAAAATGCAAGAAACATTTGTTTGCGTACGGTTTGCAGCTCTGCTGCAGGGGCGGGTGTGTTGAGCAAAGAACACCGTTGAGCAGCCATGTAATCCACGGCTATTTACCAAAAAAGCGAGAAAGCAGGCTGGGCTCCATGCTGGCTGCCAAATCGTTTAAAAACTGCTGTTGCAGTTTAAAACCTTGCAGGTCATCGCCCCCCACAGAAGACACCCTGAACAACAAGCCGTCGGGTATTTGGCCGCGCAGGCCATAGCGCAGTTGCGCTAGTTTGCGGCTAAAACCCGGTAGGGTGGCGGTTTCATCCAGCGTGATCCAATAGGTGATGGGCTCGCGACGCTGGCCCAACTGGGCTAAAAGTGTTTGTACGCGAAGTTGGCGGTTGCCAATGGCGGCTGTGGTTTCGCCGGTGTTGCTGACTTTGAATCCTTGGGCACTGTAGCAAAACTCGGGGCGATGGACAGACGTGGCTTCAGAACTTTGGTCGCTGCCATAGGCAATGGACAACATCACACGTTGTCCGGCCTGGTTACGGTAGGTGCGGGCCAGCGTGGCAGAGTAAAGCACATCCAGCTTGGCCTGCACCTGGGGATTGGGCAGTATCGGCACTTGGGAGCTGTCTTCGCGCCAGTCAGCGAAGCTGGTGGGAATTTGTTGGGCGAGCGCTATCTTGGGTTTGTGCTCTGCCAGCCGATTGGTTGGCTTGTAGCTGTTGGCGGCCAGTGCCGCAGCCAGCATCAGGGCGCCAGTCACGAGGGACTGCCATCTGGCGGGAACCGGTGTGGGTCTAGGCTGTGCCATGTGGCCCCTCGTCCGTGAGCAGCTT
>Ga0209211_10008351_pt1 | contig 14195 bp, 18 predicted proteins | sample RifGroA2_FD_183992 | JGI IMG/M metagenome (GOLD analysis project Ga0209211, IMG submission 183992) | Groundwater microbial communities from Rifle, Colorado, USA - Groundwater A2 (SPAdes) (version 2) | ecosystem: Environmental > Aquatic > Deep subsurface > Groundwater | place: Rifle, Colorado...
ACTCCGGTTTTTCAGTTGGGTGGACCATCTCGGTAACTGCTTTTCTGGGCATGTTCCAGACATCACTTTCGTTTGCTTCGCCAGTGAAGACATGCCTTTCACCTTGTTTCCAGCCATAAATGATTCCTTCTGCTTTGGTTTTCCCTTTGGACAATTTGCCCTTCATGATCTGCTCGTATTGTTTTTTATAATCACTCCAACCAATGGAGAAGGAAGGTTTAACCCAGACAATAGTGCTACTAAATACAAAACCAGAATTCAGCATCTGGTAATAAAACAGAGGGTAGGAGGTGTAGCCGGTGCAGACGTAAATAACACCTCCAGCTTTGAGTGCATCACGCATGGTGTTGAAAAAACCTTCAGTAAACTTTTTGAAGTCTTCCTGACTCTGGTCGTCACCTAGAATTATTCCTTTTTCCGTATGAAACTTCCCTTGCTTTTCCCTACTAGTGTGAGCAACATTGTATGGAGGATCTGTAAATATCATGTCTGCCAGTTTTTCTCCCATGAGTTTTTTAACGTCGTTTGCGTTAGTGGAGTCACCGCACATCAGCCGATGCGGACCGATCTGATAAACCTCGCCATATTTTGATATTGGTTCTGTGATGTTTTTAATTTCTTCTTCAGTGTCCCAGGGTTTTTCTTCTTCCTGCTCCAGAAGCATTGTTGTATCCAAAAGATTACTTACTTCCACTTCGTTAAAACCTGTAAGAGATATATCAAAGTCTGACTGAGTGAGGTCAGTTATTATTTGAGCGAGTTTTTCTTCATCCCATTGATCCTCAATCTTGTTGAGGGCGAGGTTTAGGGCTTTTTCCTTTTGTAGTGGAATATCTACGGAATTGTAGGGGATATCTGTCCAGCCCAGCTCCGTTGCCGCCCGTACTCTTTTTTCGCCACCTATGATGACGTTTTCTCTACCTTTGTGAGTATTGACGACGATGGGAACAGGACAACCAAACTCTTGAAGTGAGCGCTTTAATTGGTCAATAACGCTCCTAGTTACTTTGCGGGGGTTGTATTCCGCAAATTTCAGCAGGCTTATTGCTATTGTTGGGTAGGTTTTGTTTTCCATAGATTTAATAATTTTTTAATATTTACCTTCGCCTTCAGAATAAGAATTTCGTGCCATCGCAATTTATTCCCATCTTGAGGTAGAAGAGGAATAAACTTGTATTTTTCTTTCTCATTCATTTTTGTTTAACAATTTTTTAATAACTTTCAGCACTTTTTCTCGCTTCTCGATGTCTTTGGCGTACTTGGCAATAACATCTTTCTTTGTCAGATTTTCTTCTCTGGCTCCTAAAGGCGAACGCTTGACTACGGTTTCAATCACTGTGTCATCATCAATGTCTGCCAACGTTTCGATGGCGATTTCCATTCTGAGGATTTCCTCATGAACGCTGTTGTAAATCTCGTCTAGTAGTTCGGTTCTGGTTTTGATCATAGTTTTAATACTCAACTTGTACTTTGTTTTTATTGAATACTGCCTCAGTCCATTCGAGGAACTTGCCAGTCTTCAACTCCAAGACCATATAAATTGTCTTGCCAGCATCGTCCTGCTTCGTTCCTTCAAAGTGATACTTTGGATTTTTAGTGCTTATGTCTTTTAGTCCAGGTTTCATATTTGATTCACCTCCTTTGTTTGCATAAGTTTTTTACCTATTTCCGTGATGACCAATGTGGTTACTGCGTTTCCAAGACACTTATATCGCTGGGTGTCACTGATTCCTTCTGTCCAATTATCCGGAAAACCTTGTAATCGCTCGCACTCAACAGGAGTTAAGCGACGAATGTTTAAACCGTCATATACCCCATGTTTGTCTTGGCTGGTTAAGGTGAAAGCGGGATCACCATCGTTTTTAAATCTTCGGCCGTTTTGGCGTTTTTCCATTCGATCGGGAGTTAAGACTGGAATCGCGTACAAACCCGTCTTGCCACCTAGGCCACCAGCGTTTCCGGCTATGGTTGAAGCAATGCCATCAGATGAATAGACCCTCTGGCCTTGACTAAAGTTTCGACTGTTTTGTTTGTTGTCTTTTAGCCACATATCTCTTTTTCCTCTGATACCTCCGATGTAGTGAAGGTAGGTTTCTCCGGCATTTCGGAGGGATCCATAACGGGCATCAATCGTGCTCGAAATCCTCGACCTTCCTGCTTGTTCTGTATACTTCGTCCGATGAGAAATTGAGTAGCTTTCGCCGATAGGAAATACTTCTGGTCGACTTGTTTCTCTAAGATGTCCGACAATGAACACTCTTTCCCTGTTCTGAGGGACTCCGAAATTCTTGCTATTAAGAACTTGCCATTGATACTCATACCCCAGATCGGAGAGAACCCCAAGTATTGTCTGGAAAGTTTTTCCTTCGTCATGACTAAGTAGCCCCTTAACATTTTCAAGGAGAAAATATCTGGGTCTTTTGTCTCTGATAATCCGAGCGATTTCAAAAAACATCGTCCCTCTGGTGTCTTCAAATCCCAATCTTTTTCCTGCGATACTAAATGATTGACAAGGAAAGCCAGCACAGAGGAGATCGTGGTCTGGGATGTCTTTTGTGTCGACAGTTCTGATGTCTCTGGAGTCGCATTCTCCGAAGTGCTTGGTGTAGATTTGGTTGGCATATTTGTCCCATTCGTTGGACCAGACGCAATGAAATGCACGCTGGCCGTGTTGTGATGCTCCGCTCTCATGGTCGGAGCTACTTTCGGATTCAATTTCCACTTTTTGTAGCCCATATCTAAAACCTCCAATGCCGGCAAATAAATCTATAAATTTCATGATTCATGTTGTGTTTTATACAGAGCCCTCTCGTTAGCTCTGATTAAAATTTCGATTATTTCGAGAGCTGTTCCAGTTGCTCTGGTCGAGTGGGATTTTAGTACCTGTTTGTTTACTTCCAGTTCCTTGATAGATTTATTTGTCGGCGTTAGCGTTGCAAGCTCTTCAAGAGACAAAACCAGCTCTTTTTCTTCAAGCTCTGTCACGACAGTGCTAACTGTGTTAGCCCAATTGTCAGTATCACAACCTGATGAAGAGGGGCAGTATGTTTTCCCTAAATCTTGAATACGACCAGTGCTTCGGTACTGCTCGTAGTAAGATAGGGTTGCTATTCCCTTGGCAACTGCCTGACAGGAAGAATCAAAAGTTTGAAAAGGCGTTTTACAACTGCTCCAACCAAAGGGGTTTCCTTCACAGGCATTTTTCCCGAAAGTACTTTCGACTTTGCTGATACCGACTAATAAATAAGGGTTAACATTATGTTCATCAGCACAACTAACGAAAACAGAGCTCTTGTCCTTTAAGGGGCTACTAAATTCGCTAAGCAAATCTTTGATTGCTTGAACTCTGTAACTGGCAGCGGAATCTTCTTCCATACTAGGAGTTGGTGATGTTGTCTGTTCAGGAACAGGTGATATCAATTCAACATCCCGATTTTGGTTCCTGGCAAATAACACCAATGCAGTGAGAGAGAAACAAAGAAAAGCTAGTAGTATGAATATAAGTTTTCTCATATTTAATCGTTTGCACACCTCCAGTAGAACAGTTGTTCTTTGCTTCGAACTCCGACAGCATCCTTGCAGTACGACAGCGCTATCGCTAACCTGCTTTCTTCGTTATTAAGGAAAGCCTTCTTAATGTGACTGAAGAATTGTCGGCTCGGCTTTCCCATCAATCCAAGTTCGTCCCAAAGTCGTATGGCATCGACTTGCCATTCATACTTGATTCCATCGTTCTTGCTTTTGAGAGGTTCACGCTGCTCAACTATTTCTCCAATCGAAGCGAGTCCGTTTCTTAAATTTTTATGACTTCCAGTACTATTGTCATTTTCTTTGTCTATATCTTTGTTTGCTCTCAATTTGAGACGCGGAAAAGTCTCATTTTGATACGAATCGTATCTCGGTTTGATACTGGCAGTCTCATTTTGAGACTCTGTTTTAATCATCACTTCATCGAACCAACTACTGGTTGCTTTTATGAGTGCTGGTTGATCAGGATGTTTTTCTAGGAGTCTGAGTGAAAGGCCTTTGTTTATAGCTCTAAAAACAGTTGCTCTACCTAAATCTAGATAGCCGGCCAGCGTTTCTTTTCTTGCATAACACCAACCCATCTGGGTATTCTTGGGGTTAGTGGCTAAGTTGTGAATTAAGTCAAACACACAATACTCGTTAATAGTTAAGCCAAGTCTCACCCTGGCATCGTGATTTATAGTTGTATAGTTGAGTCTTGTTACTTTGCTCATGTTTGGTTTTCGTGCAACTTTTCATAGGCATTACTGTTTTTTGCTAGACAGCATTCTTTTCAGGAATATCAGTTGTATCCAGTGGCTCTCTCACGATGTACCACTTTTCAGCTGGAATACCTAAGTAATCGCCGACTTTTTTGACAGTCGAAGGTCGCGGGTCACCACCAATAACTAACACCCGCCTGACTGTTTGGGGAGAGAGCTCAACGTCTATGGCCAACTTAAATCTTGAAAGTCCTTTAGTAAGTCTAATTTCGTCAAAGAGCTCACTATGAACTCTCTTGTCTTTATTGATGTAGATTGTCTTTTTATGAGCAGTAGTTGTCATCTTTAATAATAAAGTACAGATTATTGTAATTTACCTCAATAAACTTTATGATGATTTATGTTCATTTGTGTAAACTATTCTCATTATAGTATGATTAGTAAGAGATTTCTTACATTATTTGCTACAATAAATTAGCCGGTACTTTTTAAACTATGAAAAATGCATCTGTAACTAAAACAACACTCCAGGGGCCAGACGACTTTACTACCGTTTGGGAGTATCTCAGCTCTGTTAGAGAAGCAAAGGGGTATACCATTCGTGTTGTTATCGACTTAATAAACCAAGCTATCTCTGAAGAAAAGCTGGAGCCTCAAGCTGCTATCTCACGCGGTTACCTCTCTAATTTAGAATCAGGGAAATATCTTCATCCTTCTCCTTTTAAGCTCAAAGGATTGGCTGAGGCGTACAACATTCCTTACGAATTGTTGCTAAACAAGGCTGGGTATTTGGATAAAACAAGCAAAAAAATAAAAGAGGACGCTGCATTCACCTTAATGTTAAAAGAAGTCCAGGATATGACTGTTCGTGAAAGACAAACTGTTCTGGATTACATCGAGTATGTGAAGTCCAGAAGAAATAAAAAATATGATAAAAGCCCAAAAAAGGGCTAGGCAGGTTTTACGAAAGTATAACCTGACTACTGCCCCAATTAATTTACAGACAATTATTGATGGTGAGGGGTTGATCCTTGACGAGTGGTCATTTCATGGAAGAGTAAAGGAAGTCTATTTAGGAGACAGTATCGGAATAAATAAAAATGAGGATCCCCAAAAACGGCGCGAGTTAATTGCACATGCTTTAGGACACCATTTTTTACATCAGGGGAATCATCTTTACTTTGAACGTCGGGACCAATTTACAGCCTTTAAGCAAGAGCACGAAGCTCAATGTTTTGCAGCAGAACTTCTCATGCTAAACAAGGAACTCAAAAAAGTTAAGCATCTTACGATTGCAGAGATCGCCGACTTCTTTTCTGTTCCAGAGGATTTTACTCAGTATGGAATGAGTGTTGTTTTAAAGGGGGGCTTATGCCACTAGCAATGCTCATCTTTATGGACGAGTCCGGTGATACTGGATTTAAGCTGAAAACTGCCTCCAGTAGGTACTTTGTATTAACGATTGTTATTTTTGATAATCTTGAAAGCGCAGCGAAAGCCAATGATGCTATCAATGAACTGCACAAGGAACTTAAATTTCCCGAGAGCAAAGAGTTTAAATTTAGCACAGGCACATCGAATAAGTATAAAACGGTGTTTCTTAATAAGCTGTCTAAGTTTGACTTTCGGTATCGAACGATAGTCATTGACAAAGAAAGATTGGTACAGCGTGAACCAAGTAATCCGGAAGAGAGTTTATATATGTTGGTAACTGACCAGTTATTCCTCAGAGCTCAGAGCCGAGTTAAGAACGCTTCGCTTTTCGTTGATAGAACGGCTCAGTCAAAAGCATTCATTCAGAAGTTCAATCGGTACTTAAAGAAAAAACTAAACACGGATATGAATAAACTCATTGGTGAAATTCGACACAAGGACTCCAAAAGCAACAACCTTTTGCAGCTGGCCGATATGGTATGTGGTGCAATTTACAGAAAATACAACAAAAAGGATGACTCGTTTTATAAGATGATCAGAAAGAGAGAGGAAGATTTGTGGAAGCCCTATTAAACAAAGCGACCTCTGTGGCTAAGTTGAATCACTATTGCTAGTGTCAACAGTTCCCTAAAAGTAAGGTACCTTCACCACAAAGGTCATTCGGTACTGTAAATATACCAAACATGCCCTCCAGAGTCAATGCCACTAGGTAAAAATTAGGTATACCCCGAGTAATAAACTTACAAGTAAAACGCCTCCGATAATCCACCCAGAGTAGCTCGGCTTACTTCTATGAGCCACAATCGTTGAGTACATAAATGGTTGTTCTTTCTTTTGACGAAAAAAGTTTGACATATTTCTATCATAGCAAATCCTGCGTAATTGATCGTAATGTACACAAGCTTCCTACATATTTACATAAGTGGACAAAATTACTCACAAAGTTTATTGAGGTAAATCAACAGTTTCTGTACCTTTAGTTATAAAGATGACAGAAATTGCTGCTCAAAAACCAACAAATGACGATAACAACCTGATACTTGCAAACTCTTTAATTACAAGGGAAGAATTGGACGAGTTTAAGGCAATTGCTTTAAAAGAGCATGGTGTTGAGCTAACTGACGAAGAAGCATTTGAACAAGCAACCGCTCTTCTGCGGCTTTTCGATGTCTTACTAGAAAAAAGACTTGCAACCAGGCGAAACAGAGTTAACATCAACACAACCCAGAAGTAAGAATAATCTTACTTGGTAGTTAAAATAACATGAATACATGCTTTATATACTGTAGAAAATCTTCCGAGGATAAGGAACGGCAAATTCTCTCCCTTGATGATCAGGAACGTACCTGTAAGGAATTGGCGAAGGATAAGGGGTTTGCAGTGCTAGGTGTCTACAAAGAGAGCAAATCAGCTAAGCGCCCGGATCATCGTCCAGAATTTTCAGCCATGGTTGAAAGAGTCTCCAAAGGTGAGGTAAAGCACATTCTCTGCTGGAAAGCGGATCGACTCTGTCGGAATGCTAAAGAAGGTGGCACCCTGATAGATCACGTCGACTATAACGGCATGTTGATCGTCACCCCCACCATGGATTACGATCGCAATAACTCCACCTTCCTTTTTATCGAATTTGGCATGGCAACTAAATTTAGCAAAGACCTTTCCGATAATGTAAAAAGAGGAATGAATACAAAGGTTCAAAATGGTTGGCGACCAGGATCCGCTCCGTTGGGGTATATGAACGATTTCTTCAAACCCAAAGGTCAAAAGGAAGTCCTACCTGATCCTGAGCGTTTTGATCTATGTCGTAAGTGGTGGGAGATAATGATGACTGGCGAAGAAACCGTAGTCAGCTCACTAAAGAAGATTACTGCGATGGGCCTGCGCGGTAAGAGAAAAAGCGGTAAGCCTGTTAGTACCACTGAAGCATTTCGCTTTTTTCGCAATATTTTTTATACCGGCATGTTTGATTACAATGGCGAGCGACATATTGGTAAGCACAAATCAATGATCACTCTTGATGAATACCAGCGTGTACAGGATATTATTGATGGTCGCAAACGAGTATTCAAACAACGCAATAACTTTTACTTCATGAAGCTTCTCAAATGTGGTGAGTGTGGTGCAGCTATTACTGCAGACAGAAAAACCAAACACTACAAACGTTCTGGTACCTCTCAAATTTTTATATATGCTCGATGTACTAAGAAGTTGGGACCCTGTCACCAACAGTATCTAAATGCTGATGAGGTAGAAAAGCAGGTCAGGGAATTTATTGCTAGTTTGGAAATTAAACCAGCATTTGTGGAATGGATTAAGAAGAGCTTAAAACGAAGGAATGAAAGAGAGTTTGATTTCGAACGAGCTCAAAAAGGCAAACTCAGTAAGCGCCTAGATACAATCTTGGTTGAAAAGAAAACCCTCTATGGAATGAAAATCGATGGCATGATTGGCGAAGAAGAGTATCAAAAGGAGAAGGCTCGGTTGCTAACTGAGGAGAAACAAACCAAAGAAGGAATCGAGGTGGATGGTGTAGCCTCATGGACAAAGACAATGGAAGAAACATTACACTTCGCTGCCAATGTAACTAGAATCTTTAATATTGACGACATTGAAGTCAAAAGAGCTGTCCTGCGGATTCTCGGCTCGAACCTGTTTCTAAAAGACAGATTAGTGCGAATTAACGGGAAAAAAGCGTTTGTCTTTCTAAAAACAGCTGAAAAAGCGTTCAATGAGAAAAAAGGTCGGCTCGAACCTGAAAATAGCTTGATAACTCGGGATAATGCCACTCTTTCGAAAAACGATTCCGATATGGAGCGGGTAACGGGAGTCGGACCCCTATATACAGTTTGGAAAACTGTCGCTCTGCCATTGAGCTATACCCGCAAAAACTGGCGATCAAGTTGACCTTTTCGAACAATGTCGGGGCGGAGGGACTCGAACCCTCGACCTCCTGCTCCCAAAGCAGGCACGCTAGCCAACTGCGCTACGCCCCGAATGAACGTATTGTACCAGACCGAACAGAGATGTTGATGAGAAGGAATGTGTTCTTCATCACGCCTGCGTTGCCTTGTGGATAGCATTCCACTTCGCTAAAAACCTACCATAAACATTTTGGACTTGCTCCATAACCAATATCCTCTTATCGTATTCCCTAGGAGGAGTGATTAACTCAAACTCATTCAACGCTTCATCAACAATATCTGTCATCTGCAAATACCGTGTACATATACGCAGCATTTGCATCGTATCTCTTGGAGGTAACTGTCCATTGGGAAGCAACCTTTCTCCGTATGTTTTAAGATCTCGATTCGCTTGCAGTAATAACTCTCGAATACGTATAGCAGATGCACGCGCCTCATTTATTATTTCGCCAACTTTTTCCCCTTGCACGTCTCTTGGGTAGGTTATCCATTTTTTTAATGCTCCCAACAAATTAATCAGCTCAATATTCTTGAGATATTCTGCTTTGTTCACACCAAGATCATAGGTGCGTTGTATCCTTTCTACATCAATCGGTTTTTTGAGTGTAGATCTAGAATCTCTACCCTTACCAGTTCGTCCGAGTTCAATTCTTTGAAATATATTTTCCGGAGTTTTTGTAGGCATAACTCGAGATTATAGCACCAAAAAGTACTTTCGAGATTACTGCATAGGTCGGGTATATATTCAGGAGGGGAAAATTTTACTTCTCTGTACCGTTACGATAACTTAACCTTAAACGATCTTCGCCACGAAATAAATGTCGTGTGAATCTTTGTAGCGTTCTCCAAAGCTGACTGTTTTCCCGAAGGTTTATAATATGAAAAAATTTGTTCAAGTTCTACTATGGTATTCAAAACAACCGTTACCATTCCCAATTGTTTAGTACATGAAGCAAGTGTTTGCGCTTTGTCTCTTGGGGGATATGATCCATGCGGAAATTCGCTACCTTGATAATTCCCAAGACTACCTTGAACATGTGTACATAACTTGTTTACTTCTGCTGCTGATGAACGTGCTTCAGCTATTACAGTTCTCAATGTTTCAGCTGTACTATCATTTGGTGAATTAATCCACGCTTTTAATGCATTCCATACGGTTGTTACACCATTGGCTACAAGATGATTCGCACGTTCGATTCCTAGGTCATATTCAGCATTGAGATGTTCGAAGTTGATCCTGCGTTTAGGTGTTGAGTCAAGATTGGCATCCCCCCGACGAGCAGCGGTTTCTCCATTTATAATTTGATTGTAAATATTTCCCACTGGTATCCCTTCTTGTTATATCCCGAGATTGCAATACTTTAGAACATCTTCGAAAATAGCAGCTTATCAATCTTTTTTAACTTGTGGGCAAGGGGGGACTCGAACCCCCATGTTCGTAAGAACACAACTTTTTAAGAGTTGAGCGTCTACCATTCCGCCACTCGCCCTTTTCTTTCACATTTCTTCACTTAATTCCTGCAAAACCTTCTTCGATGTATTGTACACCAACTTTCTCGCCTCAAGAGCTCCAGACCAAAAAACCCGTAGAACTTCCGAAGAGAGAGTTCGTCTATATGTATTAGAAACTCGGAATAGAGCGGTACACCGGTACTTCTCCCTCTTGGCACGCGGAAGGTTTGGGGGGTATACTGATCCAACTCAGATTTCCCAATAGCCGCGAGGTAACTCGAGGTACGTATGACAGCAATAACTCTAAAACGCATCGCACAACTGCCGGCTTTTTGCGGACCCGCAACTCTGGAAATCATGCTTTCTCAGCATGGAATTCCAGTACAACAAAAAACTATTGCTCAATCGGCAAATGCGCTCAAAGATATTGATACTCTTGGGATGCGCATAGACCAACTCGCGCTGGCAGTTCGCAAACTTGCACCACACCTTACGGTTTGGGCAAAGCGTGATGCTTCGTTTGAAGATCTCGATGTACTCATTAATACCTATTCTTTACCTGTCGCAATTGAGTGGCAGTGGGTATGGACCGAAGACCAGTTTCATAACAGAGAACACGCAAAGGAAATTTTCTATGACGGTGACGACCCTGGCCATTGGAGTGTCATTACTGGCATCGCACTTTCTGATAAAAAACTTATGATTCAGGATCCTTCTATTGATTATTTCGAGAAAGATCGTGAGTTTGGATTTGAGGAGTTTGAAAAGCGGTGGTTTGATATCAACAATGTTGATGATGATGCTCCAGAAGAAGCCAAGGAGTGGATGAACGACTATCACGTCCTGTTTGTGATCGCGCCAAAAAGTCAGGTGTTCCCCGAGTTCCTGGGATTAAAAAAAGTGCGCATTGCAGCCACGTATAAAAAACAATCGCGGATTGAGAAACGTTTGACAACCTGGATAAAAACTATTTCAAATGTTGTTCAAAAAATGCGAGGTCTCTCTGTACAACCAACGGCCATTTCCCTCGATCAAAGTTGTGATCCTCGCCCTCGTACTGAAAGTACGTTATCGGCTTCTTCAACGCTTTAACTTTTTCAACAAAAGCCAAAGACCAAGAAACAGGAACCGATTCGTCTTTTGTCCCTTGGTGCAGTTGGAGAGGCGCGGTAATATCGTCTAAATACTGGTCGATAGAATAGTCCATATCGGTATACCGTTCGTGGAAAATACCAAGTTGCTCTTTGAGATAGTCTCCTTTATCCGGCAGCTCATCCACAAACTGAAGGATCGAGTTGGGAAACTTCATGGTAACCGGAGCCCACAATGTTGTGGGATATGCCTGTTTGCCAATCTCCAACACGGAGATAGCAATTTGTCCTCCATTACTATGACCCCATATACCAATTCTCTTTGGATCGGCTTGCTGGAGAGTTGGAATTGAAGCTAATACATTCAGCACCGTAACTGGCTTTTCAAACCGGGACTCAAACACGTCGTACGATTCCTGATCAGACTCACCATACCCTAAAAAGTCCGGAGCAATTGTAATATATCCGTGCTGTGCAAAATACTCGGCGGCCGGCCGCGTGCCAACTCCGGTTTTATACTGATCCTTGTCCACAAATCCGCGGATCATCACGATCACTGGTTTCTTTCCTGGCGCATTTGGTGTAGTTGGAAGATTAAGCTGTCCTGTTACGCGTTTCCCATCACTCAAAAAAGAAAATAGATACGCGGTATAGTCCGGTTTTTTTGTAATCACACGCTCAAGAGTGATCTGTGTTGGCTGATACGTGCGAGACTGAAGACGGGAAAAGCTATATTTGTCTAGGATGCGATGGTACTCTGTGATCTCTAACGAACTTACTGGAGATCGCAAAGGCTGGCGAGTGAGATAAAAAAGAAAAGCACCACAGGCAAGGAAAATAAAAACAACTCCAGCAATTTTCAATCTTTTCTTCACTGTTTTACTCCAGCCTTGTCCAACTCTTCCGGTGTTGCTTCGCGCCACTTTCCAACCAGAAGGTCACCTAACGTAAACGGTCCAAGCTCCACACGAATCAATCTCAGCACCGTAAGATTAAGATACGCGCACATTCTGCGAACCTGCCTGTTTCGCCCCTCATGAATTGTTAAACTCACCCAGGTGTTACCGTGTTCGTGTCTTACAATTCCCACCTCGCCCGGATGTGTCCGACCTTCCCGCAACGGCACGCCATCTCGCAGAGTGTTTAGCGCCGTATTACTTGGCGTTCCCTCAATCAATACATGATATGTTTTTCCGTACTCAAACTTGGGATGTGAAAGTCGATACGCAAACTCGCCATCATTGGTGAGCAACAAAAGACCTTCAGTGTCCAAATCCAAGCGACCAACCGGATACACACGGCCTGTTTTTGGCACAAGGTGCAATACTGTTTTGCGACCATCGGGATCGGCGTTTGTGGTCACATATCCCGCAGGTTTATGGAGAACATAGTACACAAATTTTTTAGTGGAAAGTTCGATGCGCTTGCCTAGATATGTCACCACATCGGTTGTCGGACGAACACGCGTGGCAACATTTTTGATAATCTTCCCATTCACCATCACTTTTCCATCCAAGATAAACTGCTCGCAAGCACGACGAGATGCAATGCCAGCATGCGCAAGAAACGCGTGGAGTTTTTGAGACTCATTCTTCACATTTTTTTGGGAATTTACCAAAGCTTGTACCATAGCAACCGCTATTATACCTCTTGTGGCCGCTAGGAACTGTTGCAGCGCGCTAAAGAATTGTTCCATCTTCACGCTCATCACCGCCAGATAAAGTCATATCTTTGACAACCTTCATAACGTACACATCTCTTCTCGTTGTATCTGAACCAACATATTCCGCCTCACCGCGAAGTATTGCCTCAAATGGCTTGCAGTGCCTGCACCCATCGTCGCCTTCCGGACATTTGAATCGTTCTAGGGCTCGCGCAAGTTTCATTTGCTTGGCGATTTTGAGTATGTGGTCCTGTGACGCCTGCAAATCTGGAAGCGGCTTTTCAATGAGTTCATCGCTCAACTCTAAGTACCAATAACTCACTCCAACAACGGGCCTTTTTTGACAATAATGGGCCAATAAGTGATAGATGGGCAACTGAAGAGATTCCGCACTTTCTTCAACTTTACTTGTTTTGAAATCGACAATGCGAACGCTATTTGTATCCTCTACATATTGGATCCAGTCAATTTTCCCGCACAACATAATACCGTCATCTTGTGAAAGCCAAAACTGCGGAAGATCCGTACTTAACTTCACCGCTTTTTTGGCAAGCGGACCGGGGTGTGCGGTTGCCCGCTCAAGCATTGCTTTCCCGCGTTGAAAGTATTTATCTTCTTGATCTTGGCTCATAAATCCGCCTTTTTTGCCAGTCACTCTCCTCCACGCCTTTTCAAATTTAGCGAATAACGGTGTTTGAAATCTTTTTTCTACTGGCAAGATTGACAAAGACTCAACCACTTCATGCACGGCCTGACCCAATGCAAGGGCAGGAGACATTAAGGTCATTTTTCGCCCGGTTTTTGGACTTTTGTAGACGTTTTTCAAAAAATATGCACGGGGACAGGCAAGAAAATCGCTGATAGAGGAATGGGAAACCCACACTGCAGAAAATTTATCGATTGGCATAGCTTCATCATACCAAACACAACACGAAAGAAAAGACGAAAAAGCTTGTGATCTATTCAAGACCAACAAGGTCAATACTCGGAAAAGTTTTCTTTATCTCGTTTTGAAACTGTTCCGCAAGCTTTGCAGAATAATTTGCAAACTTCCCGCGCTCCATACCAGAACACAATCGATGCTCCCAATCGCGAATGATATCGGTGATCGGCAGACCGAGTTCGTTAAACTGCGATTTCCACTTTGTAGAATCTTTCTCAAACAAATCATGAATTTTTTTAAACTCCGCAAAAGCTTCTGCGTTTTGCTCCAACATTAAATCGTAATAGTGTTTGTATTTTACGGGTGGCATATATATTTTCGTAGTGTACTGTGGTTTTTTTCGTCAGGCAAGAGCGTAATCCTATATAATGCTGAGATGATAAATATCTGGAAAACACTCAAAAAACCTTTTACCGTGCTTGCGCCAATGGACGATGTTACCGATGACGTGTTTCGTACTAT
>Ga0209211_10008352_pt1 | contig 14194 bp, 20 predicted proteins | sample RifGroA2_FD_183992 | JGI IMG/M metagenome (GOLD analysis project Ga0209211, IMG submission 183992) | Groundwater microbial communities from Rifle, Colorado, USA - Groundwater A2 (SPAdes) (version 2) | ecosystem: Environmental > Aquatic > Deep subsurface > Groundwater | place: Rifle, Colorado...
TGGTATAACGCTTTTTGCCGTAAACATGATTATCGCTGTATTTACCCTTCGATTATTTCTCCACAGAAAAAGATTACTGCTTGGATATTTTATGAATGGCATGAATTTTAGCTAAACAGGGTCGATGTCGTATATCAAAAATTATAAATTTATGAACGAAGAAAAACAAAATTCCGAAGGAAAACATTTGACTTCTTGTCCCGTATCAAGCGAGCATGGCGAGTTTTGGTGCGGGATTCTCAAACTGGTCATCATCGGACTTATCGGTTTTGTGGTTCTTATTATAGTTTTCGGCGCGGGAGTAAAAGTTGGGACGCTCAAAGCCAGATATTCGTATCGATGGGCCGAAAATTACCATAAAAATTTTGCGGGCCCCAGGGGCGGGTTTTTTGGCGATTGGCGCGAATTTCCAGCCGGAGATTTTATCAGCGGGCACGGCGTCTTTGGTTCAATCATCAAAATCGACGGAAATACACTTATTATTAAAGAAGAAAATAATATTGAGAAAACTGTTCTTATTTTGGATAAAACTACCGTTACAAGCCGCCGTGAAACAATAAAATCGAATGAACTTAAAATTGATGATCGAATAATCGTCATCGGCTCTCCTGATGATCAAGGTCAGATAGAAGCCAAATTTATTCGGGTAATCCGATAATCCATGGCGTATATTTTCAAAATCGTCAAAAAAATTTTATCAAACAAATTGTGGCTGGCCATCGCTGTTTTTATTCTCCTCGGCGGCGGTTATTATGGCTACACAAAATTTTTTAGCAATAGCGGTGAAATTCGTTATATTGCTGCCCAAGCTCGGAAAGGAACTCTTGTCGTTTCTATTTCCGGAAGCGGACAGGTTTCCGTTTCCAATCAGATAGATATTAAACCGAAAGTTTCCGGAGAAGTGGTTTATGTCGGCGTTGAAAACGGGGAAGCGGTAAAAGCCGGCGCTCTTATTGCCCAACTCGACATTCGAGACGCGCAAAAAACGGTGCGCGACGCAGAATTAAATCTGGAAAATGTAAGGCTGACTTTAGAAGAAATGAAGGGCAAAAAAGGCGACGATTATACCCTTCGTAGTATTACCGAAAAAGCGAAAGACAATCTTAAAAAAGATTACGAAGACGGGTTTAATATTGTCGCGAGCGTTTTTATTGATTTGCCGACAATTATGATCGGGCTTCAAGACACGCTTTTTTCAAGCACGCTTAATATTAGCCAGTGGAATATTGATTATTATGCGGACGCGGTTCAACAATACGATTCTGCCGCTTTAAGTTTTAGAGATGATGTATATTTAAAATTTCGAGACGCGCGCAAGGCATATGACCAAAATTTTTTGGATTATAAATCGGTTTCAAGATTTTCCGATACTTTGACGATAGAACATCTTATAAACCAAACTTATGACACCACAAAAAATGTCGCTGATTATCTTAAAAGCGCGAATAATTTAATCCAGTTTTATCAAGAAAAACTCACCGAAAGGAGTCTCAGGTTGAATTCGCTTTCCAATACGCATTTGTCCAATATCAATAATTATACGGGAAAAACAAACACCCATCTTCTGAACCTTCTTTCAATTAAAAACGGGATTCAAACGGACAAAGAAGCGATTGTCGGTTCAGATTTTGACGTTGCGAGCCAGGAACTCGCCGTGAAACAGAAAGAAAACGCGCTTTTGGATGCCAAAGAAAAATTAGACGATTATTATATTCGCGCTCCGTTTAACGGAGTGATTGCTAAAACAAATTTAAAGAAAGGCGATTCCGTGTCATCGGCAAGCGTTCTTGCTACGCTTATTACTCGTCAGAAAATTGCGGAAATTTCTTTAAATGAAGTCGATGTCGCTCAAGTGAAAATTGGTCAAAAAACCACACTTGTTTTTGACGCCATACCTAATTTTACAATCACGGGTCAAGTCGCGGAGATTGACGCTGTCGGGACGGTTTCGCAGGGTGTCGTTACTTATACCGTAAAAATCGCTTTTGACACTCAAGATGACAGGATAAAGCCCGGGATGAGCGTTTCCGCCGCAATTGTTATTGAGGCAAAATCAAACGCGCTTCTTGTTCCAAATTCAGCGATTAAATCGCAGGGAGGAATAAATTATGCGGAAATTATAGGAGATGACGATAAAAACGCGGCGCTTGCGGCAAATTCAAGCGGAGCGATTCTTAAAAATTCTCCGCGCCAACAACGGGTCGAAATTGGTCTTTCTAATGATGAATTTACCGAAATTGTAAGAGGGCTTCAGGAGGGAGACGCCGTCGTGACGCGAATTATTCAATCAACTTCTCAAGCCGCGCAAACGCAACAAAGTTCCTCTATTAGAATTCCGGGTCTTCCAACAGGCGGCAGCCAAATAAGAACGCGTTAAAAATTACAGCCATGATTGAGTGTAGAAACATAGTCAAAACGTACAAAAACGGAGAGATAGAAACTCACGCGCTAAAAAATACTTCGTTCAAGATAAACGATGGAGAATTTGTGGCAATCATGGGTCCTTCTGGTTCCGGCAAATCAACTCTCATGCACATCATCGGTTGTTTGGATACGCCCACAAGCGGAGAATATTTTTGATAATAAAGATATATCCAAACTCTCCGACAATGAATTGGCTGACATCCGTATGAAAAAAATCGGCTTTGTCTTTCAATCGTTTAATCTCCTTCCTCGGGCAACCGTGCTTCGTAATGTTATGCTTCCCTTGGTATATGCTGGAATTTCCAAAGAAGAACGGGAAAATCAAGCTCGAGAAGCTTTACGGGGCGCGACGCTTCCCGAGGATTTTTGGAATCATTATTCCAACCAGCTTTCTGGCGGAATGATGCAAAGAGTCGCTATTGCCCGGGCCCTTGTAAATAATCCGATGCTTGTGCTTGCCGATGAACCGACGGGAAATTTGGATACCAAAACAGGCGAAATGGTGCTGGATACTTTCCAGCGGCTTCACCAAGAACAAGGCCGGACGATTGTTTTAATCACTCATGAACCCTATGTCGCCGAACATGCCGAGCGCATTATTAATATCCGAGACGGAAGTATTGTCGAGGATGGCAAAGTCAAAAATCGGCGTGTCATCAATAATCATAATCACAACGCAAAATGAAAGTCCAAGATATTTTTCAAGAAACATATAACGCCCTTTCGGCAAATAAAGCGAGGTCAGGCCTCACAATTCTTGGCATTGTCATCGGGATCGGTTCAGTCATTGCCATGGTTTCAATTGGTCAAGGCGCATCGGGCCAGATTCAATCAAGCATTGAGGGTCTCGGTTCAAATCTCCTCACGGTAATGCCCGGGGTTATCCAACCCGGCAGAGGCATTGTCTCCTCTGGTCGAGGATCGGCGCAAACGCTCAAAAATGAAGACATCGAGGTGTTGCGTCAAATTTCAGGAGTCGCGTATATCTCGCCGGAAGTTCAAAGAAGATTTCAAATTGTCGCTGGCGGCAATAATACTAACTCCACCATAATCGGAGTTGAACCCGATTATGCGCCGGTGAGAAATATCTCCCCAGGGGCCGGATCGTTTATAACCGAAGCGCAAGTAAGAAGTTTAGGTCGAGTAGCGGTGCTCGGCCCCACCGTTGCGCAGGACCTTTTTGGCGAAGGCAATGACCCTGTCGGCAAAACCATTCGCATCAACAGAGTAAATTTCAAAGTTATTGGCGTTTTGCAATCAAAGGGCAGCGCGGGGTTTTTCAATCCCGATGATACTGTTTTCGTGCCGCTTACTACAATGCAAAAAATTCTTGTCGGGGATGATTCTCTTTCAACTATCGCCATAAGCGTTCAAAGTAAAGACCTCATGCCTCAAGTTCAAGAAGAGGCAACTGCCATGCTTATCGCAAAACACCGCGTGGATCCGCAAAGCCCGGACTTCTCCATCGTCTCGCAGGCGGATATTCTCGGCACGCTCACGCAAGTGACGGACACATTCACCATTTTTCTTGCCGCGGTTGCCGGTATTTCGCTTATTGTGGGCGGCATCGGAATTATGAACATGATGCTTACCACCGTTACGGAACGAACGCGGGAAATTGGACTTCGCAAAGCCATTGGCGCGAAGAAAAAAGACATATCAATGCAGTTTCTTGCCGAAGCGGTCGCACTTACTTTTTTGGGAGGTGCGGCAGGCGTTGCTCTTGGTTGGACTATTTCTTTTCTTGTGACGAGTTTTACCGGTCTCGTCACGCAAGTTTCTTTGCAAGCGGTAATTCTCGCCTTTGGAGTATCGGCTGCGATAGGAATAATTTTCGGTTATTATCCGGCAAGAAGAGCGGCCTCGCTCAATCCCATCGAGGCATTGAGATATGAATAAAACTATATGATTCAAGTAAAAAATCTCACAAAAAAATTTGGAAAACTTGAGGTAGTTATCGCTAAAATTTTTTTGAAAGTTTTTCCGCCTTGGATTACGCCCAATCATATAACTATATTCCGTTTTTTAACAATCCCTTTTATAATATTGCTTTTATTTTCAGAAAAGTATCTTTTCGGCATTATTCTTTTTTCCATATCCGCTTTTTCCGATATGATTGACGGCGCCCTGGCAAGAGTTACAAATCAGATTACCGAATGGGGAAAAATGTCCGATCCCTTGGCCGACAAGATGCTTATCGGGAGCGCGGCGGCGATTATTGTTTCAAAATTTATAAATGTTTATTTGGCGGCGGCAATTATTTTTATCGAGCTTCTTCTTATATTAAACGGCTATTATAAAAAGAAATATCAGAATATTGTCGTGCAGGCAGTCCGCGCCGGCAAGATAAAAATGAATCTTCAGTCATTCGGCATAGGGCTTCTCCTTTTGCACGCGATTTATCCTTTTCCGTTATTGCTGGTTATTTCAACTTATTTTTTGTATTTTTCTTTGGTATTTGCCTTAGTAAGTCTTGTGGTTTACAGATCCATATAATATATTTCAAAAAAGATGCGTAGCGGCATCCTTTTTGTTATTATAAAATCATGCAAGCCGTTATTCTAGTCGCTGGCGAAGGAATAAAATTAAGTTCTGCCGCCGAAGAAATACCAAAATGCCTGCTTAAAGTCGGTAAAAAAACCGTATTAGAGCACAACATTTCACAACTTCCACAAGAAGTTAAAGAGGTTATTTTGGTGGTGGGGCGCTTAAGAAGCCGGATTAAAAAGCATATCGGCAACTATTTTAGCGGCCGTCAAATAAAATACATCGAACAAACAGAACAATTAGGCACCGGCCACGCGCTTTTCATTGCCAAAGATTCGCTTGAAAATAAATTTCTGGTTCTTATGGGTGACAATTTGTATCTTAAAAAAGATATGGAAAATTGTCTGCGGCATAAACTTTGTCTTTTAGCGCAGAAAATCGAGGCGCCGGAGCGTTTTGGCATTGTTAAAATTGATGACGGCGTTCTGCGAGAAATTGTTGAAAGCCAGAAAATTCCAACTGGCGCCTTGATCAACTGCGGTCTTTATGTTTTGGACAAAAGAATTTTCGACTATCCTTTAGTTTTAATTGGCGAGAATGAATACGGACTTCCTCAAACCATTGCTAAAATGGCCCGTGATTATCCGATTAAAATAGAAAAAGCCGCCTTCTGGATGCCGATAAACAATTTACAGGATTTAAAGCAGGCTGATAAATATCTAAAAAAAATCTATTTGTAAAATATAAAAATTTCCTTATAATTAATAATCGAAGCTCTTTGATTAAATTTGAAAAAAAGGGAGGTGAAACCGATGAAGACATTGAGGGCGCTGCTGTTGGGAACGGCTATTTTTGCGGTTTTTAATCTCGCCGCGGCCGAAGAAGCCGGAAATTCATACCAAAAACAGGTTTTTCGTTTAGAAGTCGATTATTACCGCAGTCTAAAAGACGGTATTGACGACGGAAAATATAATTGGGTTCATCCGGATATCAACGTCGAACATTTTCCGGTAAAACGACTGGGGAAAGAAAAAATCGACGTTATGCTTATTTATTTCGGCGATATTGTAGAAACCGACAAGATATTCCGCGAGTTCGAAAAGATGAATTTGCGGCCAGCCGAAATTCGGGAACTTATCGTTTTGGCCGAGAAATATCCGGACCTTCAGCGAGAATTCACGATAATCGCTTTTGGTTCCGCCTGGAGGCAATCAGCTAATAAAAATTGCTATCCGGCTTTGTACGGCGATCGCTTTAGTCGGGAATTATATCTGGTTTGTTTAGGAGACGATTATTGGTGGAGCGGCGCTTATTGGTTTGCGGGAGTTCCACGATAATTTGCCCCTGTCGAAAATTCAGGCGGGGGCTTCTTTATCTTAATATGTCAAAAGAACAATACGAATTAAAACAATCGGAGAAAGAAGAAAAACGAAAAAAAGAAGCGTGGAGCCGGATGATTGAACGGCTGGTTTTTGGCGCGATTATTTTTTTGGTGATTGCCGGTTTTGTTTTTTTGGCGATAAAATACAAAGGAAGTTCTCCGGAACAGCCGGTTTTGGGGATGAACGCGGTTTCCGCTTCTGACTGGACAAAAGGCGATAAAAATGCCAAGATTATTTTGATTGAATACAGCGATTTTCAATGTCCGGCTTGCGTCGCTTACGAGCCGACAGTGAAACAAATTACAGATGAATTCAAAGACAGAATCGTTTTTGTTTATCGCCATTTTCCGCTTAGCCAGCATAAAAACGCGGAATCGGCGGCAATGGCTTCCGAAGCGGCCGGCAGGCAGGGAAAATTTTGGGAAATACACGATTTGATTTTTGAAAATCAAAAAGAGTGGAGCGAGGCGTTAAACGCCGAAGATATTTTCGCGGGTTATGCCCAAAAAATCGGACTGGATATTAACCGGTTCAAAGACGATTTGAATTTAAAAGAATCGAAAGATAAAATAAGCGGCGATTCGCGGAGCGGCCTTGAAGCCGGCGTTAACGCCACGCCGACGTTTTTCTTGAACGGCCGAAAAATTTCGCCGCGAAGCTATGAAGAATTTAAAAATGCCATTTCTCAAGCAATTAACAATCCGTAATTGGTTTATCGTTGTTTTTTTATTGATGAGTTTAGCCGGTTTTTTCGACTCGGTTTATTTGATTTGGCAGCATGGCGCCGGTTTGCCGCCGCCGTGTCCAATTTCTTCTTTTTTCGATTGCGGCGAAGTTTTTAAAAGCAAATATTCTTACATCGGCGGCGTTCCACTTTCCCTTCTCGGAGCGATTTTTTATTTTGCGATTTTTTCTTTAATGATTTTTTACGCTTATTTTGCCAGAAACGTTATTGTCAAACTTGCGGCTGTCCTGGCGTTTTTGGGTTTTCTCGCTTCCGTTTATTTCGTTTATCTCCAAGTTTTTGTGATTAAAGCGCTTTGTCCATATTGTCTTCTTTCGGCGTTTATTTCAACAATTCTTTTTATTTTGAGTTTGCTTATTTTGAGGCTGGAAAAAGCGAAAACGTTGAATTAACTGAGTATGGAAAAATTTGAACAGCCTAAAAAAGAAATAGAAATTGTTAAACAAGACATTCCTTTGTCCGACGGGAGGACTGCTGAAGCGCATTATAATATTAAAAACAATAAAAAAGAAATAAAAAGATTTTTTATTAAAGACAAAGAGGGAAAAGTGTTGGAATTTGCTGAGTTTGAAAATATTGATTTTATGACGCCGGAAACGATTAAACAAGTTTTTTTAAATAAAGGCATTGCGCTTAAAAAAGAAGAAATAGAAAAAATGATGCCGAAACTCATTAAAAATGATTTAGACGAGATGGTGAGTGAAATTGATGAAGACAACGATATTGAAAATTAAACCGATGAAACAGACAAAGTCGGGTTTTTGCGGGCCGGTGGCTTTGAAAATGGTTTTGGATTTTTACGGATTGAATTATGGCGAGAATTATCTGGCTGAAATTTTGAAGACCACCCGAGAAAAGGGGACAGATGAAAGAGGATTCAGAACAGGATTAAAAAAAATAAAATTGAAATTTGTTATCAAATCCGGCGCGTCTTCGGAAGACATTAAATTTTATTTGAAAAAGAAAATACCGGTTATAGTGGATTGGTTTTCGGAAGACGAAGGCCATTATTCCGCAATTGTTGCCGCGACGAAAAATCATATTTTTCTGGCCGATCCAGAAATCGGCAAAGTCAGAAAAATGGATTTGAAAACATTTGAAAGGGTTTGGTTTGATTTCCCGGGCGAAAAAATCAGAAAACCGAGCGATTTGATTTTGAGATGGTTGATGGCTGTTTACCCGCCCAAGAATTGAAAATCCGTTTATTTTTTGTTAAATTGTAATGATATTCCGCGGTAGCTCAGTGGTAGAGCGGTCGCCTGTTAAGCGATTGGTCGTAGGTTCGAATCCTACCCGCGGAGCCAGTAAGGAAAAGTCAACGATTTGTAGGTCGCCTCGCTTCGCTCGGCGACCAAATTGAACGGAATTTTGGGCGAAAAAATCAATTGGCGGTTTCGTTTTTAATAAAATTAAAAGTAAAAGAAAATTTTTCATAAATGGATTTTAGTTTAATTTTTATATCTCTTGCCGGTTTGGTGGGGGGATTTGTAGGGGCACAAGTTGGTGCCGGAGCACTCATTACGTTGCCAGCTCTACTTTTTCTTGGGCTAACACCCACATTAGCCATTGGTACCAATATTCTTTCGGGGTGGTTGATAAATGTCGTTGCGGTCTTCAAATATTGGAAGAACCATAAAATAAATTTTAGAATTGTTTTACCTCTCTCCATAATCTCGCTCATAGGTGCTTTTATCGGTGCTAATCTTGTCCTTGATATTAACAAAGAGATTTTATCTAAAATTGTTGCTATTTTCTTTTTCGGCTTAATCTTTTTGATTTTCAAAAAACCTTCTGCTGGCCTTGAGATTGAAAACAAAAAACTCAATAGAAAAGATTTTATTATTGCAGGTATTTTATGTTTCATCTTGGGTATATACGGCGGGTTCTTTTCGGTAGGGGTCGCAACATTTTTGATATTTTTATTTGTCTTGTTGCTTGGTAGAGACTTAATGCAAGGAATTGCTGATTCTGTTTTTGTTACCGCCATTATGCTTATTGCGGCACTTTTTGTTTTTGTAAGAAGAGACAACATCGATTTTTCTCTTGCGGTGCCATTGGCCATTACTTCAATGGTGGGCTCGTATATCGGCGCACACACTGCACTAAAGTTTGGTGATAAGTGGCTTAGAGGGTTACTCATAGTGGTTGTTATAGCGTTAATAATCAAGTTGTTGTTTAATCTTTAGAAATGGAATTTGCCGCCAAAGAAAAACTTGTGGTTCGGCAAATTCACCATCCTAAGCAAAGTCGAAGGAAAAAGGAAAAGAAAACTTTTTTGCTGGGTTCTGCTCTCAACGAGCAGGCGGCGGGGCTGGCCTCTTTTGTATTCGCTCGGACGACTCGGCATTACTCCCCCCCCCCAACCCCCTCCTGCCGAGCCATCCTCGCTTCGGCAAAAGGATTTTTTGGCGGCGGATAGTGTCCTGTGGATAATTCCCCCTTGATTGAACTTATACGTTTTGTATAATACTAAGTAGGACGGTTGCAGTTTAAAAATCAATTCGCGCGAGATCGGTTATCACTTCGAAGATTCTAGATCATTCTCTGTTATTGAGAATATCTGACCTCTCCTGTTTTGACAAGGAGTGGACCTTGCCCCGACATGTATATACATGTGTGCCCTATGCTTCATGTAATCCTTGAGGGACAAGTTAAGTCAAGTTGCTTTAGGCGTTGAGCTTAATGCTTCACTTGCACAGGGACTGCCATAACCTCACGGTTACTGGTATTACCGGAAGGTTTTTATCGAAAACTGATAACCGTGAGGAGTTGGTGTGTTCCGCGTAGTAAATTAAAGGTCAATTATTAACCGTCCCCTTTAACTAAAAACACATGGAGCAAACAATGAAACACCAAAATCCAATTGCTGAATTGTGCCTTCCGTATAAAGGGGCGATTATCACTTATGAAGTGGTTGAGGTGCTTGCGGATAATTTTACAAATTATTCGTATCCTCAAAGACCTTCTGCGGTAATCGCCCCTTAGTCGTTCTATATGTATACATTTCCTGATTTAATCAAAAAAATTAGAGACGAAGCTGGTTTAACTCAAGCCGAATTTGCAAAAGCACTCGGCGTATCTGCTGTGCTTATTGCAATGGTAGAAACTGGTCAAAAAGAAGTTTCAAAAAATTTGCTTATTAAAATTGCTGAATTATTAAATGTTCATCCTTCATCAATAACTCCGTTTCTGTTTATAGATAGAGAGAAATTCAGTAAAGATCCTTCAGCAATAGATAAAAAATTTATTGAATGGGGGGAGAAAATGCAAACGCACTTAATAAAAGATCGGGCGAAACTCCTCAAAAAATATGCAAACTAGTAGATACCCAAAACTTTACATACGGAGCAAGAACGAACTGGCAAAACATTTAAGCCATAGTAAATTTCCGAAAGAGGAGGCGTTGGCTTTAATAAACGACACTCTTAAAAACTTCAACAAATATTGGAAAGATAACGAATATAAATCAGAACCAGAAAAAGAAAAATTTGTCAGAAGTGCGAAAGGCACACCACTAGGGAGGCTTTTAGATAACATTAACAAGTCTGTTCTTGCCTCACATGATAAAATGCTTCCCGTTTTTATATTTGGCGGTGTGAAAAATATGAACCATGCGAAAGCGGCAAAGTATTTACTCGGGAGAAAGCGAAAACGAACCTCTCTAAAATTAGATATAGCTCGCTTCTTTGAACAAATAAGTGAAGAAAGGGTTTATCACTTCCTCCATAACAAGTGCGCGTGTAGTAAAAGGGCCGCAAAATTACTTGCAGGTTTTTGTTGTGTGCCTAAGGGGCACAAGGGATCCGGTTTTGAATATAAAACGATAGCTCGCGGGTTTGCTACATCCTCACGTCTTGCCGTCTGGTGCAATTTAGACACTTTTATCAGGCTGGATCGTCTTGTTCAAAAACGACTTAAAGGGAAAGACGCTCGTATCGCTATTTATGTTGATGATATTGGAATAACTGCTAGCAGAGTATCAAAAGAAGAAATGAAAAAGTTATCTGACGAAATTACAAAGCTTCTACTAAATGCAGACAGAAACCAAAGATTGCCGATAAATGAGAAAAAGACAAAAATATCTTCCCACGAGGAGGGTATAGAACATCTTGGCTTGCGGTTATACAGAAATAGATTGTCTGTTGGCGCAAAAACAAAATCAAAAATAGATAGGGCAAGGAATAAAAGTGAACGCAAGCCACTGATTAGATACAAGCATTATGTTGAGAAAATCTGATTGCTTGTATGGAAAACTTTGTGTATACTAAAGTTAGCGAGAAAATTATGACCCCCGGTTACAAAAACGATTTAGAGAACGAATATTCAAAAACTGTCGACCTAGAGCATAGGCGTGCTTTTGGGCAATTCTTTACCCCCTTTAAAATTGCAAAGTTTATGTCGGAGTGGGTTTTAGATAGTGAAAAACAGGAAATGGAGGTTTTAGACCCAGCCGCGGGCTTTGGGATTTTCCCTCGCGTAATGTCTTCCTTTAATAAGCGAAAAAAAATTAACTTTGACCTTTGGGAGATAGACGAAAACATCGCAAAAAAACTAAAAGATGTTATACAAGAAATTAAAATGGAGGCGGTGATACATCAAGCAGATTTTCTAAAAAATGGCTGGGACAAAAAATATGACGGTATTATTGCAAATCCGCCATATTTCAAACACCACTACATAAATGAAAAAGAGAAAGTTTTTCAGGAAGTTTGTCTGCGAACATACTTTAGATTTAGTATTCAAACTAATATTTACTGCTGGTTTTTAATTAAAGCTATAAATTTACTTGATAAAGGGGGAAGGTTAGCATTTATTGTGCCAAGTGAATTTTTTAATGCGAACTATGGTGAAAAAGTTAAAGAGTATCTAAAACAATGTGGTGTTGTCCTTCATTTTATCAGCGTTAATTTTGAGGAAAATGTTTTTGATAATGCACTGACTACATCAGTAATTATTCTTGCCGAGAAAAGTCCACAGAAGCATGAAAGTATAAATTTTTACACAGTGCATAATGTGAAAGAACTCGTTTCTGTAAAAGATTTTCTCAACAAACACCCAAAAAAGACCTTCAAGATTGCTGACCTAAATCCTAAAACAAAATGGAGAAATTATTTTAATGGCGATAAAGATATATTCTCGGAAGAACTTGTCTCACTTTCGACATTCGGCAAATTTTCTAGAGGCATAGCAACGGGGGCAAATCATTATTTCACACTTTCCTTACCAGAAGTTGAGGAGCATAAAATATCAAAAAAATGCCTGCGCCCATGTATCACAAAAGCCGTGCACGCGAAAGATATTTACTTTAGTGACGAGCATTTTGATAAACTCAAGGAACAAGAAAAGAAAGTTTATTTATTTGATGGGGAAAAATCACAAGAACAAAGTTGTAAAAACTATATTGCACTTGGGGAAAAACAGGGTGTCAGTCAAAAATATCTTACAAAAAATCGAGATCCGTGGTATGCGCTAGAAAAAAGAGATGTTGCCCCGATTTGGGTAACGGTTTTTGGGAGAAGTGGTTTAAAATTTGTATGGAACGATTCTTCCTGTATTAACCTAACTTGTTTTCATGCTTTTTATCCTACCGAATTAGGAAAAAACTACCTAGATATATTATTTATTTATCTGTATTCAAATACGGCCAAAAAATTATTTGACAGAGAAAAAAGAGAATATGGCGGGGGGCTTGGAAAATTTGAGCCAAACGATCTTAACAAAGCTTTTGTTGTCGATTTTAGATTGCTCGACAAGAAACAAATCTCTATTTTAGCGAACCTCCAAAGAGATTTTCTCAAATCAGAAAAAAACGAAAGAGAACAATTTTTGAAAAAAGCTGATGATATTTTTAAACCTCTTGCTCAATCAGTTTTTTCAAAATAGCTTCATCAAGTTTTGCCTTGCCACCCTCAAAGCTTACGTGATGAAGAAGCCTCCCTCCGGCAAGCTCTTTTCTTATACCCAAAAGATTCGGCTCGCCTATATTTTCGCTTATTAAATGACCATTGTTTAAATACATGTGAATGGTCTCCTTGTACTGATTTTTAGGATTCTTTTCAATAACAAAAGCTGGTGCGTCATTTTTTAAACCGACAACCTTTTTATTTTTGATACCCTTTTCTGAAATATCTGCGTCTCTCAATAATGACAAAATTTCGCTGAACGATATCACATAGATTGCATCAAAAAATACTTGAACGTAAAAATGCGGAACATTAAAAGTATCAATCCATTTTAGTACGATCAAAAGATCCTCCACTTTTGGAGTGAAACTCAAAAACGGACGTTCTTTTTTGGCGATAAATTTTTTTGTTAGATATGCGCTAGATCGCACTTCAAATCCCGCTGTCGCTTGCGGAACAATTTTTGCAAGTTCTCCATGAGATAATTTACTGATATCGTCACCCCATTCTTTTTTGTAAATTTTGGGGTCAAATAGTAAAACATCAGGCCTCTTACCGATTGCGTCCAACTCATCTTGATACTGATTATAAAAGTCTTTGAAGTCGGGGTCTCCAGCAATAATCTTGTCTGATTTTCCATATCTAACGGGGACTAAATCAAGGTTAGATGCTTTAAGGGAACGAAAGAAAAGCATCTCCGCCCAATCTCCTTGTTCGTTGTGTGTAAGAAAATCAGAAAATGCTTGAGTGGGTGGTGTTCCTCTTTTGCGTTTCGCTCTCAGATTAACAATATTTGGCGAAATATCTTTCGCAATTTTATGTATTTTGTCTTTATAACTCATATTCCTTTGAAAAAATCAGAGATGCTGATTTTTAGCGCTTTAGAAACTTTTTCGATATTTTCAAGCGTTATGTTCTTTTCTGCTCGTTCAATCATGCCGATATATGTCCGGTGAACACCGGCGCGTGAGGCTAATTCTTCCTGTGATAAACCTAACCTCGCCCGCTCCTCGCGGACTTTTTTACCAAACTTGATAAGGATTTCTCTTTTCATGGTTGATAACTGTAGTATATCCACTTGCTAACTTTGATGCTACATACTATAGTTAGCGTATGGATTTATTAATTTTAGGGAGTTCCTACAACTTTCCCGCGCACGGGAGCGGTGGGGCAAGGGCAAGAATAAATAATTCCGCCGCCAAAAAATTCTCCCGCCCAAGCGAGGACGGCTCGGCAGGAGGGGGTTGGGGGGA
>Ga0209211_10008356_pt1 | contig 14189 bp, 14 predicted proteins | sample RifGroA2_FD_183992 | JGI IMG/M metagenome (GOLD analysis project Ga0209211, IMG submission 183992) | Groundwater microbial communities from Rifle, Colorado, USA - Groundwater A2 (SPAdes) (version 2) | ecosystem: Environmental > Aquatic > Deep subsurface > Groundwater | place: Rifle, Colorado...
ACCGACGCGAGCGGCGAGTCGCACTTCCGGGACATCCAGGTCGAGTGGGTCGAGGAGACGCCCGCCGGGAAGCTCTCCACGCGCCTTCCCGCCACCGGGATCATCTTCCGGCACGTGCCGCCCACCTACGACCTCGACTGGCATCCGGCGCCCCGCCGCCAGTACATCATCAACCTCGACGCCGGAGTGCAGATCACGGCCAGCGACGGGGAGAGCCGCGTCATCGGCGCCGGCGAGGTGCTCCTGGTCGAGGACACGACCGGCAAGGGGCACCTGTCCAGGGCCGTCGCCGGCACGCTCCGCCACTGCATCTTCGTGCCCCTCGACGAGCCATGAAGCTCCTCTTCTTCGACGACTTCAGGCTGGGCGTGCTCAAGGGCGACGCCGTGGTGGACGTGTCGCACGCGGTGCGGGACATTCCCCGTATCGGACCCCACGACCTCATCAGCGGGCTGATCGAGCGGTTCGCCGACTACAACCGGCCCCTGGCGGAGGCGGCCGACCGTGGAAGGGGAATACCCGTCGGCCAGGTCAGGATCCGGCCGCCCCTGCCGAAGCCCTGCAACATCGTGTGCATGGCGGTGAACTACATGTCGGGGCGCTGCGAGTCCGTCCTTACCGGCCCGGGCGCTTGAGCAGTGCCGCCGCCGCTTCCGCCACGCTGGGCGGCGCCGGCGTGTCCTTGTAGGTCGACAGGCGACGGTACACCTCGGCCGCGGCCTCGTGGAAGCCGGTGGGGAGCCCCGCCTGGGCGAAGGACCGGGCGTTCTCCTCCATCTCGCCCACGAAGCGCCAGGCCTTGCGCGCGTTGTCGTGGACGGCGCGCTCGGAGCGGGCGGGCATGTCGGGCATGGAGATCTTCCACTCCGCGAGCAGCGCCTCGTCCACTCCCTCGGCGATCGCCAGCGCGCGGATGCTCGCGAGCAGGGCCTGCATGCCCTTGTTCCATCCGCCATAGGCCATCTTCAGCGCTGAGGCCGCGCCCACGGGCGCGGCGAGCACGACCGGAGCCACGGGCCCTGCCTCGAACAGGCGGGCCGCGGCGGCCGCGTCGCCGCCGGACAGATAGACCCGCGCGGCGCCCGGCTTGCGGTTGGCGGGGCCGATGATGCCGCCGTCCACGAACCGCGCGCCGCCGCGCTCGACGATGCGCCCGATCTCCCGGGCCGCGTCCGGTGACACGGCGTTGGCGTCCACGTAGAGGCCCGAGAAGCCCGCCGCCGCCACGCCGCGCGCCACGTCGAGCGCGGCATGCGGCGGCGCCACCGAGACGATGACGCGGCTCGCATGGACCAGGGCCTCGAGGCTTCCAGCGTCCTCGAGCCCGATCTCGGTTGCGCGCGCGCGGGTCTGGGCGCCACGTCCCGCCGACGCCCACAGGACCCGCGCCCCGCCCGCCACGAGGGTGGCGCCCACGGCCGAGCCCATCTCGCCAGGATGTAGCAGCCCCACCGTCATGCCCGCTTCGCGCATGTCGTCGCGCTCGCCTTTCTGATAGAAGATCACGCCACGCTCGAGCGGCCAGAGTTCCGCCCGGTTCTCGGCGATCGTCGCGGGATCTCGGGGAGCGTTCAGAGGTCGGCGACGTCGACGGCCTGACCCAGGGCGGCGCTCCGGGCCACGGCCTCGGTGAACTCCATGTAGCGCAACCCGTCCTCGAAGGTTGTGCGCGAGACCTTCTCCCGGCCGCGGATCGCGTTGACGAACTCCTCCTCGACCCGCCAGCCGATGCGCCGCTCGGCGGGGATCGGGATCTCGCGGAGCTCGCGCTCGCCCCGCCGCCCGCCCCAGAGGCGCCGGGGATCGGCCTCGAGCCTCAGCGTGCCGTCGGTCCCGAAGATCCACACCTCGCTCGGCGGCGCCAGCGCCGTGACCGCGCTGAAGCGGAGGTGGGCGACGGCGCCGCCCCCGAGCATGGCCAGGATGTCGGCGTGATCGGGCACCCGCACCTCGTGCCAGGTGCCGCCCGCGTCGCGGCGTCGCGGCACGGCGACCTTGGTCATCGCCATCACGCGGCGGGCGGGGCCCAGCCAGCGCATCATGGCTTCATACCAGATGCCCATGTTGAGGATGTTGAGCCCGCTGAGCGCGGCGTCCTGGCGCCAGTGCAGCGGCGCCTCGGGCTCGACGAAGCCGCCCTGGGTCGCCTGGAGCTCGACCGCCAGCACCTCGCCCACGTAGCGCTCGGTCAGGAGCGCGTGAATGGTCGCGTCGACCTCGAGCGTGTGGGGCGCCGGGACGAGCTGGGCGACGAGGTGCGGCGCCCCGCGCGCGGCGTCCAGCATGCGCCGCCCCTCGGCGGCGTCCATGGCCATGCGCGCCTCGCAGAGCACGTGCTTGCCGTGCTCGAGCGCGGCCAGCGTGATCTCGCAGTGCATGTAGGGCCAGGTCCCGATGCACACCGCGTCGACGTCGGCGGCCCGCACCAGCTCCCGCCAGTCCTCGGAGACCCGGGCGATGCCGAACTCGCGCGCGACGCGCTCGCCCGACTCCTTCGTCCGGTTGGCGACCGCCACCAGCTCGATGCCGGGCAGAGCCCGGAATCCCGGGATGTGCCGGCGGCGGGTGTTGTTGCCTGCGCCCACGAATCCCACGCGGATCGTCTTGTCGGTCATGGGCGACATGATAGCATCTCGGGAAATGGACTTCGGGATCGTCACCGCCAAGGTGGACGAGATCGGCTACATCACGCACGCCGAGAACCTCGGCTACAGCCACTGCTGGGTCACCGACAGCCTGATGATCCGCTCGAGCTGCTGGGCCGTCTTGGCGCTGGCCGCGCAGCAGACCCGCACCATGCGCCTCGGCACCGGCGTGAACGTGCCCGGGCTGCGGCTGGCCCCGGCCGCCGCCAATGGCATTGCCACCATCAATCGCCTGGCGCCCGGGCGGTGCTTCATCAGCCTGGGCACCGGCCACACCGCAATGCGCATGCTGGGGCAGAAGCCCATGAGGCTCGGGCCCTTTCGCGAGTACGTCCAGGTCGTGCGGGCCCTGCTCGACGGCAAGGAGGTGGACTACAGCCTGAACGGCGAGACCCACCGAATCCGCTTCCAGATGCGCGAGCACCGGTTCATCGATCTTGATCACCGCATCCCGCTGTACATCACCGGCTACGGTCCCAAGGCCCAGGCGCTGGCGGGAGAGCTGGCGGACGGCCTCGTCTCCGGTCTGCCCCGCGGGGGAGCGGTGCCGGACCTGCTGGCCAATGCCCGTCGTGGCGCCGCCCGGGCGGGGCGGGCGCTTCCCGCGGACTTCTACACCGCCGCCATGGTGACCCTGGCGATGCGCGAACCGGGCGAGGCGGCGAGCTCGGAGCGCCTCATCGCCGAATGTGGCGCCGCCGTCGTCTCCGGTCTGCACTATCTGGTGGCCCGGCATCTGGAAACAGGCGAAGACCCGCCGGACTACGCCAGGCCGGTATGGACCGGCTACATGGACTGGCTCAACCAGGCGCCGCCCGAGCTACGACATCAGCGGCTGCACGGAAGCCACTTCAGCTTCGTCGACCCCGAAGAGGCGCGGTTCATCACCGCGGACCTCATCAAGGCCACCTGCCTGACCGGCACGCCGGAAGAGCTCGTCGAGCAGGTGCAGGCCCTGGAGCGGCACGGGCTCAGCCAGATCATGCTCTATCCCCCGCTGAACCGGCAGTATCGGGTGATCGAGGACTTCGCCGGGAAGGTGATGGCGCGCCTGTAGAGCAAGGTGCGAATGGCCATTCGCCTGCGCCAGCTCCTGGCCTGCTGCTGAGCCAGAGACGGGCCCGCCGCCTAGCAGGCCGCTGAAAAAGGCCCATCTGCGGAGGTGCGGCGCTGGTCGCTCCTCGCTCGACGTACAGCGAGTACGCCTCACTCGTCGCCTCCCTCGCCGCCTCGCATCTGGACCTTTTTGAGCGCCCTGCGGAGTTCTTCCGCATCCTGCGGGAGGGTGCCAACGCTGACAGCGATTGGCAGCGTTCGGCGCGTGATCATGCGAACTGCTCCGTCGCGCGCAGCGACACGCGGGGCGCTCCCGGCACGATGGCGATGTGCAGCGGGTTGGGGCCGGGGACGGCGCCGGCGAGCGCGTGGATCGTGTCTTCGGCCTGCTCGATGGGGAAGGAGTGCGTGTGCATCTTGTCGAACGGGTGGTTGTACTGCTCGTAGTCGCTGCCACAGATGCCGCAGGCCTCGATCCGGAGGAGCGCGTCGTCCGGCCCTATCGCCGGCCGCGGGAACTCCCGCAGCTCGATCGTCTTCGGCTTGACGAGCACCGCCGCGCGCACCGCTCTTGCCATGATCGCTCCCCGTCTCGTTACTTCCGCTGCCGCTTGGCCATGTACTGCTCCCACGGCATCCAGCCCAGCAGGCTCCTCCATCCACGTCGATGGCGAGGCCACACAGGGGATCGGCGGCCTCCGAGCAGAGGAACACGGCGATCCGTCCGTGGTCGCCGGGGGTCATCCAGCGGCCCTTGGGGACCATCGCGATGCGCTCGCGCCGGGTCTGCTCGTCCGCGTTCCGCTCGTACATGGGAGTGAGTGTCGGACCGGGGCAGATGGCATTGACGTTGATGCCGTACGGGGCGACCTCGTAGGCCAGGTGGCGGGTGAAGCCGAGGAGCCCGGCCTTGGAGGCCGTGTAGCTCGCGGCCCCGGTGAAGCTGATGCGCTTGGCTGCCACCGACGCGATGTTGACGATGCGCCCCCACCGTTTCTCCCGCATGAGCGGCACCACGGATTTGCAGCAGAGGAAGGCGCCCGTCAGGTTCACGTCGAGGACCCGGCGCCACCGTGCCTCGTCGAGGTCCTCGACGAGCTCGGTCGTCGCGATGCCGGCATTGTTCACGAGGATGTCCACCCGGCCCAGGGCCGCCACCGTGTGGCGGACCATGGCCTCCACCGGGCCGGCCTCGCTCACGTCCACCCACACCGCCACCGCCCGGCCCCCCTGTTCCTCGATGGCGCGGGCCGTCGCGGCGGCGCCGGCCTCATCGATGTCGGCCACCGCCACCACCGCGCCGGCCTCGGCCAGCGCCGCGGCGATCCCCGCGCCGATGCCGGCCCCGGCGCCGGCGACGATGGCGACGCGGCCCGACAGCCTCCGATTACCGGCGGTCACTGCCGTCCACCTGCATGAGGGCGCTCAGGCCGCGGTGGAATGTCGGCGCCCCGCCCGGCACCAGGCACGCCTCGATGACCTCGACCAGCTCCTCGCGCGTCGCGCCGAGCCGCATGGCCCGCCGCCTGTGCGTCACCAGGCCGGACTGCTCCGCCCCGCGGAACGCCAGCAGGGCGATGGTCACGAACTCCCGCACCTTGGCGGGCACATGCCGCCCCTCGCCCAGCCCGAGCTCGTAGAGCCGGTTGTAGGCCTCGACGAAGTCGGGGGTCCTGCCGCGCCGCGAACTCCCACTCCGGATAGGTGTAGCCGCGCGCCGCCGTCATCCGCGCGATCAGCGCCGCGGCGCGCTGGCCCCTCTCGTCGTCGCTCATGGCGCCACTCGGCCAGCGCTGGCGTCGTGGGAGGGCGGCCCCATCGCGGCGACCGCCAGCAGCCGGGCCAGGGGCCGGAGCGTGATGAACCCCAGCTTGCGCATGATTGATCCTTCTTGGCGGCCTCCGTGTCGGTCAGCCCGGCAATGGCGCGCGCCGGGCCGTGGCGGCCCGAGCCGGACGCGCTCGCCTTCGATCACACGGCTCAACCATGGGGCGATCACTCTATCATGAGGCCCGCCCGGCCCCGCGCGCCAGCGTCTGCTCGAGGCGCGGCACGGGGCGGGCGAGGGCGGGGTCGGTGGCGAAGAGCTGCTCGAGGGCGTGGGCGGCGCCGAGCGTGAAGCGGTCGCCGTACATCGGGCCCACGACCTGGATGCCGAAGGGCGTCCCCTGCGGGTCGAGGCCGCAGGGCAGGGCCACCACGGGGTGGCCCACCACCGTCAACGAAGAGGTCAGGGCCGCCCAGTGGACGTAATTGTCCATGGGCCGGCCGTCCACCTCCGTCGGGTACAGGTGATCGTAGGGAAAGGGGAGCACGGTGACGCCCGGGCACAGGAGAACGTCGGCACCCTCGAGGAAGTCCTGGAAGCGCTGGTAGAGGCGGAGCTGCTCCTTGTGGGCGAGCGCGACGCTCTTGAGATCCATCTTGAGGGCGGCCGCGTAGTTCGACCGCACATTGGGGTTGACCTCGGGGCCATAGCGCTCGATCCGCTCGGCGTGGCGCGCCAGCATGTACTCGCCACGCAGGAGCCAGAAGGTCTCCAGCATCGTCGAGAAGTCGGGGCTTCGCTCCTCGCAGGACGCGAAGACATGGCGGAAGCGCGCCACGCGCTCGTGGAAGGTCTCGCGGACCCGGCGGTCGACGGTGGCGCACCCGAGGTCCGCGGAGACGACGACGCGGAGCCGGGCGAGGTCCACTCGCTCCAGCGTCTCGAACTGGACGGGGTCGAGCGGCCACGCCATGGGATCGCGGCGGCTACGCGCGGCCATCGCCGACAGGAGCAGCGAGGCGTCGGCCACCGTGCGGCCCATCGGGCCCTGGCTCTGATAGAAGGTGAGGGCAAGGTCCCGCCGCTCCGTGGGCACGACGCCGGGGCTTCCCCGGTGGGCCACGACGCCGTTGAAGCAGGCGGGCAGGCGCAGGCTCCCGCCCGTGTCCGAGCCCTGACAGAGCGGCATCATCCCGGTGGCCAGCGCCACGCCGGCGCCGCCCGACGAGCCGCCGCATGTCAGGGTGAGGTCGAACGGGTTGCGCGTGGCCCCGAAGAGGGCGTTGTTCGTGTTGCCGCCGGCGCCGAACTCGGGCGTGTTCGTCTTGCCGAGCACGATGCCTCCCGCCCGGCGGACGGCCGCCACCATGAGCGAGTCCCGGTCGGGCACGTGGTCGCGGAAGAGCAGCGAGCCATAGGTGGTCCGCACGCCCTCGGTCTCGTCGAGGTCCTTGATCCCCACCGGCAGCCCATGGAGCGGCGGCAGGGCGTCGCCGCGCATGACGGCGGCCTCGGCGGCCCGCGCCTCGGCCCGCGCGCGGTCGTAGCACGTCGTGACCACCGCGTTGACATGCGGGTTCCAGCGCTCGATGCGGCGGATGCAGGACTCGACCAGCTCGACGGGCGACACGGCTCGGGCGCCGATCAGTCGGCGCGCCGCGACGGCGGTGAGATCACAGGGCTCGGCCATGGGCGGTTACTCCTTCTTAGAGGCGCGTCTCATGCCGGCGGAGCACCCGCCTCGGGTGGACGGACTGCCGTGTGGATGAGGTCAGCCAGATCTGAGGGGATCCTCGACACGGCCCAGGCCCAGGGTCCGAAGCCCCCGTGCTGGGTCACGGCGCGAACCCATTCGTCCAGCGCGGCCCGCTTCGCCTGGTTCTGCGTCGAGTCCTGGCCCTTCACCTCGAGGACGAGCGCGCGCCCCGTCTTGAGCCGCACCAGGAAGTCGGGGCGGTACTTCCGCACGACGCCGTCGAAGACGTAGACGATCTCGAACCAGCCCTCGGTGAGCATGCCCACCGAGATGACGTTCTGGATGCGCTCCCCAGGCTTGCCCGGCTGACCCACGGTGTCGACCTGCACGCGGAGCCGCTCCGCCTGTTCTTGCCTCGTCTGCTTGCGCGCGGGGCGATCCTCGTCCTCGCCGTCGGCAGCATCGTCTCGCTCGACCTCATCGACAGGCTCCGCGTCCTCCCGAGCCTCGGCCTTCTCCAGGACCTTCGAGTCGATATGCAAGGTGCGGTCCGGTACCGCCAGCTCGTCGATCCGCACCTTGCCGGTGACGAAGGCGTGGTGCACGCGGGCCGCCGTCTCCGTCCGGTTGGCCACGGTGATCATCACCGGCGGCGTGGCCTGGCCGACCTCGGCCCATCGCCGGGCCGTCTCGAGCCAGTCCTTGCCGAGCAGGTAGTACCCGTTGGTGACGAGGTCGGGAAGCGGCTCGTGCGATTCGGCCTTGCGGTTGAGATCGTCCCGCACCCACTGGTAGATGTGGTAGAGCTTCGACCGGTAGCTCCTGGCGTCCGGCACGCCGTCGTCCCGGACGACGACGCGCGGGGTCTTGACCAGCCCCGACTCGATGGCGTCGTTCAGGCTGAAGTCGCTGACGACCCAGCCGAACAGCGCCTCCTCGCTGCTCTCCTTGCCAGAGGGCACGAAGGGTGTTGCCGAGAAATCGTAACAGCCGAGGACGCCGCGGCTTCTGTGGATGCGGTCGAGCCCGCCGATCCAGCGAGTGGCCTCCTCGATGTCGGCTTTGGCTACCCCGCGTATCTTCGACTCGGCGGGCACGCGCCAGGCGTGATGCGCCTCGTCGTTGATGACGAGGAGGTTGGAAGCCGAGGCCATTTCCCCCAGCACCTCCTTCACGTACGCGGCATCGCTCTTGGCGCCCCGCTTGTCGACACCTCGTTTCCTGGCGACCTGCTCCTCGCTCTCCCAGTTCAGCACGTGCCAGTTGCGGACGAGCACGCGCCCCTGTCGCAACCGCTCGCGGAGCGCCGACGGGACCATGTTGAACGCGTCGTAGTAGTTCCCCGGACTGGAAGGTTCGAGCACGGCCAGACGCTTCTTCACGGTGAGCCCTGGCGCCACGACGAACACGTGTTTCGAGAAGCGCCCATCTTGCGGGTTCGCCACCCGGTTCAGGATGTGCCAGGCGATGACCATGGCCATCACCAGGGTCTTTCCCGAGCCGGTGGCCATCTTGGCGCAGAGCCTGGAGAACGGCCCGCCGTCACCCGGCACCTCGATGCCCTGGCGTTCTCCCGCGGGCCCTTCGGTCAGCCAGATCAGGGTCTCCACCGCCTCGAGCTGGCAGAAGAAGAACCGGCGCTCCTCCCAGGTCTCGGGATCGCGCCAGTGCTCGAGCATCTGGTGCATCGGCAGCCGATCGTCATGCTCCGTCATACAGCGCCTCGGCCTGGCCCAACACCTTGTCGCGGAGGAATGGATGAAGCGTCTTCGGCACGTGCAGATCCACCTTCCGTCCAAGGAGGATCGCGAGGTCGTCCTCGATCTGCGCCAGCGTGAAGTACGTGTATCGCTGCTCCGGCTCGAACTCAACGAGTACGTCGACGTCGCTCTCGGGCCGGAAGTCATCGCGGAGGACGGACCCGAACAAGGCCAGCCAGCGGATGTGGCGCTGCCGACAAAACTCGGCGATCCTCTCCTGAGGTATCTCGATGCGTGCTCGGCTCATGGCGTCGGGATGATCTTCAGACTCTCGATGCCGCGATCGTCCACGATCTTGACAGCCACGCGCTTGTGGGCGCCCGGCTCAAAGGGCAGCGAGACCGTTCCGCGGTAGGCCTCGACGCGCTCCGCGTTAATCTCGGCCTTGAGGTTCCTGGCGAGGCGCGCCCAGCCGCCGCTCTCGTCGGCCATGGGGAAAAAGACCTGGCGGGGGAAGAGGCTCCGGCCGTCGTAGTCCGTGTCGAGCATCCAGAGGGCGATGCGCCCGGTGTCGCCCGACTCGATCTGGCCCGTCTCGGTGTTGTAGTAGTCGAAGCCGTGCACCTCGACCTGAAGCTTCCCCTTGTGCTCACCCTTGCCGATCGCGCGGACCTCGACGTCGGGCTGGCCCATGAGCCAGAAGGACTCGTTGCTGGTCCGCTTCTTCTTCAGGTCCTCGTCGCTCCCGTCCTTGACGTCGCGCTTGTTGACGAAGGGCTGGAAGTTGGAGCCGTAGCGGATGCCGTAGGGCGGGTCGATGTAGACCATCTGCACCTTGCCGGCGATCAGGCGATTCGACCAGGCATGCGCGTGCTGGTAGAAGTCGATGGCCTCGCGCAGCGGCGGGTTCTCCTCGGGCATCTCGAAGAGGGAGCCCTGGACCGGCGCCGGCGTGCCGTTGCGGTGGCGCACGGCCTCCATGATGGTCTTGGGGTCGATCCGCTCGTGTACGTGGAGGGAGACGGTCGGCACCTCGAACGCGGCGTGCTCGGCCTTGCCGGCCCAGGTCAGCGTGGGGTCGAGGTGCGGGTCGTACGCGTACTGCTTCTTCGGGGCGTCCCGGTCGGTGGCCTCGGTGACCAGCCCGACGGGCGGGTTGTTCTTCCGCTGCTGGCCCTTGTGGTCGTACTGCTCGACGCGCCGCTTGCCGGTGCCAGCCTTCTCTCCTGCCTTGCGTGGTCGCGCCATGCTCCCTCCCAGACCAAACCTGGACCTACCTCCCATCGGTCACACTCTACCCGATTGCGCTCAGGAATGGAGCCATCTGCGGTTCTGCCGGGATCGGCGGGAGGGCTTCCGAGCGGCAGCCGGCCGCCGCGCTTAGTGCCCGCGAACAGCACTACCGGATCAGAGCCACCACCGTGGGCCACGACGAACGCGGCCGAGGGGAAAGGGTGTCCGCGGGCCCTACTTCTTCTGGGGTGCCGGCGGCCGGATCTGGGAACCTCCCCGTGGGGGCTTCGCGAGCGCCTGGGGGCTCACCGCCTCTTGGGGCTGGTAGCCGTTCTTCTCGACGGGCTCGCCGGGCCGGAGAGGCAGGGGCTGATACCCTTCACGAGCGCGCGGCGCAGGCGAAGTCATTCGGGGAGCCTCCTGACCAGAATCTACTCCTGAAACGCCAGCAACTCGATGGTACGGATGGCCGCACCGCGGATCTACACGCCGCGATTCATTGGCGCAGGCTGCCAGAGACCATCATCCTCGGTCTTGTAGATCTGCCGCGCTCGGCAGCCCCATGTCCATCCGGTCGTCGTGGCCAACCCCGACGCGCCCGCGCGATCGCCGGGGCGAAGATCAAGGCGGACAAGATCGACGCGACGGTGCTCGTGCATCCCCACGCCCTCGGGCGTCTGCCCGAGGTGGAGATGCCCGACGAGCGCACGCAGCAACGCCGGCGGCGAGTTCCTTGCCGCGCCCGGCGTGTGCGGCATGGGCCGCGGCTGACGACGCGACCCGCGTTCGAGTCGCACCGCAGTCGAGGAGGCCGTGTCGTCGGGCAGTGCCTCTGGCGGTCACCGCCGGAGCACGTTTCGTCAGGCGCACCCGGCGCGCGCCCGTGAAGGATGTGCAGGATTGTGACCCACACGCCCCACGATGCGCATGCAACACGGGGATCTCGGCCCACCGGGCCCCAATAAACACCCTACGCCACGTGATCGTCCGCGCAATCATTGCGCCCCGGCGCGACCGCCCATCCGGCTGGGCCCGTGGTGCGCTTCTTGCCTCTGAGGAATGGTGCCGTCACCAGCGTCGGTGGCGAGGAAGCCGTCCTGAGGCGCCCATCAGCACGTGTGCGAAGACGGGCCGCCTCGCGACTGCTGACGGTCCATGGGAGGTGCCGTATGGATGCCCGTCTCACGAAGCGAACGTTCGGGGAAGAGCCCGCCGACATCCAGCAGAACGCGCCCGCGTCGAGCTTCGACGCGTTCACCTACACCGCCGCCGAGCTGGACATCCTCAAGGGCTTCGCCCGCGCCAACGGCACCTACTACCGCGGCGCCGTGACGTTCAACTCCTCGAACCAGCTGCCCAACGGCATCGTCTTCGTCGACACGATCACCGGCAGCAACATCACGGACACCACGCCGAGCTCGGACTTCGCCGCGGTGCAGATCCATGGCGGCGCGGTGGCCGACCCGAGCGGCACCTTCGCGGGCTGGATCGTCGTGAACGGCTCGCTGTCCATCAGCGGGAGCTTCCGGATGCAGGGGATGGTCTACGTCGTCAACGATCTCTCCTACACCGGCACCGGGACGGGGGAGATCGCCGGCGTCGTCGTGTCGCAGAACGTCCGTGATACCGTCGCAACGACGGTGGACACCAACAGTGGGGGCAACGCCTCGATCGTCTACAACTGCGCGGCCGCCCGGACGGGCGGCGGGCAGATCCCACAGGGGTGGTTCGTCAAGCCGGGCACCTACCGGGACGTCTCGGATGGGTGAGGCGCCGCCGCGATCGCGCCGGGGAGGCGGCAGGGCGGCCCTGGCGGAGCCTCGCCGCCCGCGCTGGCGGGAGAGCCGCCGATGACGATGGGGCGTCTGCCGTCCGGGTCCGTGAGCCTTCGTGAAGCGGCCGTCCGAATCTTCGCGCTGGTCGCGCTGCTGCCGTTCCTCCTGCTGGTGTTCCTCCTCGTCCTCCTGCTGCAGCGACCCGACCTGGTCACGCCGCTCCAGCTCGAGGTCAGCCTGCTGCTGGCGTTCGTGACCACCTGTGTCGGCTTCGTGGCGTTCTACCGGATGGTGGCGCAGATCGCGACGATCGCGGGCGTGACCGGAGCCGCGTCGCCTGGTGACGGCGCCCCGTCCACGGCGGCCGTCCAGGCGCCGACCGTGCCGGGCCTCGGGCAGATCGCGGAGATCGGCCAGATGGGCGCCACCCTGAGCCGCATGCTCGAGGATCTCCGGACGTCCACCGGGCGCCTCGAAGACCAGGTACTCAAGTCGAGCACGCTGAACGAGCTCGTGGAGCTCGCCGCGAAGGTCCCGAGGATCCAGGACCTGCTCGCCCTCGTGTTGGAGAAGACCATGCGCGCCGTGAGCGCGACGATCGGCTCGATCATGCTGCTGGACCGCGAGCGCCAGATCCTCCGTGTGGCAGCCGCTCGGGGCCTGCCAGAGGACGCGCTCGCCGGAGCCGAAGTCGGAGTGGGGGAAGGCATTGCCGGCACCGTGGCCGCGCTCGGGGAGCCGGTGCTGGTGGAGGACATCGAAACCGATCCGCGCTTCGCGAGGGTGAACGATCCGAGGTACGGGAGCGGATCCTTCATCTGTCTGCCGATCCGCGTGGAGGACCGGGTCATCGGGGTCATCAACCTGGCGAAGAAGCCGCCTGCCGGTGCCGGTCCGCTGCAGGTCCGCGCATTCAGCGCCACCGACCTGCAGTTCCTGAACACGCTGATCGGGTACATCGCCTACGCCCTGGACAACGCCCGGCTGCTCCAGGAGGCCCGGGACACGGCCGACCGCCTCCAGCAGACGGTCGACGAGCTCAGGGCGACCCAGGGGCGGCTCGTGGAAGGGGAGACCATGCGGGCCATGGGGCAACTGGCGTCGGGGATGGCGCACCACCTCAACAACCTGCTGATGGTGGTCTCGACCCGCATCCAGTTGCTGTCCCGACGGCTCGATGATCCCGAGACGCGAGGCGTCCTGGACATCGCTGAGCGCGCCATCGGGGACGCCGCCGAGGTGGTCAGTCGCGTCAGGCGCTTCGCCCGGGCGGAGCAGCCTGTGTCCGACCTGGCGGCGGTCGATCTGAATCAGCTCTGTCGGGAGGTCGCGGAACTCACCGAGCCACGGTGGCGCGACCAGACCCAGGCGCGTGGGATCGGTGTCGAGATGTCCCTACATCTGGGAGAGGTCGGGCTCGTCGCTGGGGAGCCCGGGCCTCTGCGCGAGGTGCTCGTCAATCTCGTTCTGAACGCGGTGGACGCGATGCCCCACGGGGGCGCGATCGCGCTCAGGACGTGGGAATCGGCGCGGGGTGTGCATCTCTCCGTGGGCGACACCGGGACCGGGATGTCTGAGGAGGTCCGGCGCCGGGCGCTGGAACCCTTCTTCACCACGAAGGGTTCGCAGGGCATGGGGCTGGGACTGAGTGTCATCCACGGGACGGTCCGGCGGCACCGAGGCGAGTTGAGCATCGAGAGCGGAGAAGGCAAGGGTACGGTGGTGACCATCCGCCGGCCGCGCCGCTCGGCCGCTGCCCAGGTGCCCGCCCCGAGCGATGCGCAGCGCTCGCCCGTGCCCCGGCGGCGCGTGCTCCTGATCGACGACCAGCCGGAGGTCCGTGCCGGGCTGGCGGACCTCCTCAGGGCGGACGGGCATGCGGTCATCGAGGCAGGCGATGGCCCCGAGGCGCTGGCACGGCTGGATGCCGGCGAGTGGGTCGACCTGGTGCTCACGGACCTCGGCATGCCCGGGATGACGGGCTGGGATGTTGCGCGCGCGATCAAGGCCCGGTGGCCCGGGCTGCCCGTGGGGCTCGTCACCGGGTGGACAAACGAGGTCGAGGCGGCCTCGGCAGACCACGCCCTGGTGGACTTCGTGCTCGCCAAGCCCCTGGACCGCGAAGCGTTGCGTCAGGCCCTGGCGCCGTCGCCCCGGGGCCACGTGCCCGCTCTCCCGTAGCGCGAAGCGATCCCCGATCTCCCACGTGGCCCGTTCCTGGGTAATTTTCTCCGCGTCCTGGGAACGATCACGTCTGGTCGGTCGACGAGATCGGGTTCTGCGGCCCCGAAAGCCCTCTGCGCTAACCGGGTCCCC
>Ga0209211_10008357_pt1 | contig 14188 bp, 9 predicted proteins | sample RifGroA2_FD_183992 | JGI IMG/M metagenome (GOLD analysis project Ga0209211, IMG submission 183992) | Groundwater microbial communities from Rifle, Colorado, USA - Groundwater A2 (SPAdes) (version 2) | ecosystem: Environmental > Aquatic > Deep subsurface > Groundwater | place: Rifle, Colorado...
GACGGGTGAAAAGCTGTTCGATTACGTCGATCCGCGCAACCGCGCCGTGCAGGAAGAGATGGAGAAGGTTGCCACACAACACCTGAAAGATGTCGGGGTCTATCTTTCTCCCAATTTCAAGCCGGTCCCAGGGAACGACGGTGCTTTTCCCGTCGAGGCAAGCGTCATCATCCCTGTCCGGAACCGGGAACGGACCGTCGCCGACGCGGTCAACAGCGTCCTCCAGCAGAAACTCGATGCGGCCTACAACGTCATCGTCGTAGACAATCACTCGACCGACGGGACGACGAAGATCCTGGCCGACCTCGCTGCGAAGAATCCCGCCGTCAAACATCTTATCCCGGGTCGACAGGACCTGGCCATCGGTGGCTGTTGGAATGAAGCCGTGCTCTCGGACCAATGTGGTCGGTTTGCCGTGCAACTCGATTCGGATGACCTCTATAGCGGCCCCGACACGCTGCAACGGGTGGTGGATGTCTTCCGGAGCGGGGACTATGCCATGGTGATAGGATCATACAAACTGGTCGACACAAACCTCAAGGAAATTCCCCCCGGACTGATTGACCACAGGGAATGGACGCCGGAGAACGGGAGAAACAATGCTCTGCGCATCAACGGGCTCGGTGCGCCAAGGGCGTTCCGCACCTCCATGCTCAGGCAGGTTCTTCTCCCCAATGTGAGTTACGGTGAGGATTATGCCGTTGCCTTGCGGCTTTCCCGTGAATATCAGATCGGTCGTATCTATGAGCCGGTCTACCTCTGTCGCCGTTGGGAGGGAAATACGGACGCCGCTCTTTCCATTGAAAAAGCGAACAGGAATGATATCTATAAGGATAAAGTCCGGACGATCGAAATGCTCGCGCGACAATCGATGAACCAAGGAAAGTGAACAGTAAACCGTGAACGGTAAACGGTAAAATGTAAAACGTGAAAAGTAAAACGTAAAACGTTAAAACCTTGGAACCTTTAACTTTTGAACCTTCAACCTGTAAACTTTAAACTTCAAACTTCAAACTTGATCCCCCATGGCACAGACAATCCGCAAATGGACCACTCATGACCTGCCGGTCATCCAGAACGTTCTCTGGAAAACCTGGATGGAAGCTTACTCCTCCTTTCTTCCGGAGTCCGATCTCAAGAGCTATTTTTCCGAACATTATGATCTCGAGGCACTGACCGAATTATTCAACAACCCTCTTGTCTCCGGGTACGTTGCCGAGGTCGACGGATCCGTTGTGGGCTTTATGAGGACGACGAAGGATTGGGAGGAGAACAAGTTTTACGTCTCGTCGGTGTATATCCTTCCCCCCTTCCAGAAAAGAGGACTCGGACTTGCCCTGATGAAAAAGGCGGCGGAGGAAGCTGCCTCATCCCACCTCGATCGGGTCTGGGTCGGTGTGATGATTCAGAACCGCGACGCCCGTCAATGGTACGAGCGCATGGGGTATGTCGTGATGCGGACGGAACCCTTCACGATGGGCGCCTCCACCGTGGAGCATGATATCGGCTACATTCCCATTGAATCCATTTTGCAGCAGACCTCCCGGCCCGTCGTCCCGGGATGATCGTTGCCGCACCTTCATTGATTGACGCTTGGATCCCTGTTGACTTCCCAATCGATTTTCTCAGAGTTCGACGGGAGTACCCCGTCCGTTTCGCTTCCGGAACTCTCCGCTCGTCTCCTGCAGGAGCAGGCCTCGTCTTGGCCGCAACTTGCGAAGGGGATCGCCTCGCTTGACACGGTCAAGATCCGGGAGGTTCCGTGCAACGGTTTTTCCGTCATCCTTCAATTTAATCCTGGCCGGATCGTCAGCACCGGTGCAAAGGTCGATGCGAAATCGATCCGCGAGCGTCCATGCTTTCTCTGTGCAGGGAACCTCCCTCCGGAACAGAAGGGGATTTTGGCGTTCAGGGAGTTTCTTGTTCTGTGTAATCCCGCCCCCATCTTTCGTGGGCATTACACCATCACTCACGTCGATCATATCCCGCAGGCCATAGAGCCTTTTGCGCACTCGTTTCTGCAGCTTGCCCACGATCTGGGCCCGGACTTCACGGTTTTCTATAACGGTCCACGGTGCGGTGCTTCGGCCCCGGACCATATGCATTTTCAGGCAAGCCCGTCAGGCGCGATTCCGGTTGAACGGGATGCGGCCGATGAACGACGACGAAAAGTTCTGAAGAAGGTTAAGGATGTGACGATCCTGACGCTGGAGAACTATGGGCGAGACCTCATTCTCCTTGAGTCCCCCCATCGTCATGGTCTTGAGGAGGTTTTCCTCAACCTGCTTCAGTCCTTGCGCGCGCTCTCCGGAGTGAAGGAAGAGCCGATGATCAATATTCTCTGTTCCTTTCGGAATGAAGCTTGGAGGATGATCCTCTTTCCCCGCACGAAACATCGGCCGGATGTTTTCTTTAAAGAAGGGGAGGAGCGGGTGATGGTCAGTCCCGCAGCAGTCGATATTGGGGGATTGATCATTACGCCGCGGGAAAAAGACTTCCTCGGATTAACCGCCGGGATGATCGAGGGGATTTTTCGTGAAGTGAGCGTTGACGCTGGAACCATCCGGGAGATCGTCGGAAGCCCATAGAACGGCAGGTCCGTTGTGATAGTGCCATGAGGTTGATAGGGGCAAGTCATGATTAGCAAAGAACCCATTATTAAAGTCGGTATCTTCGAGCATGAACGGCGCGTGGTCGGTCTCTTCAACGGGACATTTGACCTGCAGAATTCGTTGTCCCTCGAAGGTGAATTTCAGGTTGGGAATGAAGCTGGAGCGCTCGTGCTCTTCGATTCCCGCAACAAAGAAGTGATGCGCGGGAAGGAGCTGGTCTGTCGCTCCCGCGGAGGTGCAACCTTTACGCTCCGGAACGTCACGATTGGCATTAGTTTCCACTGGGAGCGGAAGGAGGACCAGACATTTGAAGGGGACCTCCGGCTTCTCTCTCGGGATGATGGGACGATCACCGCTGTCAATGAAATCGGAGTCGAGCCTTATCTCAAAAGCGTCATCTCGTCGGAGATGAGTGCGGAGGCGCCCGTGGAGTTACTCTGTGCCCATGCCATCACGTCGAGGAGCTGGCTCGTGGCGATGCTCGAACGGCAACAGCGGGGGAAGAATATCGGCGTCCCGTCGCAACGGTCGTTTCAAACGGAGAGCGAGCTGATCCGGTGGTACGATCGCGAGGACCACACGCTGTTCGACGTCTGCGCAGACGATCATTGCCAGCGGTACCAGGGGATCAGCAAGATTATCTCCGCCGCAGCCGATGACGCCGTCGAGGCAACCCGGGGATCCTTTCTCGTCTCTCAACGTGAAATTTGCGACGCCCGTTTCTACAAGGCATGCGGCGGTTTGACGGAACAGTTTGAGAATGCTTGGGAGGACACCCCGGTCCCGTACCTTGGAACAATCTCCGACGCGCCGATCCATTATCCTCCCATCAAGTCGGAAGAAGAAGCGCGCCGGTGGATTCTCTCTTCCCCCGGGGCCTATTGCAATACGACCGACGGGAAGATCCTGCGCCAGATTCTTCCCTCGTTCGATCAGGAGACGACCGACTTCTTTCGGTGGAAGGTGGAGTACGGGCGGGAGGAGCTGGAGCAATTGATCAAAGCGAAATCGGGGATTGATTTCGGCACGGTGATGGACCTCGTCCCCGTTCAGAGAGGCCCCTCGGGCCGGCTCGTGAAGCTCAGGATCGTCGGTTCTGCAAAGACCCTGATGGTTGGCAAAGAACTAGAGATCCGTCGATGGCTTTCGAAGAGTCATCTCTATAGTTCTGCATTTGTGGTCGACGTGGAGCGTGATGCACGGGGTATTCCGATCCGGTTCATCCTTCACGGAGCCGGTTGGGGACATGGGGTCGGTCTCTGCCAGATCGGCGCCGCGGTGATGGCCGCGCAGGGAAAAAAAGCAAACGAGATTGTGCAGCATTATTTTCCGGGAGCACAGCTTCAAAAGCTTTATTGATGCTCGGGGAGGGAATTGTGAACAGTAGACAGTGAACTGTAAACCGCGAACCGTGAACAGTAAAACATTAAACTTTAAACTGCCGGAGGCCCATTAACTGAAGAATGCGAAAGCATTCTCCTGTTTGGATATTAGTCCGCAGCTAACCTTCAACTCTAAACTGACCGACGAGATTCATCATGGAGAAAACAACCTACCGCAACCCGTGGGCCTGGGTCCCATCGCTCTACTTCGCCCAGGGGATACCCTATGTCGTGGTGATGACGGTCTCGGTCGTGATGTACAAGCGGCTCGGGATCTCGAACGAGGACATCGCGTTCTACACGAGCTGGCTGTATCTCCCATGGGTGATCAAGCCTCTCTGGAGCCCGGTGGTCGATCTCCTCAAGACGAAGCGGTTCTGGACGGTAGCCATGCAACTGTTTGTTGGGGCGGGACTTGCGTGCGTTGCACTCGTCCTTCCACTTCCATCGTTCTTTCAGTACACGCTCGCGGTGTTCTGGTTGATGGCGTTTGCCTCGGCAACGCATGACATTGCTGCGGATGGTTTCTATATCCTTTCCCTGACGGAAAAGGATCAGGCCCTTTTCGTCGGCATTCGGAGTACGTTTTTCCGGATCGCCATGATCTCGGGTCAGGGGTTGCTCGTGATGCTGGCGGGGTTCCTTGAGACGAACGGCGTTCTTGGCTCCGAGCCAAGCATTCCTCTCGCCTGGTCGATTACCTTCTTCATCCTCGCGGGGCTGTTTATTGCATTCTTTCTCTATCATAAGTTTGTCCTCCCCTATCCGGTTGTCGATAAACCGGTGGGAGGCGGCTCTTCGAGCTTCCTGAAGGAATTTCTCTCGACCTTCGTTTCATTTTTCAAGAAGGAAAAGATCGGGTACGCTCTCGCGTTTCTCCTGCTGTACCGGTTTGCGGAGGCGCAGTTGGTGAAGCTGGCCCAACCGTTCATGCTTGACCCGCGCGAGGCAGGCGGCCTTGGGTTGTCCACAACCGACATTGGGTTCGTGTACGGTACCGTTGGAGTGATCGCCCTGACCCTGGGGGGTATCCTCGGCGGCCTGGCTGCATCCCGGAAAGGGCTGAGGTTCTGGCTCTGGTGGATGGTCCTGGCGATCAACATCCCGGACCTCGTGTACGTGTATCTCTCACTTGTCCAGCCGGAGAGCTTTCTTCTCGTCAATATCGCCGTGGCTTTTGAGCAACTCGGCTATGGGTTCGGATTTGTGGCGTATATGCTGTTCATGATTTACCTCTCCCAGGGTCAGCACTCCACGGCACATTATGCGATTTGCACGGGCTTCATGGCGTTGGGCATGATGCTCCCCGGAATGTTCAGCGGGTGGCTGCAGGAAACGATCGGGTACCAGAACTTCTTCATCTGGGTTTGCGTTGCCACCATTCCCGGCTTTATCGTGGCAAAACTCGTGCACGTCGATCCGGAGTTCGGGAAGAAGACAGAGAAAACAGTTTAAAAAAAGCGTGAGCCACAAAAGAACTCAAGGAACACAAAGGGCTTTTTAAAAAATCGTGCTCGTTAGGGTTCCAGGAATACCGACATTGTTCGTAACTGCTCAGCGTTTTTATACCCACGAATCTACACGAATCTTCACGAAGAAAAACGTGTTCTCAACCGATTTTTTTCGAACTCCAAGGATTGGCGGGGATTAGTGAAGATTCGTGGGTTGTTCTTCCATCAATGGTGAGCAGTAACCATTGTTCTTTTGAAAAACAACGTTTAACGACATCCACCAATACCACACATCGGACTGAATTCACGTGAAAAGAACACCCATACTCCCGTTACTTCTGCTCCTTGCACTGATCCTTTTTCCCGGTACATCCTGGAACAGAGAGGATGCGAAAGAAGATTGGGCGGAGGTGACGCTCCGACGTCTGACGCTCGAAGAAAAAGTCGCGCAACTCATCTTTGTCTGGTCGTCCGGAAGATATCTGGCCGAGGATTCCCCGGAATGGCAGGAACTTGTCCGCTTGACGACGAAACGCAAGCTGGGAGGGTTCATCTTCTCCATCGGGGATGTGTACGAGTATGCCGTCCAGATCAACAAGCTCCAGGAGCTCGCAGAGATCCCGCTCCTGATGGCGGGCGATTTTGAGTTCGGGGTCGGGATGCGGGTAAGGAACTCCACCTCCTTCCCGCGCGCGATGGCGGTGGGGGCAACGCGCAATCCTGCCTATGCCTACGAGATGGGGAAAGCGACAGCCCGCGAAGGCCGCGCGCTGGGAGTGCACCAGAATTACGCTCCGACGATCGACGTCAATAATAACCCGAAGAACCCGGTCATCAACACACGCTCCTTCGGAGATGATGTGAAGCTGGTGGCGGCCATGGGGGCTGCATTTGTGAAAGGGACGCAGGATGGTGGCATGATCGCCACCGTCAAGCACTTCCCCGGCCACGGCGATACCGATGTCGATACCCATCTTGGACTCACGACCCTGAGCTTTGATCGGAAGAGGCTCGATGCAGTGGAGCTGGCCCCATACCGGGCTGCCTTTGAGGCTGGAGCCATGTCCGTGATGGTGGGGCATATCGCCGTTCCCAAAATCGATACGGGGTCCGGCGTACCTGCAACCGTTTCCCCAAGGATCACGACCGCACTGCTGCAGGATGCCATGAAGTTTTCCGGACTCATCGTAACCGATGCTATGCAAATGAGGGGTGTCTCGACGCGCTATGAGCCCGGAGAATCGGCCGTCCTCTCGCTCAAAGCCGGCACGGATCTCGTTCTGATGCCCGTCGATGCGGACGTCGCCATTGATGCCATCGTTGCCGCGGTGAAGCGCGGCGAACTGACCGAAGGACGCATCGACCATTCGGTCCGGAAGATCCTCGGGATCAAGCAGAAATTCAATCTTCATCTGAACCGCTTCGTCGATGTGGAGAGGGTGGGGGAGGTTGTCAATTCCACGGAGCACCAGTTGCTTGCCCTGAACATCGCGCGGGATGCGGTAACGGTGTTGGGGAATAAGAACGGTGTCCTCCCGTTTTCGAAGGTCGATAATCGGAAAGTTCTTGATATCATTATTTCTGATACCGAGAACCCGTCCGATGGCCGCGGGTTTCACGGCATGCTGAGGGAACGGAACCCGAACGTCGATTTCATCAGGATCGACCCGCGGAGCAATGCGTTGGAATACGAAGCCGTCCTTGCGAAGGCCTCGACGGCGGAGATGCTTCTTGTTCAATTGCATCTCTACACACGCTCGGGCGAAATGACCGGCTTCGTCCAGAAGGAGCAGCGTGAATTGGTGAACAAGCTGCTGCAGCTTCAGAAGCCGAATGTTCTCATTTCGTTCGGCAACCCGTACGTGGTGATGGAGTTCCCGACCACCGATGCCTATGTGTGCGCGTATTCCAATGCCGAGGCCATGCAGCAAGCGGTTGCGGAGGTGCTGTATGCCGAGAGTCCCGCACGCGGAAAGCTCCCGATCACCATCCCCGGGGTTTTTAAGTTCGGGGAAGGAGTCGAATATTCAAAGCTCGCGCTCCGGAATGGCATGCCCGAGGAGGCAGGGTTCAACCGGAACGATCTTCTCGCCGTCGATGCGATCGTGAACGCCGCGGTGAAGGACTCGGCGTTCCCCGGTGCGGTGTTGCTCGTCGCGAAGGATGGGATCGTCGTCCATCAGAAGGCCTATGGTGCATACGACTATGAAGTATATTCGAAACGGATCGATGAGCAGACGATCTACGATCTTGCTTCCGTCACCAAAGTGCTCGCAACGACGAGCGCTGTGATTAGACTGGTCGATGAGCGGAAGCTCTCGCTGGAGGATCCCGTCGTCAAACACCTCCCGCAGTTTGGCCGGAACGGCAAGGAGAAGATCACGATCTACAACCTGATGGTCCACAACAGCGGGCTTCCTGCGTGGAGACGGTTTTATGACTTTTGCACGACACCGGCATGCGTGCTCGATTCCGTTTTTGCCACACCTCTCGCGTTCGGAACAGGGGATACGACGGTGTACAGCGACCTTGGACTGATCACGATGGGCAAGGTTATCGAGAAACTTTCCGGAGCTCCCCTCGACCGGTTCGTCGATTCGGTCTTCTTCAAACCGCTCGGAATGAACAGCACGATGTTTAATCCCCCGCAAAAACTCTGGAGCCGCATTGCTCCGACCGAAGTTGACACATTCTGGCAGAGGACGGGTGTGGCTGTGCGGGGCCGCGTCCATGACGAAAATTGCGCCACGCTCGGGGGCGTCTCGGGGCACGCAGGTCTGTTTTCCACCGCTTCCGATATCTCGATTTTGATGCAGATGTTGTTGAACGGCGGGAGCTACGGAGGGAAGCAGTATCTCAACGAAGCGACCATCAAGAAGTTTATTACGCGTCAGTCCGCTCAAAGCACGCGGGGCATTGGCTGGGATATGAAGAACCCCGGACGGTCATGGGCGGGGTCGCTTCTGTCCGACAAGACCTTTCTCCACACGGGCTTTACCGGCACCTCAGTCGCTGCGGACCCCGAGAGAAACCTGATCGTCGTCTTCTTGACAAACCGGGTGCACCCTTCAAGAAGCTCCTCGAAGATTTTCCAGGTTCGGCCGATGGTGCACGATGCGGTGGCACGGGCGTTGGTCAGGAAGTAGCCTGGCTCATCTGGCATGATCGATGATGGTCTGCCCCAAAATTCGTTTCGGTCAAATCGAAAATCTTTGTATATTCTTCACCGCTCTCTTACTTTCTCTTTTTGTGAATAAGGAACTTTGCCATGCCACCCAAGCTTTTCAAAAATGAACCGCTGACTGATTTTTCGAGGCCGGCAAACCGCAAGGCTATGGAACAGGCTCTTGCCACTGTGAAGTCGATGCTGGGGAAAGAATATCCCCTGGTGATCGGCGGTGAAGAGATTACAACTTCTCAAAAACTTACTTCCACCAACCCCTCGAAGCCAAGCGAGGTTGTCGGGGTATTCCAGAAGGCTGATGCGGTGCTGGCCAACAGGGCCATCGAGACCGCTTCCGCGGCTTTTGAACGATGGAAGCTGGTCGATCCCAAGAAACGAGCCGACTATCTCTTCAGGGCGGCAAAGGCGATGCGCAAGCGTAAACACGAGTTCAGCGCCGCCCTGGTGTATGAAGTGGGAAAGACGTGGCCCGAAGCGGATGCGGACACGTCCGAAGCGATCGACTTTATGGAATTTTACGGGCGTGAGATGCTCCGCTATTCTGAGAAACAGCCCGTCACCAAAATCCCGACCGAGAAGAATGAGCTGGTGTACATCCCGCTCGGCGTGGGCGTCGTTGTGCCCCCGTGGAATTTCCCCCTCGCGATCCTTGCCGGCATGTCCTCAGCCGCGATTGTCGCCGGCAATACCGTTGTTCTCAAACCGTCGAGTGATTCCCCGCTGAACGGATGGATGTATTTTAACCTGATGCGGGAGGTGGGCTTGCCCGACGGGGTTCTAAACTTTGTCTCGGGTTCCGGCGGTGTGGTGGGGGATACGCTCGTTGCGCATCCGAAGACCCGGTTCGTCTCGTTCACCGGGTCGAAGGAGGTCGGCGTTCATATCAACGAGCTCGCCGCAAAAGTGCAGCCGGGACAAAAATGGCTGAAGCGTGTTGTGGCCGAGATGGGGGGGAAGGATTCCATTGTCGTCGACGAAAAGAGTGATCTGGACGCTGCGGCCCAGGCGACAGTTGCCTCCGCGTTTGGGTTCCAGGGACAGAAATGCTCTGCCGCCTCGCGCGCGATCGTGGTGGAAAAGGTATATGACAAGTTTCTCCAGATCGTCAAGGAGAAAACAGAGAAGCTCGCCGTCGGCTCGTCCGACGTTGCGACGAATTTCATGGGTCCGGTCATCAACGAAGGGGCGATGCGGAAAATTCTTTCGTATATTGAAACCGGCGTGAAGGAAGGGGGAAGGGTTGTCACAGGAGGGGCACGTGCCACAGGCGAGGGGTATTTCATCCACCCCACCGTCATTGCCGATGTTGCGCCGAACGCCACCATCGCGCAGGAGGAAATTTTCGGCCCCGTTCTTGCTGTGATCAAGGTGAAGGACTTCGATCAGGGTCTTGGGGTGGCCAACAATACGGAGTTCGGATTGACCGGCGGGATCTGGACGAAGGATCGCAAGAAGATTGAAAAAGCGAAGAAGGCCTTCCACGTCGGGAACTTCTATATTAACAGGAAAATCACCGGTGCGTTTGTCGGCGTTCACCCCTTCGGCGGCTTCAATATGTCGGGGACGGATTCGAAAGCCGGCGGACGTGACTACCTGTTGTTGTTCCTGCAGGCGAAATTGATGTCGGAGAAGGTGAAATAACGTACGCAGGAAAAGAATTCCACGAAGAACACTAAGAACACAAGGATAATTCGATCATCATTTTTTATTCCAGTGTGAATCAGGAGAAAGCATGAAGATCCACGAGTACCAGGGAAAAGAAATTCTTAAAAAGTTCGGCGTGATGGTGCCGATTGGGATGGTGGCATTTACGGTCGAGGAAGCTGTTCGGGGTGCGGAGCGGATCGGAGGGAATGTGTGGGTTGTGAAGGCGCAGATCCACGCAGGGGGGCGAGGCAAAGGGGGAGGAGTGAAACTTGCCCGGAGCCTCGACGAAGTGCGCGATCGGGCGTCGGAAATTTTTGGCATGCGGCTGGTGACGCACCAGACCGGTTCCGAGGGGCGCATCGTCAAGCGTCTGCTGATCGAGCAGGGGATGAATATTGCCAAAGAGCTCTACGTCGGCATCACGCTCGACCGCGGTTGCTCGCAGAACGTGGTGATGGCTTCCACGGAAGGGGGTGTGGAGATTGAAAAGGTGGCGGAAGAATCGCCCGAGAAGATTCACAAGGAGTACGTCCATCCCGGGGTCGGCTTGCAGCAATTCCAAGCGCGCAAGCTCTGCTTCGCGCTCGGATTGACCGGCGACGCATTCAAGAACGGCGTCAAGTTCATGCTGTCGCTCTACCGGGCCTACGAGGCCACGGATGCATCGCTGGCCGAGATCAACCCGCTCGTGATCACCCAACAGGGAGAGGTGATCGCCCTCGATGCCAAGATGAACTTCGACGACAATGCCCTCTACCGGCATGCCGACATCCTCGCGATGCGTGACCTGGACGAGGAGGATCCGCTCGAGGTCGAGGCCTCGAAGTCGAATCTGAACTATATCAAACTGGACGGGAATGTCGGGTGTATGGTGAACGGTGCCGGCCTTGCGATGGGGACGATGGATATCATCAAGCTCGCCGGGGGGATGCCGGCGAACTTTCTCGATGTCGGCGGTGGCGCCAGTGCGGAGACGGTGGAATCCGGTTTCCGCATCATCCTGAAGGACCCGAACGTGAAGGCGGTGCTGATCAACATCTTCGGCGGTATCGTGCGTTGCGACCGTGTTGCGAACGGTGTTGTGCAGGCGGCGAAGAATGTAAACATCCACGTCCCGATTGTCATCCGGCTCGCGGGGACGAACGCGGATCTCGCTGCGGATATTCTGAAGAACTCCGGCCTCAGCTTTCTGGTCGCCGGGAGCCTGAAGGACGCAGCGGAGAAAGTCACGAAGGCGATCGCGGCGTAGGGAATGCGGCGGTCTGCCTCGTCGTTCACCCGGCATTGTGAGTGAATGTAATGTCATGGAATGAAAAATATGAGCCGGTCATTGGATTGGAAGTCCATGCCCAACTCTTGACGCGCTCGAAGGCTTTCTGCAGCTGTTCAACGAACTTCGGCCACGAGCCGAACTCGAACGTCTGTCCCGTCTGCCTTGGCATGCCCGGCGTCCTCCCGGTCCTTAACGCCAGAGTCGTGGAATTTGCTATTAAAATGGGCATTGCCACGGCCTGTTCCATCGTCCCCCGCTCGGTCTTCGCCCGTAAGAACTATTTCTATCCGGACCTTCCGAAGGGCTACCAGGTCTCCCAGTACGACGAGCCGATCTGCACGAACGGCTTCGTGGAAATCGAGCTTGGGGACGGTTCGCGCAAAAAGATTGGGATCACCCGTATTCATATGGAGGAGGATGCCGGAAAGTCGATCCACGATGTCGAGAGTGATACGCTGATCGATGTCAACCGATGCGGCGTTCCTTTAATCGAAATCGTCAGCGAGCCGGATATCCGATCGCCGCACGAGGCGTACCAGTACCTTCACCAGATCCGGCAGATTGTGACGTACCTCGAGATCTGTGACGGGAACATGGAGGAGGGGAGCCTTCGATGCGATGCCAATGTCTCCGTCCGCTTGAAGGGGGAGTCCGGCCTGGGAACGAAGACCGAATTGAAGAACATGAACTCATTCCGGTTCGTGGAGAAGGCTATTGAGTATGAAGTCAACCGCCAGATCGCCCTGCTCGAAGAAGGAGGACGCGTGGTGCAGGAAACGCTCCTGTGGGATTCTGAACGCGGCATTGCAGTCCCGATGCGCTCCAAGGAAGAAGCACACGACTACCGCTACTTTCCGGATCCTGATCTTGTTCCTGTGCTGGTCAACGAAGAATGGATCAACAAGGTGAAAACCATGCTCCCCGAACTTCCTACGCAACGCCGCGATCGTTTTGTCGAAACCTACAAGATACCGAAGTACGATGCCGATGTCCTCTCCACAGAGAAACCGCTTGCCGATTTCTTCGAAGGGGTGATCACGGGTCTTGCCACGAAGAATGAGGAAACGTACAAGCTGGCAAGCAACTGGACCATGACAGATGTTCTGCGCGTCCTGAAGGAAGAAAAGATTACGGTGGGGGATTTCCCCGTCCCGCCCGCGCATCTTGGCTCCATGATCAACCTGATTATCGATGGGACGATTAGCGGCAAGATGGCGAAGGAGGTTTTCGAGGAGATGATCAAGACGAAGGAATCACCGGACGCGATCGTCGGGAGGAAAGGCCTTGTCCAGGTCAGCGACGTTGGAGCCATTGAGCAGGTTGTCGAAGCGATCCTCGCGGCGAACAAAGGACAGGTCGAGAGTTACCTCGGCGGCAAGCAGCAGGTCTTTGGATTCTTTGTGGGCGAAACCATGAAGGCCATGAAGGGGAAAGCCAACCCGAAGATTGTCAACGAAGTGCTGAAGCGAAAGCTGCAGGAATATCGTCTGTAGGGCGACGAGCCCCGTCGCCCTCAGGGCCGAGCAAAATATACCAGCTGCGGGCAAGTTGCCCGCGCAAGAGTCTTTATCGCACCGTTGTTTCACGTAACGATCCCCCAAACTCACCTATCCTTCAATACTCCCATGCGCACGAAAACAATCGCCGGTAACTGGAAAATGTTCAAGAACCTCCAACAGTCCGAAGAACTCATCCTTGGACTGAAGAAGGCGCTCGATTTCTCTCTCGGATCCGTCAAGGTCATTATTTGTCCCCCCTTTACCTCGCTCGGTCTCGCCGGGACGCTGGTCAAAGGAAGCCCCATTGCCCTCGGGGCCCAGAACATGCACGCCGAGGACGAAGGAGCATTTACGGGAGAGATCTCACCGACCATGCTGAAATCGGTCGGGTGCGAGTATGTGATACTCGGCCATTCGGAGCGCCGGCAATATTTTCATGAGACAAATGAGTCGATTAACAAGAAGGCGAAGAAGGCGATAGCGTCCGGGCTCATCCCTATTATTTGTGTCGGGGAGACGCTCGAAGAACGGGAAAAGAACATCACCGACCTGATTGTCTCAACCCAGGTTCGAGGCTGCCTCAAGGAAATCAGTGCCGCCGATGCGGAAAAGATAATCATCGCGTACGAGCCGATTTGGGCCATCGGTACAGGCAAGACGGCAACCCCGCAACAGGCGGAGGAAGTGCATCTTCTTATTCGAAAGCTGGTCGGACAGTTGTATTCATGGGCTTCCGCCGAAAAAGTGGTGATCCAGTATGGCGGCAGTGTGAAACCTGAAAATGCCAAGGAACTCCTCTCCCAACCCAATATCGACGGAGCTCTCGTGGGAGGCGCCTGTCTCAAAGCTGATTCATTCGCCACTATTGTCAAATCGGCAACCCTGTCATAATTTTTGGAATCGTGAAACAGTTATGGAAAAGATAACTGTTTCACGATCTTTGATACCCACCTCTTCAAGTTAGCGGCGTAAGTTACTGCCGGTTAATGACTTGTCGCCCTCCTTCCCGAACCATACCCAATAATTTCCATTGATTTCAGGGGTCTTTTGTATTATATTCAACGCAAAGTTATAGCCAGTTCGCTCCTCTCGAATCGGCTTCTTCCACTTCCGCCCAGCAGAGTTGACTATCAAAACCAT
>Ga0209211_10008358_pt1 | contig 14188 bp, 14 predicted proteins | sample RifGroA2_FD_183992 | JGI IMG/M metagenome (GOLD analysis project Ga0209211, IMG submission 183992) | Groundwater microbial communities from Rifle, Colorado, USA - Groundwater A2 (SPAdes) (version 2) | ecosystem: Environmental > Aquatic > Deep subsurface > Groundwater | place: Rifle, Colorado...
CTGGGTATACTGTTTCAGTTCCGTTTTGCGTTTTTGGCTGTATTGTTGGTCTGTCTGGAGTAGGTTTTTCTGGAAGTGTTAAGTTGTCTGGGATAGTGCTCGGGTATTTTTCCAGATAAGCTTTTGTTATTTCAATTGGGGAAGGCCATTCGATCCCGCCGCCGTTATAAACACCAGTAGAAACAATCATATTTAGGAGAGTCCATACTATAAATTGCCCATTATAAAGCAAATACACGTTTTGTCCTTCTATTTTAGATAAATTAGCATTACCATACAGTACTTCTCTTCCAATTAACTTATCTAGGTAATCTTGATTATCGGATTTTATTACATATCCGATAAACTTGTTCGTGTCACTTGTATTATAAACATATAACACTCGATAGAATTTTGTCTTATTATCAACTCCTGAGTCAAGCAGTATTGACCTTTGATATTTGTATTGCCCAATATCTTGCTCTATAAGGATGTCAGGATAATGTTCCAACTCAACAATGATGTTGTCGCTTGGGTGCTTTTTGAGATATGCACCTGCGAGTTCCAAATCAAAATTTTTTGCCATCGATTCATCTGGACCTGAAGTATCAATCTCAATCATTTTACCATTACTCATCCATATTATCTTAGAGTGATATCCTCCATATGGGGGTGGGTATTGGGTGATTTGTTTGTAGAGAATTGATTCGCCTATTTTTAACTGTTCAAAAATTTCACTCCGTATGCTAAGCTTAAATTGGTCTAAATTTACCGGATTAATTGAAACACTTACATGCCCATTTGTTAAGTCAACATTATTCATATAATTTGCAGTAAAGTAGAAGGGTTCATTAATATCCAACGACTCAAACTTAAAATCCCCTATATCTTCAAGAATTAAGTATAATTCACCCTTCTGCACGTTATTAGACGGATATTTCTTCAAATAAGCGCTGACAACAGTTTCATAGCCACCATCTTGAGTCCCTTGAATTGATATAAGCTTCCCAAAGTTGTTCCAAGCGACATTTATCCAGGTTATTTCTCCTGATTCCCAAGTGCGAACTAAAACTTCATTGCCTTCAATATTCTGCACCTTAAAGCTCGAGCCCGGGTCGTTCTTGAAGTACTGGAACGTCTGGAAAGATTCTTTGAAGTCTTGTACTTCTACTGTCACTGAACCAGTTTTTTCCGAGGAGGAGGAATAGCCTGCATAAAACCCCTGTCCGCTTACACCATAATACCCTCCAGAATAAGATAATGAAAGTTTCCCTATGCTGCTTTCGATAAGGTATTCATCAAATATGCTCTGGCTTACAACCCTGAACCTGCCATTTTCTATCTTCATCCATTCAGGCGGCGTTCCGTCTTTGCCAAAATCAATGAGATAATCCCCTTCAAGGGATGGCTTGTAAATTCCCCAAAAGCCAAGAAAGCAGCTAAACTGCCTGTAACAGGAATCATCCGGGCATTCATAGCAGCTTACATCTGCTGATTTTTTAAGGCTAACTAGCTCTGAAGTATAGTCTGGCTTCATTATCCTCACAGTCAGCTCGCTGGCAAAGTCATTCAAGTTATCCCTTGTTGATTCCAAAGATACGTAGGGGTTGGCTTCCTGGCCATATTTGAAAATCTGCCAGTTTGGGCTTATGTAAGCCCTTGTGGTGATTATGCCTCCTGGAGGAATAGGCTCTGGAGGAAGCTCAACATTTCTGTATAAGTATGTCTGCAGCATCCATTGATTGCAGGGTCCGCCTGTTGAAGAGCATCCGCATCTCCATTCGCCGTCATATTTCTTGCATGAATAGGCAACAATGTAATTTTCACCAGGGGTAATATCTTTTGCATTTATGTTAAGATACGCAGCTGCCTTATCCTTTATCCAGCTGCTTCCTGCAATTGTCGGATCTGAGAATTCAAATCTTTGCCACCCATAATTGGAATAATAATAACCATATTTATAGACAAATCCGCCGTCGTGATTTAAAGTAACACCCACATCAATGCTGCTTAGCCCAGATTCCATATTAATGACATTCTTGCTCAGGAACATAATCTGACTGTCACTGTCAAATACATCCTTTGGAGGCGCATACCCATCGTAGATTGCAGTCGCTTTGCCAACCGGCACGCTTGGGGAGCCCGGCTCAGGCGGCAGCTGATTTTGGCACCCTGCTAAAACCAGGGAAAGAAAAACAGCAAAAAAGAGGAAAGTTGTACTGGGAATTTTCATTTCCTTGCGCATTGCATATCATTTGACTGGCTTATATTTAATATTTTCGATTTCATGTATGGAAAAATTCTTAAATACAAGTATTTGAAAATTGCCTAATGCCAACTAAAGATATTTTGCCGGAGCAAAATGAAAGAATCGTGACATTTCCCTGGATGGGGCACGATTACACATTGCTTCTTAAAGAATCTCTTGAAGATTTGGGCATTAAAGTTGTTTTGCCGCCATTAATTTCTGAACACACCGTGAAATTGGGAGTAAGGCACAGTTCTGATATGATGTGTTTTCCCTTCAAGGTGACCCTTGGCAGCCTAATTGAAGCCCTCGATAAAGGTGCCAATACTCTTATTGCATATGATAATTGCGGCCAATGCAGGCAGAGGCATTACTGGAAAATCTATGAATTTACCCTAAAAAACTTGGGCTACAAATTTGAACTATATCCAATTTCAAGGGCAACTGCCATCCCTGTTTTGAAAAAAATAAGCAACAAATCTACTTTTGCTGCCATAAAAGCCTGCAAAAAGTTCTTCAGGGAGGTCAAGGAACATGATGACAAAAAATACAAGTGGAGCTCAGAAAAGCTTAATATCGGGATAATAGGTGAGATCTACACTTGCTGCGAGGAAAAGATAAACTATAACATTGAAAGGAAACTAAGAGACCTTGGGGTAAATCCTTTTAACACTGCTAATCTATCAGGATTCTTAAAAACCGATTCCAAAATTTCCTTCTCCAATGTGATTAGCCTGATAATGCCTGCCAGGAATCAAACAGACACCATCTTTATTGAAAAGGAATGGTTTGATAATTCTGAAAAAAGAAAATACAAGAAACTTGCCAAGGAATACCTTAATGGCCCGGTTGGAGGGCATGGCTTTGAGAATATATATAATCTGCTCTGGATGAAAGACAAAAATGTGGATGGAATAATTCATTTGCTCCCGCTGTCTTGTATGCCGGAAACAACAATAGAGCCTTTCATAAATGAAATATGCCAAAAATCAGATATTCCGATGCTCAGACTTCCAATAGATGACACAAATTCAGAAGCCAATGTTGACACAAGAATTGAGACTTTTGTAGAGCTAATAAAAAGGAAGAGAGGTAGACAAAATGAAATGCTGGTTGGGAATTGACTGCGGCTCTGTGAGCCTTAAATTTGCTTTGATAAATGAAAACAATGAACTTATGGAGTCGCTTTATTACAAGAATAAAGGAATTACAGAAACAGTCAAGGAAGGACTAAGAGAGCTTGCAGATTCAGATTACGAAGTTTGCGGAGTTGGCTGCATAGGCTCCGGAAGGCATTTCCTGAAGCTTCTGGTCGGGGGGACCTAATCAAGACTGAAATTTTGGCGCACACAATAGCTACTCTTCATTTCTACCCGGATGTCAGGACTATAATGGACATTGGAGGGGAAGACTGCAAGATCATGGAGATAAACAACGGCATACTGACAAACTTCATCATGAATAATATCTGCGGAGCAGGAACCGGGGCAGTCATTGAGACAATAGCTGCAAGGCTCGGCGTGCCAATAGAAGATGTCGGAAACCTTGCCCTGAGCAGCACCCAAAAGCTCAATTTCCCCGGGAAATGCGGCGTATTCTGCCAGTCTGCCGTCGTCAGCAGGCTTAACGCAGGGGCTGCAAAGTCAGACATAATGATGGGAGTCGTCAAAGCCTTAACCAACAATTATTTGACTCTTGCGAGGGGCATTAATTTGAAGCCGCCTTATGTTTTTCAGGGAGCAACCGCCAAGAATATGGCCTTAGTTAAGGCTTTGGAAGAGCAATTAAACCATGAAGTGATTGTGCCAAAACAGTGTGCTGTGATGGGAGCCATTGGAATAGCGCTAATGGCAAAAGAATCCGTAGTTTCGAGGACAAACTTCAAAGGATTCAATCTTAATGAAATGACATACAAGAATGTTAATTTCCAGTGCTTAGATTGCCCGAACAACTGCGAGGTTACTCAGCTGTATGAAGGCTCCAATCTTTTGGGATGTGTTGGCTCAAGATGCGGAAAGTGGAACCTTAAACATTATGACAAAGCCCACCAGGAGAAGATAGTTTTAAAGACTCTGGTGTAAGAATTTGATGTTCATGGAGTAAATCAACATACCCTTAATTATATATTTCATATAGAAAGGTTAATAAAAAACAAGAATAAAAAGAGGCATATGCTGCAATTTGCCCTTAATTTAGCATTTTTATCACATAGAGCTATCTTTGATTATTTTATTATAATAATTATCACACTTGTTTTTATGCTTGGTGTGCATAGCATTTATATGTGGGGCAGCACGAATTTTGGGAATCCTGCTAGAGGAATTGCGACTATTTTCGACCATAAATTTCCTTACAGGCCAGGCTGGGTTTGGGTTTATGTTTCTATATACCCCATTATTATTATCACTTCTTATACTGCAAAGGATATGCAGCAATTTACTTATGGGCTCTTCAGTTATTTTATGCTTATTATAATTTTGATGGTGTTTTATTTGCTGTTTCCTGTAAGAATGCCATCGTCGTGGCATAGGTACAAAGGAAACAAAGCTTCAGAAAGGCTTTTAAGGTTAATCAGAAAAGGAGATACCTCCAGAAATTGTTTTCCAAGCTTACATGTCAGCGCTGCAACTTTGACAGCATATCATGTAATGTTTAATTTGCCGCAATTTGGATTGTGGCCATTGGCATACCCAATCCTTATATCTTTAAGCGTGCTTTTTACAAAGCAGCATTTTATTATGGATGCCCCTCCTGGTTTTATAGTTGGATGGGTGGTTTTTGGTGTTTATAAGTACGTTTATATAAATTCGCTTTTTTAATTTTTATGCTTTTTATTGAGCCATCTTCGAGACAGATTATCTTTGAGGCTAACTGCAAATATTTTGGGTTGTGGGTGACAAGCAAAATTGTTACTTTAAGCTCTGCATTCAATTTCTTGAACAAATTTATGATATTATCAGAATTTTTTGAGTCCAGGTTGGCAGTAGGCTCGTCTGCCAATATAATTTTTGGGTCGTTCATTAATGACCTTGCAATCGAGACCCTTTGCCTCTCGCCCCCAGAAAGCTCTGAAGGAAGATGATTTAATCTTTGCCAAAGGCCTACATAATTGACTATGCTCTTTGCCCTTTTCATTATGCTCTCCTTGTGCGCATTTGTCATTAAGGCAGGCAAAATCACATTTTCCAATATAGTCAGTTCAGGCAGAATGTTGTATTCCTGAAATACAAATCCCATCTTTTCCAGGCGCAGGTTGCCTTTTTCCGTTTCACTCAGCTTAGAGGAGTCTTTTCCATCTATTATTATTGTCCCTTCTGTTATCTCCTCCAGTAAACCCAGCAAATGCAGCAAAGTTGACTTTCCGGAGCCGCTATGCCCAAATATAATGACAAATTCGCCGTCCTGAACTTCAAAGCTGGCATTCTTTAGGGCTTCTACTTTAACATTTCCTAGAACATAATTCTTTTTTAGATTCTTCACAACTATCATTTTTCACCTCGAAATATGGTGAAAATTATGTTCTTTTTTGTAATGGCAAGCGATGGGATCAGGACAGAAATAAGTGAAGCTATAATTATGCCGCTGGCTGCCACAATCATTCCAGCATTTGTTACATTAGGCACCACTAAACCCATTGGCAGGTTTAAAGGATGGGAAATAAAATATCTAATAATCAAGCCTGTCATCAAAATACCAATAGTTATTCCTATAAAGCAGTAAAATAATACCTGCAGCAGGTAAGCCATCACTATGGTTTTTCGGCTTATTCCTATGGCCCTCATTATCCCGATAAACTTCATTCTATTGTGTATTTGGATGCGCATTGTGATGAATATGGTGACAGAAGCTATTAAAATTCCAGCAAGAAACATTATCACTTCTATTAAGCCCAGGCTATCAGAAATTTTCTGCACAAAGCCTGTTTTTTCCTGCCAGGTGGAAACTTCAACATCCATGCCAAACTTTAGTATCTCTCTTTTGTAATAGTCAACTTTTGATGCATCATCCACCTTGACCATTATGTAAGACCCTTTATTTTGCAGATTAAGAAACGACTCAATGTCCTTATGGTTAACTATGATGAAAAAATCACTTTCCCAAAACCTGGTGTCAAAGATGCCCTTTACAACATAATCCTTTTTATGGGCATTGTCAAACTCTATTTCAATAGTGTCGCCTACATTAGCGTCAATCCCATACCCTCTTGATAATGTGCGGGAACCCTGGGAGTTTGCTATTTCCACCCCCATCATAATCGCGCCAGTTTCATATCTTCCAATGGATTTCCCATCGATAAGCGCGGCTTCTATCTGGGATACCTGGTACTCCTTTTCAGGGTCTATGGAAATCAGCCTTGTGCCTGAAATTTTGTCGCCTTTTTTCACCGAAACCACCTGGTCATATCGCGTGGACACATCAATAATTCCAGGAACTGTGAGGACTTTATTGACTATATATTCAACATTATCCAATAACAATGCCCCTTCCTTTGGCTCTATAATTATGTCGCCTGTGGTATAGCTGATAACCTGGGAATTTAATGTCGAGGTAAGCCCTTTGTTTATAGAGCTGAAGAAAACTATATTGACAAAGCTGAAAGACAGTATCAATGTCAAGAATAACAATAGCTTATAATTTCTTTTGAAGTATTTGACAGAAACAAAATATGCTGTTCTTATCTCATTTTTTAATCTCATATTAAGCTGGTGCCTTTTTATTTCTGAGCCAGATAAAAATCCCAATCAGCAAAACTGCAGCAATTATAATAATTATCGGCAATCTCAGCATGCTGCCCAATGTCCCTTGGATTTCGAACTCTATATTTTCCTGCAATGAAAAATTGCCGAGATCATCCGTGTACCTGATAAGCAACGGTATGCTTTGCTTTCCTTTATCACTTATAAACAGCGTGAAGATAATGGGCAAATCTTCATCTATCCCAAGCTTCCCGATATAATTTTTTTTAAAGCCTTCATAATCAGTCAGCAATTCTGCAGTGACATCCTTTGCCTCTCCTTTGCCGACATTTTCAACTCTCAGCTTAATGTCATAAAGGTCATTGGCATTTGTAACTTTTAGATTTCTAATGTTAATTTGAGCCATGTTCAATATCCTTAATCCTATTTTCTGGTTGAAATTGTAATTGTTGCTTCCAGTGTCCTGCGCGCTAATCAATAGCGGCAGAAGATATGTTCCAGGTTTTATGTTGTCATTTGCTATGAATGTTATTGTCACGTTCTTCGATTCCCCTATTTCCAAATCGCCCAGAAAAACAAGATTATCTCCCTCAATGACAAAATTGGTTGAATCCTGGCTTATTTTGATGTTTCTTGCCAATCCAGTTCCAAAATTGTTAATCTCCAAAGTCACATTGAAAGCATCACCGGGTTTTATTGATTCCTGCACTATTGTCGTGTCAAAAATTAAGTCTGGAACGCCTTTTACTTCCACAAGCACTTCTTTTCTTATAATGACATCATTGTCTATGGTCTCAAAATAGATAGGATAGACACTGGAGCTGGCCTTAGGGTCAACATACAAAAAGAAAGTCCCTTTTTTTGTGCATGAATAGCAAAGATCAAAAGGCTCCCTTATGCTTTCGCTCTTTCTGGTCAATGAAAATGGATAAGATTCAATAAAATCTATATTAATATTCTTTTTATCCCCAGCTGAACCGCCGGAACCGGTTACTTTGTTGATTATTTCCACATCTACAACAACATCCTGCCCGGGCTTTGCAACTGACGGCTTGGTGGTGAAAGAAAAATCAAGAGCAGAAACTGAACTACTTATCAATAAGCTGGCTAAAATTAAGCTTAGTATTCCATATGATATATGACTTTTCCGCATCTTTAACCTCTTTTTTGTTATATTTTACTTAAGAGTTATATAAAGATTGTGTTTACTTTTGGCACTGGACATCCCTGTGCAAGATTTATAAGCAGAAAGAACCCAAACCTGCAAATGATCAGGAAAAGCTTCAATTTTCTTGAAGGAATTGGCCAAAAGACTGAAAGAGAGCTATGGTCAAGCGGGATTACGAGCTGGGATAATTTTCTCAATGCTGCAAAAATCGGCAGGATTTCTAAAGGAAGAAAACTGTTCTATGACAGGAGAATAAAGGAAGCAAAAAAGGCGCTTTATAATGGGGATTCTTCCTTTTTCAGGAGCCTTCTTCCTAATTCAGAATATTGGAGGCTATATGATTTTTTCAGGGATGATGCAGTATTCCTTGACATTGAAACGACGGGCTTGGACAGGTTTCACGATGACATAACTGTTTTCGGCCTTTATGACGGATTGGATTCAAAGACGATGATTAAGGGAATCAACATGGATTACAGTTTACTGAAGAAGGAACTTGAAAGATACAAATTAATCATAACTTTCAACGGCTCTTCTTTTGATGTCCCTTTCATAAACCAAAGATGCCCGGGCTTACTGCCGCAAATACCGAATTTTGATGTGAAATTCCTTGCAAAAAGCCTTGGCTTTGAAGGCGGCTTAAAGAAAATCGAAAGAGCGCTCGGTTACCATAGGCCAGAGATAATAAATGAATTTAATGGCGGAGACGCTTTGTCATTGTGGAGGATGTATAAATCAACCGGAGACGACTATTACCTCAACCTTTTGGTGGAATACAATGAGCTGGACATAGTCAACCTGAAAAAAATAACCGAAATTCTTGTTTCAAGGAAAAAAACGGAAATTTTTGTTTAGCTGGTCGATAGGCTCTGGTTTTCCCTGAACTTTTTCTGTAGGATGCTCAAGTCCTTCCATATGTTTTCGTTTTGCGCCTTCAGGTTTTCATTTTCCTTGACCAAGGCATAATACTTTTTCTCAAACGAATTCCTGTCTTGCTGCGCCGCATCCTTTAATTTCATTGTGTTGTTTATCTGCGAAAGCACAACTCTTGCAGTTGTCTGCTCAAATTCCTGTTTCTGGACATCATATCCATTAAGCAAATTATTTATCTTGTACTCGTAGAAAATTATGACAGTACTCAACAGAAACATATTTACCAAAATCATCAGCATGAACAACTTGTTGAAGTCTTTTTTGAACGGCATCTTTAATTTATTTCCTGAAAAACCCTGCAGCATCTTCAGGGAGCACGGAATTGATGATTGCATCTGTTGACAATTCAAAGCCGCCCCAGGAAGCTATCCTTGGGGTTATCTCAATGTGCAGGTGAAGGTTTTCCTTTTCAGGGGAGTAATGCAGGAACAGGTTGTATGATGCATTTATCTTGTTCAGCTTCAGAAGTATTTTTTTCATTGCAAGCGCAATGTCCATAAGCTCGCTGTCATCAAGCTGCTCCAGATTTTTTCTGTGCTTTTTCGGGAAAATCCAGGCCTCATAGTTGAAGCGCGAAGCGAAAGGCGCAAATGCAACCACATTTTTTGTCTCAAAAATTTTCCTTTTGGATTTTGACTCCTTTTTTATTATGGAGCAGTAAGGGCATGACTTGTATCTCTTAATTGCGTCAATTTTTTCCTGCACAAGGAAAGGCACGTTGTTCAGTGCCACAACCTGTGAATGGCTGTGCAAAAGCGAAGTTCCAGCATCTTTGCCGGAGTTCTTGAAGATCTGCACATACTTGATATTTTTTGAATTTCCAAGCTCCTTTATCCTAAATTTGTAGACATCAAGCAGTTCCTTTATCTGGGAAACAGGCAAATCAGCCAGTTGCGACCTATGGTGGCTGGTTTCTGCAATTATCTCATGCACACCATAAGTTCCTGTTTCAACGAAAAACGGCTTTTTTGAAACTTTGGTATTTGCTTTAAGGTCAACAGCAGGAAACTTGTTCAAAAACCACCTTATCTTCCACGAGCCTTTGTATTCAACCCTTCCGATTTCAGGAGGTGTCAAATGCTCGTTTTTTGGGCAGAAAAGGCAGTTTTTTGACTGTAAACTGACAGGAGCTTTCTTAAACTCCTGTGGCCTTTTGTTCCTGCTGGTTGCATAATACACCCATCTGTCCAGAATATAGTCTTTCCTTACTATTCCCATAAAGAATCCTTGTTCTTGTTATTATTTAAAGTTTGTGAAAATGAAACTTCATTCAAAATACTCTTCGAAGGAAAGAAGCAAAAACAGAAAAGGAACTTTCTATCTCTTCGAAGGAACAAACCAGCCTAAGAGGCTATTGAAAATAAAAAAAATTAACGAAGGCTTCCCTTCATAACGCTTCGCTTGAAAGGGAACCCGCCAGTGCAATTTGCAGGGTTGCCATCAAGAGACGAGCATTATCCATATTTACTTCCACACGAAAAGGAAATTGCAATGGGAATTTTCGTTATCTCGAACAAAAGATTCATGCGAGCGATGGCAACCCAAAGCAGGCAAAAAATATGAGCACAATCTTGTCTGGAGAGAAAGTGCAGAAAGCAATTGCGAGGTGTGATTTGCCACCGAGCTAAGTGGCTGACCTGTGCAATGGCTGCGAGGGCTGCGATTTGGCCCGAGCCTAGATTACTCCTCGCGCAAAGCGAGGCTATTAAGAGGCTTGATTCTTACAATTTTCTGCAATATATTTAAAAACTATAATCTTTACATCGGGAATGAGGAAAAATGTTCAAGTTTTTGAAGGAAAAGCTGAAAGGCGCAATCTCCAGGTTATCTGAAGGAGTTGAAAAGGAAGGAAAGGCAGAGGAACAGATAATTGAAAATCCCATTGAAAAGGAAGAAAAGGGGTTTTTCTCGAAGCTGAAGGAAAAAATAATCGGTAAAGAGAGCCATACGGAAGAAGAAACATATGAAAAAAAATCCTTGCCATTGGCTGAATCGCAGACTAAATTAAAAGAAGAAATCAAAATAACGCCTCAAGATGAAAAAGCTGAAGCAAAAACTGTTGAAAAGGAAACTGAACTGGAGAAGATTGACAAGAAGCACAAAAAAGAGAAAAAAGAATTTCATTCTGAAGAAAAAAAAGAGATAATCCCTTTAATTAAGAAAGGGGAGCCAAAACCTGAGATAAAGACGGAGCAGAAGATTCAGGAAAAAGAGGAGAAAAAAGGATTCTTTGAAGCGATCAAGGAAAAGATAATAACGACAAGAATAAACGGGGAGCAGTTTGAAAAGCTGTTTTGGGAAATGGAGATGGCATTGATGGAAAACAATGTTGCAGTTGATGTCATAGACAAGATAAAAAATGATTTGAAAGGGCAGCTTGTTGAAAAGCCTATCAGAAGGACAAGAGTGGAAGAGACCATTGAAAGCGCACTGAAAGACTCAATTCTTGGCCTGTTCCAGAAAAACACAATAAATCTTTTGAATGAAATAAAAAACAAGAAGGAAAAGCCGTTTGTCATTGCATTCTTTGGAATAAACGGCAGCGGAAAGACGACAAGCATTGCAAAGATTGCAAATATGCTGAAACACAGCAATATCTCATGCGCGCTTGCAGCAGGAGACACATTCCGTGCAGCTTCAATTGAGCAATTGCAGCAGCATGCCGACAAGCTCGGAATCAGGCTGATAAAGCACGGCTATGGCTCTGACCCTGCTGCTGTCGCATTTGACGCAATAAAGCACGCGCAGGCAAAGAACATTGATGTTGTCCTTATAGACACAGCAGGAAGGATGCAGACAAATACTAATTTAATTGATGAAATGAAGAAAATTGTGAGAGTTGCAAAGCCAGACCTTAAGATTTTTGTCGGAGAATCAATCACAGGAAATGACTGTGTAGAGCAGGCAAAAACTTTTAATGAGACTGTCGGCTTTGACGGCATAATACTTTCAAAGGCAGACATTGACGAGAAAGGCGGCGCTGCCATTTCAGTTTCTTATGTCACAAAAAAACCCATCCTTTATTTTGGTGTCGGGCAGGGATATAAGGATTTGGAGCCTTTTAATCAGGAGAAGATAATGAAGAGTATCGGGCTGGCTTAGAAAAACTCCACCTTCCCGTTTAAATAAACCCCCTTGTGCAATTTCACAGGCCTCCAGTCATCCACAACCAGCTCTGCCTCAAGCCATGCAGCAAGCTCCTCTGCATTTCCTATTGTGGCGCTTAATCCTATAATCTGCGCATTTTTCAGGACAGATTTCAGGATTGTGAGCAATATTTCAAGAGTCGGACCCCTTTCAGGATCATTTAGCAAATGGATTTCATCCACAATGACTGTCATTACGCTGTGCAGCCATGGAGTATGATGCCTTATCAATGAGTCAAATTTTTCAGAGGTCAGAATAATCAGGTCATATTCAGCAAGATAAGGGTCTGCAGAATCAACCTCGCCTATAGACAATGCAATCTTGATTAAGCTGCCATATCTTTTCCTGAACTGATTGTATTTTTCAGATGCAAGAGCCTTCAATGGCACAATATAAACCGCCTTTCCGTTTTTTTCAAGGATTGTCTTCAAGGCAGCAAGTTCTGCTATGAGAGTTTTTCCAGAAGCAGTCGGAGTGCACACAAGAATATTTTTCCCCTCAAGAAGCCCTTTCTTGACAGACTTTTGCTGGGACGGCCTTAACTCTTTTATTTCCTTTTCAAGAATTTCATACAATTTTGCAGGCACCTTGTTTTTTATTGAGCTTAATTCCATAATCCTGCAAAATCAGCTCATTTTAAAAATATTTGTGTTATTAGCCTTTATATTTTTCCAGCATGTTCCCTGTTTCAATGACATACCGATATGTGCTGCCAAGAGCATAGCCAACAGCTTCTTTTGAATTTTTTTCGTCCATGCCCTTTGTCATGATGCAGTAAAGTATCCTCTTGCTTTCAGCATAGATTATTCCGCAGTCGTGGAAGAACTTGTTCTCTTTGTAGTAGTTTTCCCCAAATTTGTGTGCAATCCTGGTCTCTTTTGGAATGCCTGAGAAGTTCCTGACATCAAAGGAAGCCTGCGACAACAAAGCAAGCAGATATTCTGAATTTTCTGGCTCAAGCACCGTAGAAAAGTATAAGCTTGATAAAATGTTGCCGATGGATTTTGCCGATATTAAATCAACGTGCTTGGATCCTGTCAGATTGACCACCTTTATATCCAGGCCATAATAGTCCAGCACGAACTGCAAGTCCTTAAAATCAATTTGGCGCAAGAGGATTCTTAATGCGGTATTGTCAGAATCCACCAGCATTCTTTCCAGAAGTTTTCTTATGGTAACCTCATTTTCAGCGCTCCTGTAAAGTTCACCATATGAAGAGGTCCTGTCCTCGTCCTTTATCTGAACTTTTGTGTCAAGGGAAATATTGCCTGATTCGACTTTCTGCATTATGAGGATTGCGACAGGAAGCTTATTCAGGCTCGTTGGGAAATATCCTACTTTCTCGTTTATCCCAGAATAAGCCCCGTTTCTCAGATTCTCAACATAAAGCGAGCCTGTTATGTTATTTTTTTGAAAATATGCCTCGATTTGCTCTCTTAATGGTAGGAAATTGGTGATTAGCCTGCTTTTTGGCTCCAGAAGCCCGTGATATATCCTTGGCGACAGAAACCCTTCTTCAGACTGAATCTGATTTTGCTTTTTTTACTTCTTATATAAATGCCTTGTCGTTTCTTTTTCACAATTTCCGATCACGCTCGAAAATCTTTGATTTTTGGTGGAATAGGTTTTTAAACCTAAGTCTCCTCCTTTTATTATGAATTTAAACCAGAGACTTGTCCAAAGGCCAGTTCAAAAAAATCAATTAACCCTCAGATCAGAACTCGAGCAGGCGCTTGCTGAGATAAAAGACGTGACTATTTCTAAACTTCACGATGCGCAGAAACTGAACAAAGAAATGCGGCACATTTACAGGCTAGCGAATGCCAATTTGGCGGAGCGCATGCTGCACGATTCATTTTGCTTGGGAATAATCCTCCATGAAAATCAATTTAGGGATAACAGCGATCCTTATAGATATTTGCGTTAATTAGTACAAAATTTAGAAAGATTTTTATACTTGTTCTGTTTTGTTTTTGTTATGAAAACTAAAAAAGATGGCAGGTCAATTAATAGGGA
>Ga0209211_10008359_pt1 | contig 14187 bp, 8 predicted proteins | sample RifGroA2_FD_183992 | JGI IMG/M metagenome (GOLD analysis project Ga0209211, IMG submission 183992) | Groundwater microbial communities from Rifle, Colorado, USA - Groundwater A2 (SPAdes) (version 2) | ecosystem: Environmental > Aquatic > Deep subsurface > Groundwater | place: Rifle, Colorado...
GAGAAGAGCGCGGTCAACGTGAAGGCGACCACCACCGAGCAACTGGGATTCAGCGGGCGCGGCGAGGGGATTGCTGCGCAGGCGGTGGTGTTGCTGATCGCGGAAAGCGGATTGTCGGGCTGAAGCCCGACCTACGGTTTTATGCGCATACTTGCTCTGGAAACTTCCACCGAATATTGTTCGGTCGCGCTGTGGCAGGATGGCGCCATCGTCGAACGCAGCGACCTGGCCGTGCAGAAACATTCCGAAATGCTGATCGCGATGATCGACGACCTGCTGCAAGCCACGGGCCACAAGCTACACGCTATGGACGGCATCGCATTCGGCAAGGGGCCGGGCTCGTTCACCGGGGTGCGCATCGCCTGCGGTGCGGCGCAGGGTCTGGCGTTCGGCGCGAGTCTGCCGGTGGCAGGCATCTGCACGCTGGAAGCGCTGGCCGAGGCTTCCAGCAAAGAAAAAATCATCGCGACGCTGGATGCGCGCATGGGCGAAATTTATCACGCCGCATATGAAAAGCGCGATGGCGCATGGGTGACAATGAGCGAACCGCGCCTGTGCAAGCCGGAAGACGCCCCGCTAGTGCCGGGTGATGACTGGTTCGGCGCAGGCAGCGGTTTTGCCACGCACGGCGCGGCGTTGAGCGGGCGCTATGCCGGGCAGCTACAGGGCTCAGATGGCGCCGCCGTGCCGCAGGCCGCCGCAATCGCCGCGCTCGGCGCGGCGCAGTTCGCGCAAGGGCGCGGCCAGGATGCGGCGGAGGCCTTGCCGCTGTATTTGCGCGACAAGGTGGCGCTGAAAACAGCGGAACGCGAATGCGCGCGATGACGCAGGACGATGTGGATGCGGCGCTTGCCATCGAGCAGGCGGTGCAGCGCTTTCCGTGGACGCGCGGCAATTTCATTAACGCGCTGGACAGCGGCTATCTGTGCTGCGTGGATGAAACCAAAGAATGCGGGATTCGCGGTTATGCGATATTGATGCCGGCGGCAGACGAGGCGGAACTGCTCAACATCGGCGTGGCGCAGGCCGAGCAGCGCAAGGGGCTAGGGCGCGCGATGCTGGCGGAGATGTTGAGCGTGGCGCGCGCCAGACAGTTACGCCGCGTGTTTCTCGAAGTGCGCCCATCTAATCTTGCCGCAATTGCCCTGTACCGCAGTGCGGGTTTCAGCGAAATCGGAATACGGCGCGGCTATTATCAAAATGCGCATGGCAGCGAGGATGCGCTGGTGATGGCATGCGAGTTAATGGGTGAGTCCAATGGATAGAAATGAAGCTGTGCTGCGCGAACTGAACCTGTACCCGTTATGGCAGCGGCGCGGCGTGCCTGCGCCGGTTGCGGCGGCGGAAGTCGCGCAGGAACAGGCGTCGGGTTACGCTGCGCCAACCCGGCTTGTGCAGACTGATGTAGGTCGGGCTTTAGCCCGACATGCTCCTTCTGAATTGGTCGAAGCAGTCGGGTTGAAACCCGACCTACAGCACTCCCCAGTCAGTCGGGGAGGAGAGTTAAGCAATATCAACTGGCCAGAACTCAAACAGCAGGTGCGCGACTGCACCCTCTGCAAGCTGCGCGCCGGCTGCGCGCAAACGGTGTTCGGCGTAGGCGACGAGCAGGCCGAGTGGCTGTTTGTCGGCGAAGGGCCGGGGGCAGATGAAGATGCGCAGGGTGAACCGTTCGTCGGGCAAGCGGGCAAACTGCTCGACAACATGCTGCTGTCGATCGGACTCAGGCGCGGGAAAAATGTCTACATCGCCAATATCGTCAAATGCCGCCCCCCCGGCAACCGCACGCCTGATGCGGACGAGATCGCGACCTGTCTGCCCTATTTGCAGCGTCAGATCGAATTGATAAAACCCAAGCTTATCGTCGCACTGGGCAAGACTGCGGCCACTGCGCTATTGGGGCGCGATGCGGCGCTGGGTTCGTTGCGCGGCGAATTGCATGACCACCACGGCATACCTTTGCTTGTTACCTACCACCCCGCCTACCTGTTGCGCAGCCCGATGGAGAAGGCCAAGGCGTGGCAAGATTTGTGTTCTGCGGTGCAGGCGATGCAAAAATTGCAGGGGCGCAATTAGTTCGTCCCTGCAATTTTTTTCAACCCATCCCCATCACATCAAAGATTCGGTACCTTACAAATCGGTGTCTTTCGTCATGCAGCCCGGAGCGCCGCTCTCCATCAATCAGGCGGGATTGTGTACTGGCTTTCCATGTACAGGCCATTTCTGTGTTCCCCCAGCATTTATAAGTAAAAGTACCTATATTCTAAAAATCGCCGCAGCGCCAAAATAATGCTCCCTGAAACCACTACAGCAGGAGCCAACCATGAATGAGCATGCTTGTTCGGAAGAAGATGTCTTGTGTAAACCGGAAGCTGCCGGAATCGCGCATTTGCCCACCTCGGGAGGGACATTCTCACTCAGACGCGCCCTCTATTTCACCAAATCCGGAACTCCTCCGCTGGCTGCGGAACAGACCGCAGAGCAATAACAGTTGCCCATCAAACTTGCCAAAGAAGGTGATGCCAGTGCATAGCGAAGAATGATTTCCCACAAATGCATCTGCTGATTGATCGCGCCATCGCCGATGCCCTTTTTTATCCGGTAAATCGATAATGATCGGGGGATGCAATGACTGTTTCGCATAATCTAAACCATAATCATCTGCTCACCGCCCTGCCTGTGACGGAACTCAAACGCCTGTTTCCCCATCTGGAATTGGTTCACATGCGACTCGGTGAGATTCTCAGTGAATCCGGCGGCAAATTGCACTACGTTTATTTTCCTACAACCGCCATCGTGTCCCTGCACTATGCCATGGAGAATGGCGCGACAGCCGGAGTAGCGGAGGTAGGCAATGAGGGCATGCTCGGTGTTGCGCTGTTCATGGGAGGCAATACCACACCCTACAAGGCATTCGTGATGACGGCCGGATATGGCTACAGGTTACGAGCGCAGTTGCTGATGGAGGAATTCAATCGTGGCGGATCGATGCAACGTTTGCTGCTGCGCTACACCCAGGCGCTGTTGACGCAGACATCCCAGACTGCGGCATGCAACCGCTACCATTCGGTGTGTCAGCAACTGTGCCGCTGGCTGTTGTTAACCCTTGATCGGCAGGCCTCGAATGAATTGGTGCTGACACAGGAATTGCTTGCCAACACGCTCGGCGTGCGCCGCGAAGGCATCACGGAAGCTGCCGTAAAATTGCAGCAGGCCGGCATTATCCGTTATCGCCGCGGCCACATTACCGTGCTTGACCGCCCCGCGCTGGAATATCATGCCTGCGAATGCTATCAAGTGTTCAAGCGGGAATCTGACCGTTTACTTGGGCCGTGCCGGAAGCCTGTTTCTCCTGCAAATGGCGGTGCAAAAGTAGATGCCATGGCGTGGTTCAGAGCGAATTCCAGCGTTTGCGTGCCGACATGATGGCCATGCCCCATGGCGAAATTCAAAAAATGCAGCGGCCTGTCAGCATCCCAATCTAAGCGGCCAGAAATTTTCAAGCCGATATTGGCCACCTGGCTTGCTATGCCACCGCCGTCAGCGGCGAATGCGGCCTGCCAGGCAAACTCTTCCACTAGGGAAATCCCTACCCCCTGCCAGCCTCTTTGCTGATAGCAAATCAGCCACACAGATGATAGCGTTGTGAACAAGTCTAGAACAGTTGCCGAATTTTGCGATAACAGCTCCGTTCGGGTTATCGAAGTAAGCCGCAAGGCTTCAACCCTTAATCACAGCAAGGCGGATAATGAACTACGGCATGCTCAACAAGTCATACTAGCGGAGACAAAAGTATGGTGAAAGCTGGCGGTGGCAAAAAACTGATACGGGCGTTTTTTTCGCCTGCCATGGCTTTGATGAGCCGCCTGAATATCGCCAGGAAATTCACGCTGCTGGGGTTGATGTCGCTGGGCGCGATGGCGATTTTGGTGTATGGCCTGTTTGCCAGCCTTAACCAGGTCATCGGTTCCTCGCAACGAGAGCTGGAAGGCCTCAAGTTGATTGGGCCATTTCCCCATGTTGCGCAAACCCTCCAGCAACATCGCGGGCTTTCCGCAGGGCTTCTCGGTGGCGATGAGAGCATGCGGGACAGCCTGACCAGCATTGAAATGGATGTAACCGAGGCATTCGAGGCGATGGCTGGGCAATTGCCTCCCAGCTTGGCGTCAAGCGAGGCTTTGCAGCAAACCAGGGCAGACTGGGAGCGCCTGCGCGAAGAGGGGTCTACTTGGACGGCAGCGGAAAACTTTGCCGCGCATACTCGCCTGATCGACCGGATACAGACAATCGAGGTAATGGTTGCCGACGAATACGCGCTGATTCTGGATCCCGAGATCAGCGCGTTCTATCTGGTCGATACCATCGTCAACAAACTGCCGCATGCGCTCGAGCACCTCGGACAATTACGCGCTTACGGCACCGGCATCTTGGCCGAAAAACAGGTTACACCGCAACAGCAAACCGAAATCAATATCCTGATCTCCAAACTCGGCGATACGATCAGGGATCTCGAAACCAGCCTCGACAAGGCGGGCCGCCACAATCCGGCGCTACAGGAATTGATCTCGGCTGCGTTCAGGGATATTTCCGGTTCGGCGCAGCAGGTCACCGGCCTCGTGGTATCCGGCATTCTTGCCGACCAGATTACTGCACGCCCCGCCGATTTTTTCGCACTGTCCACTGTGGCGATCGACAAGAGCTATACGCAACTGCATGAAGCGTTGCTGCCGACTACCGAAACGCTCATCAAGGCGCGTATCGCACGGGCAAAGAACACGTTGCATATCAGCGTCGCCATCGCCACTCTGCTGTTCCTGCTGGCGGCCTATTTCTCGATCGGCATCTGTCGCGTCATTGTCATCAATATCCGCTCGCTGGCCCGCTCGGCGCACGCCTTTGCCGGCGGCGACCTGGGTGAGCGGATCAATATCGGCGCTCGCGATGAGCTTGGACAGGTGGGCGATAGCTTCAACGAAATGGCCAACGGGTTCAGCGCACTGCTAAAAACGTCCCGTGAAAATGAAGCGCGGCTGCATGACCTGTCGGTACACCTCGAAGAGCGGGTGCGGGAGCGCACCGTTGAACTGGAGCTGGCCCAGCGATTAACCGGCTCGCTGTTGAGCCGCTACAAAACCTTGATGTTAACCTCCATGGACGGCATCCACATAATGGATATTCAGGGCAATATCGTGGAAGCCAACGATGCATTCTGCAACATGCTGGGCTATACGTGTGAAGAGATAGCCGGCCTTAATGTGACTGCCTGGGACGCGCAATGGACAATTGACGAGTTGCGGGAAAAATTCAGGGCGCTTGCCGGCAAGAGCGCCATGATCGAGACCTCGCACCGCCGCAAGGACGGCACGCTGATCGATGTCGAGATCAGCGCTTCCGGCGTGGAGCTGGAAGGGCAGAATTTCATTATTTCATCAAGCCGCGACGTCACCCTGCGCAAGCAGGCCGAAGCAGCGCTGAAGCGGCATAAGGTAGTGATCGATACCGCCATAGAAGGGTTCTGGATGGCCGACATGAAGGGCAATTTGCTGGAAGCCAACAAGGCTTATGCAAGAATGTCCGGCTATTCGGTCGATGAACTGGTGGGGATGCACATCAGCCAGTTGGAAGCGCTGGAACAGTCGCGTGAAGATGTTCAAGCGCATATCGCAAAAATCGTTGCGCAAGGCCACGACCGGTTTGAGACCCGCCATCGCCACAAGGATGGGCACGAGATCGATATCGAGGTATCCGTTACCCATATGGAGGGATCGCAGCAGCTTTTCGTTTTCTGTCACGATATCACCGAACGCAAGCGGGCCGAGGAGGAAATCCACCATCTGGCGTTTTATGACGTACTGACCAAACTACCCAACCGCCGCCTGTTCCTGGATCGCTTCGGCGCGGCGTTGACCGCTTCCGTGCGGCACAATAACTTTGGTGCGGTGCTGTTCATCGACCTAGATCGTTTCAAGCAGCTGAACGACACGCTTGGCCATGAGTATGGCGACCTGTTATTGATCGAGGTGGCGGCACGCATCAAGTCCTGCGTGCGTGAAATGGACACGGTGGCAAGATTGGGCGGGGATGAGTTCGTCGTGCTGATCGAAGATGTCAGCGACGACCAGGATGAGGCTTCCTACAAGGTCGGGCTGGTGGCCGAAAAAATCCGCGAAGCGCTGGCGCGCCCCTACCATCTCAATGGGCACGAGCACCAAAGCTCGCCCAGTATCGGCGTCAGACTGTATCGCGGCAACGACGTGCCGGTGGAAGAATTGCTCCAGCACGCCGACATGGCGATGTACCAAGCCAAGGATGCCGGACGCAATGCGGTGCGTTTTTTCGATCCCGTCATGCAGAATAACGTGGCGGAACGCGCCGCGTTGGTAAACGAATTGCGCGGCGCCATCGCGCGGCAGCAATTGCATTTGCATTACCAGCTGCAGGTGGATAAGGATAACCGCCCGGTAGGTGCGGAAGCTTTGTTGCGCTGGATTCATCCGCAGCGCGGTGTCGTCATGCCGGAACAATTTCTTCCGATTGCCGAAAGAAGCGCGCTGATTTTCGACATCTGCGACTGGGTGCTGGAAACGGCCTGCCGGCAACTCGCCTTGTGGAGTCAAAACAAAAAAATGCGCGCTCTGGTGCTGACCGTAAATGTCAACGCCAAACAGTTTGCCCTGCCGGATTTTGTCGACAAGGTGGCCGACGCCTTGCGAACGCACCAGATACTCCCCGCACGCCTGAAGCTGGAACTGACCGAGAGCATGGCGCTTGACGATTTGCATGGAGCCATAGAAAAAACCCATGCACTGAAGGCGCTTGGAGTCTGTCTGTCGCTGGACGATTTCGGCACCCGCTACTCGTCGCTGTCCAGCCTGAAGCAACTTCCGCTCGATCAACTCAAGCTGGGCAGGAGCTTTGTGCAGGATATTGCAAGCGACGGCAACGTCGCATTGCTGGTGCAAAGCATCATCGACATGTCGAGCAAATGCCGCATCACCGTGATCGCCGAGGGGGTGGAAAACGAGGCGCAATTGGCCTCGCTCAAGGATCGCGATTGCATAGCCTATCAAGGCTTCCTGTTCAGCAAAGCCGTGCCGGTCGAAGAGTTCGAGAAGCTGTTGGGTTTGTAGCGGCGGAAGGGGGAATTGCTCTGCGCAGCACCACCATCTGCGAAGGGCGAAAACCCAGCTTGCGGTAAAACTCCAATGCGGCCTCGTTGTCGCGGTCTGCGAGCAGGGTGATGCGCGTCATTCCGTTTGCTCCCGCCCAAGCGAGAACATGCTCGACCAGCCGCCGTCCAAGCCCGTTGCCACGGTACTCTCTGCAAACTATCACGTCTTCCAGCACCGCCACCCGGCAGCCTTCCGCCGTGCTGATGGTGAACAGCACATTCGCCATGCCCGCCACCCTGCTTTGGTCGCGCAACACAAAAAGCCTGCCCAGCGCCGGGTTATCCAGAATCATGCGCAAGCCGCGCAGCTGTTTTTCGCGATCCGGATGAAAATCACTTTCCAGCGTGAACAGTTCGGCGAGCAGATCGGCCAGTTGATTGAGGTCGCCATGCCCCGCTTGCGAAATTTCAATTTCCATCCGCACTCACCGTATCAAGAAAGATTGATATGCACCTCGCCCTTATCCACGCGCACCCGGTAGCGGCGCGTGCAGCCGCAGTCGGGCGCAACGGCCTCGCCGCTGTCGAGCTGCACCGTCCATCCGTGCAGTGGGCAAGTCACCTTGCGGTCGAACACGATGCCCTGCGACAGTGGCCCTCCCTTGTGCGGGCATTTGTCCATCAGTGCAAAAACTTCGTCCGAGCCGTTGCGGAATACCGCGATTTCACCCTTGCCGCTGTGTACCACACGCGAACCCAGCCGTGGGATTTCTTCCAGCAGGCATACCATTATCCATTCGCTCATGCCGGCACCTCTTCCAGTATTTCCAATACCCTGAATTCCTGCCTCTCCGCGCCTTCCTGGGTGCGCTCTTGCCACGGGTCTTTGCGCGCCTCCAGAGCATCGAGCAATTGCCGGTAAAGCTCGCCCCGGTTTTTTGCGTCGTCCACCACATGGCGCTTGACGAAATCCAGCCCGATGCGTTGCAGCCACTGCGCGGTGCGCTCCAGATAATAGCCTTCCTGGCGATACAGTTCCATGAAGGCGCCCGCGTATTCCATGACCTCTTCCTGGGTCTTGACTTTGACCAGGAACTGCGCGATTTCCGTCTTGGTGCCGCCATTTCCGGCGACATAAATTTCCCAGCCGGATTCCACGCCGATCACGCCGATGTCCTTGATCGCCGCTTCGCTGCAATTGCGCGGGCAGCCGGAGATGCCGAACTTGACCTTGTGCGGCGCCCACATGCCCCAGAAAGCCTTCTCCAACGCTATCCCCATGCCCAGCGTGTCCTGTGTGCCGAAGCGGCAGAATGCATTGCCCACGCAAGTTTTGACCGAGCGCAGCGACTTGCCGTAGGCGTAGCCCGAAGGCATGTCGAGGTCGGCCCACACCTTCGGCAGATCTTCCTTTTTCACGCCCGCCAGCGCGATGCGCTGCCCGCCGGTGATTTTCATCGCGGGAATCTGGTACTTGTCCGCCACGTCCGCGATGCGGCGCAACTGATCCGGCGACGTGACCCCGCCCCACATGCGCGGCACCACGGAATAGTCGCCGAGCTTCTGGATGTTGGCATGGGCGCGCTCGTTGATGTGGCGCGAGCGCGGGTCGTCCTGCGCCTCATGCGGCCAGGTGGCAACCAGGTAATAGTTGAGCGCCGGGCGGCAACTCGCGCAGCCGTCCGGCGTACCCCATTCCATGAAGCGCATCACCTCCGGGATGGTCAGCAGCTTGTGCTGGCGTATGGACTTGCGCACTTCGGCGTGGGTATGCTCGGTGCAGGTGCAGACCGGCTTTTCTGCAGGGGTCGGCGCATACGCGCCGCCCAGGGTGGAGGCGAGAATCTGCTCGACTAGCCCGGTGCAGGAGCCGCAGGAGGCGGAGGCCTTGGTGTGCTTGCGCACATCGTTCAGGGTGAACAGGCCTTTCTCCTTGATCGCCTTGACGATGGTGCCTTTGCACACGCCGTTGCAGCCGCACACTTCCATGCTGTCCGGCATGGACTCCGCCCGATTCTGCCCCTGGTGCCCTGCATTGCCGAGATGGTTTTGCCCGAACAGCAGCCGGTCGCGCAGCTCGCGGATATTCTGGCCGTCGCGCAACAACTGGAAATACCATGACCCGTCTGCGGTGTCGCCGTACAGCACGCTGCCGACAATTTTGTCGCCCTTGACCACCAGCTTTTTGTACACGCCGCCGGATGGGTCGCTCAACACGATTTCCTCCGCGCCCTCGCCGCCGGTAAAGTCGCCGGCGGAAAACAGGTCGATGCCGGTCACCTTGAGCTTGGTTGAAGTTGTCGATCCGGTATAGCGGCTGATGCCGAATTGTGCCAGATGGTTGGCGCACACCTTGGCCTGCTCGAACAGCGGCGCCACCAGCCCGTAGGCGGTGCCGCGATGCGACACGCACTCGCCTACCGCGTAGATGCGCGGATCGTAAGTCTGCATGGTGTCGTTCACCGCCACGCCGCGCTCGCAGTGCAGGCCGGCGGCTTCGGCCAGTTCGGTGTTGGGGCGGATGCCGACCGCCATCACCACCAGGTCGGCGGGAATTTCAGTTCCATCTTTGAAACGGATCGCGCCCACACGCAAATCCCCCCTCGCTCCCCCCTTTTCGAAAGTGGGGATGGTTACGTCGGTCGCCTCCATCGCTCCCCCCTTTGCAAAAGGGGGGCTGGGGGGGATTTGCGCTGGCAGCAGCTCCGCCGTTTGCTTTTCCAGCAGAAACTTGAGCCCCTTGGCTTCCAGCGATTTTTGTAGCAAGTTGGCGGCTGTGCGGTCGAGCTGGCGCTCCATCAGCCAGGGCATCAGATGCACCACAGTCACGTCCATGCCACGCAGCTTGAGGCCGTTTGCCGCTTCCAGCCCGAGCAACCCGCCGCCGATGACCACCGCGTGGCGGTAATACGCGGCAGCTTCGATCATCTCATCGGTGTCCTTGATGTCGCGGTAAGAAACCACGCCGGGCAAATCCCTGCCCGGCACCGGCAGCATCACCGGGTTGGAGCCGGTGGCGAACAGCAGGCGGTCGTAAGCGGCTTCGGTGCCATCATCGGCGATCACTTTGCGCCGCACGCGGTCGATCTGCGTCACCTTCTTGTTCAGATGCAAGGTGATGCCGTTTTGCGCGTACCAATCGACATCGTTCAGCATGATGTCCTTGATCGTCATTTCCCCTGCGAGCACCGGCGACAGCAGGATGCGGTTGTAATTGCCGTGCGGCTCTGCGCCGAACACGGTAATGTCGTACAGATCCGGGGCGAGCTTGAGCAATTCTTCCAGCGTGCGCACCCCGGCCATACCGTTGCCGATTACCACCAGACTTGGTTTTTTCATGATTTAACCACCTCTCGTAAAAGATAACGGGACTATTAGCAGGAATCATGCCAATAAGAAGTTTGTGCATGGAAACGATGGGGCAGGTTCAAATTAAAGAAGCGCTGAATTAAGTCGTCACACCGGCGAAGGCCGGTGCCCAGCTTATTGAAAATACTGGATTCCGGTTTCCGCCGGAATGACAAAATGAAAGTTGTTCAGCGCGCCCTTAAGCGACGAAATTAATGAAGCAAGCTTGTGCCGGACAAGTGCCCGAATCCGATATGCGCACTACCCTGGTGCAACACGCCAGATTATTTTCCGACAAACAGGATTGATGCGTACACTGCGACAATTTGCCGCATTCCAAAACGAGAGCATCTCCACGATAATCGCTGCGCAGGCAATCTCATCATGCGGAAGAATGATGCAGTTCACCACCCCTTGGTTGAATATCTTCAAACTCTCCCGCATTGCTTGACTTCGTTTTGCCCTGAATTGTATTTTCGGGTTCAAGTCCAAGGGGTGGCAAGTAGATGACGAATCTCAGTAGCAGCAACAAGGTGATGCGCGCCATTTTTTCGCCCGCCGTCGCCTTGCTCGACCGCCTCAATTACACCAAGAAATTCACGCTGTTATGGCTGGTATCCTTGGCTGCAACCGCAGTGGTGGTGTACAGCCTGTTCGTCAATCTCGACCGGGTTATCCAGCCTTCGCAGAAGCGGCTGGAAGGTCTTGCGCTGATCGAGCCGGTCACCCGCGCCATCCAGTCGTTGCAGTTGCACCGCGGGCTCTCGGTCACCCTGCTGGGCGGCAACAAGTCAACTGTATTGCAGGATCAGCGCGCCGCCCAGGAAAAAGAAGCCATCCATGCTTTCCGGCTACTGGAAGAAAAGCTACCCCCAGAACTGATCTCCACCGAAGATTATCGCCACATCCAGGCAGAGTGGCTCCGGCTGCAAAGGGAGGGGATGAAGTGGACAGTGGCCGCGAATCTCGCCGCGCACACCGACCTGATCGTGCATACACAAATTTTCGGGGAGATAGTGGCCGACGAGCATTTGCTGATCATGGATACGGACATCGCCCAGTATTACCTGATTGACATCGTTTCCAACAGATTGACCCAGGTGCTGGAACAGCTTGGCCGTTTGCGCGCTTATGGCGCGGGTGCGCTGACCAGAAGGCATATCAGCGAAGATCAACGTGTCGAATTGAAACTCATCATCGCCAAACTGGACGATGCACTCAGGCATTTTAATCTCGGTATCAGCAGTGTCGGACGACACAATTTACCCATACATGGCGCGCTCCGGGCAGTAGCGCGGAATATCGACGATTCGGCCAAGCTGGTGAGTAATCTCGTCACGGCGGACATTCTCTCCGGTCGTTTTACCACTGACCCCGAGGTCTTCCTGAATATCGCCACGACACAAATCGACCAGAGCTACGCGCAATTATACGATTCCTTGCTGCCGATGACCAAAAGGCTGACCCAGGAGCATATCGATCGCGCGAAGACGGAGTTGCTCACCAGCGTCGGCATTTCCATGCTGATCTTCATGCTGGTGGTCTATCTGTCAGTCGGTATCTATTACGCCATTGTCGGCAACATCCGGGCGCTGGCGCGCTCGGCGCGTGCCTTTGCCGGCGGAGACCTGAGCGTGAGGGTCAACCTCAAAACGCGCGACGAGCTCAGTTGGGTGGGCAGTAGCTTCAACGAAATGGCCGACGGGTTCAACGCCATGCTCGAGATGCGCCGCGAAGACGAAGCGCGCCTGCGCGCCGTCATCGATACAGCTCTGGATGCCGTGGTGCAGATGGATGCCGATGGGGTCATCACGGATTGGAGCAGCCAGGCGGAAAAAATATTCGGATGGACGAGGGAGGAGGTGATCGGGAAAGTGTTGCACGAAACGGTCATTTCGCCGCAATACCGTGAGGCGCATGTGCAGGGTATGAGGCATCTCGTGGCTCCCGGCGGGAAAGTCGCGCCGGGTTTGCGGGTCGAGATGATGGGCATGCATCGCGATGGCCACGAATTTCCGATCGAGTTATCCATCGCCCCGATCAAGATGACTGGCAAGTACGAGCTCAATGGTTTCATCCGCGACATCACCGAACGCAAGCAAGCCGAGGAGGAATTGCGGTTAAGGGCGCAGATGCTGGACGTCGCCAACGATACGATCTTCGTACTTGATCTGGATGGGCGTTTCATTTATCTGAATGAAGTTGCATGGAAGTCGCGTGGTTATACGCGGGACGAGATGATGGGGATGGATCTGCATGTGCTCGATACGCCGGAATACGAAAAGATCATCGGGCTCCGGTTCAGGGAACTGATGGAAAATGGCCGGTGCATCTTCGAATCCGCACACCGTTGCAAAGACGGTTCCGTCATGCCGGTGGAAATCAATGCACGCATCATCGAAACAGGCGGGCGCAAGCTCGTTCTCAGCGTGATCCGCGATATCACCGAGCGCAAGCAGAGCGAGAAGAAAATGCTCAGCCTGGCGTATTACGATACGCTCACCACCCTGCCGAACAGGACATTGTTCTACGACCGCCTCGCGCAGGAAATCAAGAAAGCACACCGCGCCAGCCTGAAAATGGCGCTGCTGTTCATCGACCTCGACCACTTCAAGGAGATCAACGACACGCTGGGACACAACATGGGCGACACCCTGCTCGGGGAAGCGGCGCGCCGCATCAGCGATTGCGTACGCGAGGCCGACACGGTCGCGCGCTGGGGAGGGGACGAGTTCACCGTCATCCTGTCCGAGATCGATGACGCCGCCAGCGTTGGACGGGTAGCCGAGAACATCTTGCGAAAACTGGCTGCACCCTTCCAGTTGGGAGGCGAAACCTCCTATGTCTCGGCCAGTATGGGTATCACGCTATATCCCGATGATGCCACCGGGGTGGAAGACCTGCTCAAGAATGCCGACCAGGCGATGTACGTCGCCAAAAACGCGGGGCGCAACCGCTTGAGCTACTTTACCCCGGCGCTGGAGCATACCGCACAAACCCGGCTGCGCCTGATTAATGATTTGCGCGGCGCGCTGGCCGCTGGCCAATTCAGGGTTTACTACCAGCCCATCGTGGAACTCGGCACCGGCCGCATCGGCAAGGCGGAAGCGCTGATCCGCTGGCAGCACCCGCAGCGCGGCATGGTCAGCCCGGCCCAATTCATTCCACTGGCCGAAGAAACCGGCCTGATCGTCGAGATCGGCGACTGGGTGTTCAGGGAGGCGGCGCAGCAGGTCAGCCGCTGGAGGGCGTCGCATAACCCCGCGCTTCAGGTCAGCGTGAACGTGTCGCCGGTGCAACTCTGCGAAACCACCTACTGCGCGGGCAAGGCATGGTTCGATTATCTGCTGGCGATCAAATTGCCCGGACAGGGCATGGTTGTGGAAATCACCGAAGGGTTGTTGTTGAACGCGGATTCCGGTGTCACCGGCAAACTGCTCGAATTCCGCGATGCGGGCATACAAGTCGCAATCGACGATTTCGGCACCGGCTATTCCTCGCTGTCCTACCTGAAGAAATTCGACATTGACTATCTGAAGATCGACCAGTCGTTCGTTCGTGACCTGGCGACCGACCCGAACGATATGGCGTTATGCGAAGCCATCGTCGTCATGGCGCACAAGCTTGATCTCAAGGTCATCGCCGAAGGGGTGGAGACGGAGGCGCAGCGCAAATTGCTGGTGGACGCAGGATGCGACTACGCGCAAGGATACCTGTTTGCCAAGCCG
>Ga0209211_10008360_pt1 | contig 14185 bp, 10 predicted proteins | sample RifGroA2_FD_183992 | JGI IMG/M metagenome (GOLD analysis project Ga0209211, IMG submission 183992) | Groundwater microbial communities from Rifle, Colorado, USA - Groundwater A2 (SPAdes) (version 2) | ecosystem: Environmental > Aquatic > Deep subsurface > Groundwater | place: Rifle, Colorado...
AACTTGAGCGGAGGGATGTTAAAGGAATTCGGAGTGGAACCGGATTTCAATTTGAACGTGCGCGGGGAAATGCATGAGATTGTTTCGCAGATCATAGGAAGGCTTGGTTACGTTATCGGAGAACTGAAAAAGCTTGGGAAAATCGTTATCCCGTATGTCCACGGAGACACGACTACGGCGATGGCGGCGAGCAATGCCGGATATTGCCATATGTTTGCTTCGGTGCATGTGGAAGCAGGAATCCGTACGCTGGTACCAGCGTACGGAAAACACAAAACACAAAACACAAAACACAAAGAAAATTCAAAATTCAAAATTCAAAATTCAAAATTATTTATTGATGTTTCGGATTGGAGGAAGTTTCTAATGGACAGGAATAACTGGGAACGTGGGTCGTTGGAGCCGTATCCGGAGCAGTTTAATACTCGGTGCTCCGAGGCGGCGACCGGTATTCATCTGGCTCCGGTTGAACTGGACAGGGAATTTATGCTTGGCGAGGGATTCCCGGAAGACCGCATTTTCGTCGTCGGAAATTCGGTTGTAGATGCCACTCGGGAAGCGATTAATAATTCCGGAAATTCGGATGTGTTTGAGAGGCACCCGCAATTAAAAGACGGCGATTTCGTTCGTTTCTGCATTCATAGGCGCGAAAATTGCGTTTCGGAAAAAAGATTTATGGCGATTTATTCTGCGATGAAATCATTGATAGAAGACGGGCGAAAAGTATTGCTTATAAATATGAACCAAACAAAAAGAGCATTTGAAAAATTCGGGCTAAAAGATGAAGTTGAAGAGCTTGCGAAAAAATATGATAACTTCGTGTTTTCCGAGGTGTGGCCTTTGTACACGGATGTTGTTGCCGCGATGCAGAAAGCCGCAGTCTGCGCGACCGATTCCGGTTCCATGCAGGAGGAAATGAATGTTCTTGGGGTTCCATGCGTAACCTTGCGGTTCGGTTCCGACAGATCCGAATCCGCAATGGCGGGAGGAAACATCATCGCGCCGCCTTCTGAAGGAGGAGTAATTAAGAAAATTATCGAATATGCGTGGGATAACGAGGAAATGAGGAAAGCGCCGAAGATCTATGGAGAAGATGTTTCCAAAAAGTGCATTGATGCGGTTGAGAAAGTAATTGGCATCAACCCAGCAGCACCGCTCCGCGGTGCGGCGAGGCACGGTGCGGTGTTTAGAAGCGATGAGGAAAGGCTGGGGTTTTAATGCAAAATTCAAAATTCAAAATTCAAAATTGGTATATCATAAGTTGGAAGCAAACTTGGAGCCGCTTTAGAATTTTAAATTTTAAATTCTAAATTTTGAATTCTTATTATGTTCCATCGTCTTCGCGAATCTTTGGTTTTACTTCTGATCGGGCTTCTGCCGTTCAATGCATTACTCGTTACGGCAGGCACTAAGTTGATTGCCGGGCCTGGCAATGCTCCTTTGACTGTTCTGGCGCTGTGGAAAGAGGTTTTGCTTGCGGTGATTCTTATCATTGCCTTTGCCGAATGGATCAGCGATCGCGATGAAGGAGGAAGCAGATGGAGATTTGATGATATTGATTTGCTGATTTTCGGCTTGGTTGTTCTTTCTGTAATCATAAGCGCGATCAATCATGTTCCTCCGAAGGAATACGCGTTCGGATTCAAGTACGATTTTGTTCCATTAATAGCGTTTTTCACGTTAAGAAGGGTAAGTTGGTCGGAAAAGTTTTTGAAAAATGTTTCTGCCGTTCTGATTTTGGCAGGCGTAATAGTTGCTGTTTACGGAATGTTCACCTTATTCCTTCCGGAACGGTTTTTTTACGCGCTCGGTTACTCGGACTTGCATTCGCTATATCTTCCAGATAAACCGCTTGCAGCTTTCCAGTATCTGGAAAGCGGAGGATGGCGCAGGATGCAGTCCGTGATGAGCGGGCCGAACCAGCTGGGGATATGGCTGCTCATTCCTTTGAGCGTTAGTTTGATATGGGTATCACGTAGAAACGTTGCTCGTTGCTCGTTGCTCGTTGCTCGTTGTGGAACGCCATGGCGTGTTCTTACGGGGGTGATAGGTCTTGCGATTTTGCTTACGTTTTCGCGCAGTGCGTGGATTGGGGCGGCGGCAATAATGGTGGCAGTATTTAAAAGTGCAAATAAAATCAAGTTTGCAAGTTTTCACGTTTTCACGTTTGCAGGTTTGTTATTGATTGCAGGCGTGCTTATTAAACCTGATGCGCTTGTGCGCCTTTCATCTTCGCGGGGGCATCTGGTACGTCCTCTGGAAGCTGTAATGGCGATCTGGGAGCATCCGTTCGGGCAGGGGCTTGGGAGCGCAGGCCCGGCTTCTAACCGCGTAAGCGACACCTGCGTCAGGCTTCGCCCGCAGGATGATCCTTCATGGGCAAATGACAGGAGTGATCTTTGCGTGTTCCTCGGATCCACCCAAGTCCAGCCCGTTGACCGCGTTTGCAAGTGCCCGAATCTGCCGGAAAACTGGTATTTGCAGATAGGGGTCGAGCTTGGCGCTGTGGGATTTGTTATGTTTATTACGCTTGTTTGTTTTGTTTTGAGAAAACTTAAAATGAGTCAGAATTCTCCGGTTTTTCTTGCGTTTTTGGGCGTTTCAATTGCCGCATTATTCCTTCACGCGTGGGAAGACTCGGCAGTCGCGTATACGGTGTGGATGTTGGTGGCTGGTATGGGGGTAAAAAAGAGGGTTGAAGGGGAATGAGGTTTTGGGGGTCGCAGGTCACTCGTCACTGGTCACTCGTCACTGGTCGCTAGTCAAACGAGTCGCAAGTCAAAGGACATGCGATCCCCCTTCGCGCCTTCGGCGCTACGAAGGGGCAAGCCTGCGACTTGGAAATGTTTCATGTTTCCGGCCTTCGCCGTCCGCCGCGGCGGACGGGCTACGGCCGGCAGGCATGTTTCAAGTTCCAAGTTTCAAGTTCCAAGCCTATTATAGTTGCATGAATAAACCGCAAGGAATTGTTATCCTAGACTTCGGCGGCCAATACGCGCACCTGATAGCAAGCAGAGTGCGGCGGCTTGGGGTCTATTCCGAGATAAGAGAGGCCGAAACGCCGGCGGAGGAACTGAAAGGCGTTGCTGGAATAATTCTCTCCGGCGGCCCGGCGAGCGTTTATGAAAAAGGAAGCCCGCAGGGGGATAAGGGGATTTTCAAGTTAGGAATTCCGGTTTTGGGAATTTGTTATGGACACCAGTGGATTGCGCATGTTCTAAATGGAAAGGTTAAACCTGGAACCACAAAGGAATATGGACACTCTGAAGTTGAAAATATCATTGACTATGGAATTCTTGTTGATTCGTCAATGCCGAAATATCGTGTATGGATGTCTCATGGAGATGAAGTAGCGGAACTTCCAGCCGGATTCAAACACGTTTTACGTTCTGATGCATGTGAAATTGCAGGCATGGCAGATTTTGAAAGACAAATATATGGCATACAGTTTCATCCTGAAGTTGCCCATACAGCTCATCCTGGCAGAATGATACTTGAGAATTTTGTAAAACAAGAATGCAAAGCGGATCCGTGGTCGGTAAAAAATTATGTCGAAACTGTCAGTGAAGAAATAAAAAAACAAGCCGGAGATCGCAAAGTCTTTATGCTAGTTTCCGGCGGAGTGGATTCGACTGTTGCGTTTGCATTGCTAGAGAAAGCGCTTGGCAAAGGCCGCGTTTACGGGCTTTTGATTGATACCGGTTTAATGCGCAAAGATGAGGTTAGCGATACAAAGAGTGCCTTGAAAAAACTTGGATTTGACAATTTGCACGTTGAAGACGCTTCGGAAAAGTTCTTCGCAAACTTAAAAGAAGTTTATGATCCGGAGGAAAAAAGAAAAATAATCGGCAATACGTTTATTGATGTCCAGCGGGAAGTTGCGAAAAAACTGAGACTTGACGGGAATGAATGGATGCTCGGGCAGGGAACAATTTATCCGGATACCATCGAGACAGGAGGAACGAAACATGCTGATAAAATTAAGACGCATCACAATCGCGTTGAAGAAATTCAGAAGATGATTAAAGAAGGCAGAGTCATTGAGCCTTTGAAAGATTTGTATAAGGACGAGGTGCGCGATCTTGGAACAATACTGAAACTTCCTTCCGAGCTGGTTTGGCGGCATCCTTTTCCGGGTCCCGGGCTAGGTGTTAGGATTTTATGCTCTATGCAGTCAAATACAGTTGTAAAAGTGGTAAATGGAAAGTGGAAAATGGAAAGTGGAAAATTATTGCCGGTAAAATCTGTTGGTGTTCAGGGAGACAGCAGAACTTACAGAAGTGCATTGGCCTTGTTTTCTGGAAATCCTTATGAAATTAGTGAAGAACTTTGGAGCAAGGCAACCAAGATTCCAAACAATGATCAGACAATTAACAGGGTTCTGAAATGCATTTCGCACCGGGAACCGGTTGAATTTGAATCGTCTGGGTTTTATATCACGAAAAAGCGCGCCGATCTTCTGCGCGAAGCAGATTGGATTGTTAACGAGGAAATATATAAAGCAGGCCTTTATGAAATAATCTGGCAGTTTCCTGTCGTTCTTCTTCCGTTTGGCGCGTCAAAAGGCAATGAATCAATTGTACTTCGTCCTGTTGAGTCTACTGATGCAATGACTGCGAATGCGGCACATCTGCCGGAGAAGGTCATCAAAAAGATGACCGAGAGAATACTTAAGTTGGATGGCATTGATATGGTTTTCTATGACCTTACAAGCAAGCCGCCGGCGACGATTGAGTGGGAATAGGCGATTAGTATTAAGTATTTAGTATTAAGTATGGTTTTATGAATTGCATTGTAACAATACATACTTAATACTGGATACTTAATACTTAATACTATTATACTTGTTGCCTGATGCCTATGCAGGAGCAAAATCAAAGGGTGATTCTGGATCTTGTTGCCCAGGCGCAAGACGGGGATACGTCCGCTTTCGCGAAAATTTACGACAGGTTTTTCGCGTCCATATACCGTTATGCCGCGCTAAGGGTTCCGCGCGAGACGGCGGAAGACCTGGTGGCGGACATTTTCGTCAAAGCGTGGGAGAAGCTTCATACTTTCAAGGAACGCAAAAATATTCCTTTCGGAGCGTGGCTTTTCAGAATCGCTCGAAACGAAGTCATTGACACTTACCGTTACGGAAAAGCGTGGGAGGAAGTTCCGGAGACGGTCGCCGATCCAGATGATATGAATCTTGCGGATGCGAGCACGCGCCGCAGGTACGTGCTGAGAACCGTCCGAGAGGCTCTGGACAAACTCCCGAGGCGCTACAGGGAAGTCCTGTCGCTTTGTTTCATTGCACAGCTCAGTAACAGCGAAGCCGCGAAATCCATGAGGTGCTCGCAAGGGGCGGTGCGCGTAATGAAATTCAGGGCGCTTGATAAATTAAGGGAATATTTGCCTCCCGAAATGGCGGAAAGCATGTAACGAAAGCCGAAATTTACCGTTTTATAATGATGAAAATGCCGTTCGAACCAATCATAGGGCAACTGGAGGAGAATCTTTCTCCTCCTGACGGGGCAAAAGACCGCGTCTGGAAGCGGGTAAATAAGCGCATATCCGGCTCAGAAACGTTAGCAGAGGCAAATAAGGCGCTGGAACCTCGTTTGGGAGCTAAGGATAGAGTTTGGGCAAGAATCATTGGCAGGATTGACGTTAAGGAGAGTTCGGTTCTTTTGGATCGCCTGAGAGAACTTCTTTCTCCGCCTGCGGGATTGAAGGGCCATCTTCACGATCGTTTTCTGGGCTTATCCAGCCCGGTTCCATTCTCCGTGCGCAGGCAGTTTGCTTTCAAGTGGGTGGCGGCTGTCGTGCTCATTGCTTTCTTCGCGAAGGCGGGCCCCCAGCTTTTCATTGCTCCGAGAACGGTGGCGGAAAGCAAAGTTACTTTGATTCCCACAAGGGGAGAGACGGCCATTTTCGCGGGCGGATTATGGCAGCCTGTCCAGAATGAAATAATTCTAGAAAACGGCATTCTTTTAAGGACTCATCAGGGAGAAGCAAGCATAATTTTCCGCGATAACGGCGTAGTGAGGATGGATTCTTGGACGACGGTGCAAGTCAATGATGATGCAGGGAACAAAGTGCCCGAAACGGCAATAAAGCTTTTGACTGGCAGAATATGGGTACAGGGTCTTATAACGCCGCCGTTAAAAGGCATTGAAATTGAAACCGATAACGGGACAGTTGCGGTTCAGGAGGGGAGCGTTTCGATCGCTGAAAATTCAGCGAGTGTGGACATAGAGGTTTGGGACCGCCGCGCGCAGGTAAGTAAGGCGGCAGAGGACAGCGTGCATCTGATCGCAGGAGAAAAAATATCTCTTTCCGAAGGCGGAGTTTTGTTTGTGAAAAAAATCCCGGAAGAAAGTTTTGAAGACGGATGGGTTGTGCAGAATTTCAAAAAAGACGCCGTTCATAGGAAATCCATTGCGCAATTACAGCAAGAGCGGAGAGCGGCTCGCGCCGGAATACTTCCGAATTCGGTTCTTTATCCCGCCAAAAGAATCGCGGAGAAAGTGGATGTTATGCTGACAATCGGAGAGGAAGCCCGCGCGCAAAAGGAGCTTGATCATGCCGGCTCGCGATTGGACGAGGCCGCGGCGTTGATCGAAGAAGGGGAAACAGAAGCCGTCAAAATTTCTCTCGATGATTACAAGGATTCTCTTCTGGCGATGGCAAACGAATCCGGCAGTGACGCCGTGCAAATGCTTATTCAGCAGTCTATCGCAAAAGAAACAAGACAGATTTCCGCCGCGCTTCCGGATGACAATGCTTATTTGATCAAGAAAACCGTGCTCGAGGCGAGCGCAGAAATGCCGTATGAAGTTTTCATAGCTTCCGATGCGAGAGGAGTTCTTCTGATCGATGCCATAACTTCTTTGATACGAAAAGCTGATAAGGAAGGCGCCGAAATCGCGGTCGAAGCTTGGAAAGGCTTGCAGGGCGAAATCGCCTTGATTGACGACAAAAATTCCGGAATCAAACCGGAAGTCATAAAGGAGGCAAGGATGCTGATGTCTGAATTCGCGTTCATAATTTTCGAGGCGTCTTCCGCGGCGAACGCGGAGATGGTTTCCGAGCTTTCCGCTTACATTCCTCTCGAGAAGGAAGTTCCGGCCGTTCTTTCCGATGAAGAAATAGATGCCATTGTGAAAGGAATAAAAGACCGCATATTTGTTTACCATATGCAGAAATCACGCGTTAATCAGCTTTATGCCGAGTTCAAAGCCCTCTCGGGCCACCCGGACCAGGGGCGCATACTTCGCAGGCTAAAATTCTCGCTCCCCGACGGCCCAGAAGAGTTACCTCTTAAAGTAAGGAAGGAAATCGTGAGGTTGCAGTGGGAAAGGGCAACGGAATAAAACCCAAATCCCAAAACCCAAAACACAAAAAAATCACAAAACACAAATCCTAAATTCCAAAATTGTTCTTTGGGGTTTGGATTTTGAGTTTTAGGTTTTATTTGCGTTTTGTGTTTTGTGTTTTGTGATTTTTTTTGTTTGTACTCTTGACTGAGATACAAGATGTGTGCAGACTTTTGCGCGAATGTACGTAATCACAGAACTAAAGCCCGGCCGTGCTATTCAGATTGAGGGCGTGCCGTACCTTATTGTTTCCTCGAAGTTCGGCAGAAAAAGCCAGAGCAAGGCAAACATGCAGTGCAAGCTGAAAAATCTTAAAACCGGCGCGGTTATCCAAAAGAATTTTCAGGGTAGCGAACAGGTTGAGCCGGCCGACGTGGGATTTAGGCGCGTGCAGTATCTGTACAGCGACGGGGGAAATTACACTTTTATGGATTTGCAAAGTTTCGACCAGTTTTCTCTTGATTCGGAAACAATCGGGGACGCGAAAAATTACCTTGTGGAAGGGGAGGAATCGGACGCCTTGATGTTCGGCGAGAAGCCGATTGGAATTCAATTGCCTCCTACAGCGGATTTGAAGGTCAAGGAAACGATCCCGGGCGTCCGCGGCGATACCGCAACCGGAGGAAACAAACCAGCTACGCTGGAAAGCGGATTCACCGTAAACGTGCCTCTTTTTGTGAACGAGGGAGACGTTGTTAAGGTAAACACGGAGACGGGGGAGTATATGGCGAGGGTGTGAAATGAAAAATTCAAAATGCAAAATTCAAAATTAATAATTTTAAATTTTAAATTTTAAATTTTGAATTACTTTCTCTGGGTCCGCCTGTCCTTTGCTTTCTTTCATTATCCATCCCACTATCGCGCCAAGAGCCTGCGTTTTGCCTGCTTTATATGACTCGACTGCCTTGGGATTAGCTTTGATTGCGTTTTGAACCAATTCTTCAATTAAGCCTTCTGCGGATATTTTACCCAAACCTTCTTCCCTGATGATTTCACATGCGCTTTTGCCGGTTAAGACCATTTTTTCAAGCACTTCTTTTCCGGCGTTAGCGGATATGGTTCCTCCGTCGATTTTTTCAATCAATTCAAGAATGCCATGAGCGGGCGGGCATTCTTCAATCTGCTTATTGCCTGCATTCAAAAATCCCATGAGCTGGGTGAGAACAATAGACGAAGACCGTTTCGCGTCATTTGTTTTCGCGAAAACGGCGTCAAATATTTCCCTAAGTTTCGGCTGTCCGATAAGGCGGTTAACTTCCGAATCTTCGAGTCCCAGATTTGCGTATTTCTTTTTCAGCTCACTTGGAAGAGCTGGCATTTCATCCTTAAGACTTTCAATATCCTCTTTTGTAAAACTCATCGGCGGGATATCCGGTTCCGGGAAATACCGGTAATCCATGGCGGTTTCTTTATCTCTTAAAAGCCTCGTCTTTTCCTCATCATCAAGCCATCCGACTGTTATGTCGTGCTTCAAATGACATCCTTCATTTTGATAAAGCTTAACAAGACGGTTAAATTCGTAAGTGAGTGCTTTTTCAAGCGACTTGAAAGAGTTCAAGTTTTTGATTTCACTGCGTGGATTGAGCTTTTCAGACCCTTTTTCCCTTATGGAAATCGAAGCGTCGAACCTCATCATTCCTTTGAACATGTCTGCTGAGGATGAGTTTACGGCGATCAGCATCCTTCTTAATTCCTGTGCAAACGCTACTGCCTCTCTTGGAGATCTCAGATCAGGTTCCGTTACGATTTCCATGAGCGGCGTACCGGCGCGGTTGAAATCGCACAAGGTCGTGTTTCCACGGTGTGTAAGTTTTCCTGCGTCGTTTTCGATGTGCAGGCGCGTTATCCTGCAAGTTTTATTTCCTTCATCAACTTTGAACGTTACTTCCCCGTTTTTGGCGAGTGGAAAGTCGTATTGGCTTATCTGGAATCCGGGAGGAAGATCGGGGTAAAAATAGTGTTTTCTGTCGAAATGGCTCTCTTCTTGTATTTCGCACCCTATTGCAATCGCAGCCATTGCGGCTTTCTTGATTGCCTCCCCGTTCGGAACAGGAAGGGTTCCGGGATGGCCCATGCAAATTGGGCATACGGCGGTGTTCGGAGGTTTTTCGAACGCATCATTGTCGCATGAACAGAACATTTTCGATTTAGTGTTCATTTGCGCGTGCACTTCGAGGCCGATGATGGGTTCGAAGTCGGGCATTGGCTTAAGGTTATCTTACTCCTTTGCTTCTTTTGCTTCTTTTTATTCTTTTGTTTCTTTTACAATACTTGCATAATCAGAAATCAGTATGTTATCCAAATGGTCCACCTCATGCTGTACGATCCTGGCGGAAAATTTTTCAAGTTTTCTTTCCTCGGCTGTGCCTTTTTCGTTCAGATATTTCACTATTATTCCGGTTGGGCGGGCGACTTTCACCGTTACTCCGGGAAGGCTCAAGCATCCTTCCTCTTCCGTATCCGTTTCTTTGCTTTTCCATGTGATTTGCGGATTTATAAGGACGTTTGTTTTGCCGCTGAATTTGGCAAGGCAGAGCCTAAAGGCGTACCCGACTTGCGGGGCGGCGAGCCCAAGGCCTGTTTCTTTTTCCAATGTGTCTTTCATATTTTTGATGAGCCTCAAAATTTCCTTCGTAATTTTGCCTACAGCCTTCGTTTTTTTGCGGAGGACTGGGTTAGAGGAGCCGGTGGAGATTTGCAATACCGACAACAGCGGAAAGTGGAAAGTGGAAAGTGGAAAATTAAAAAGATTTCAGTGTACGTCACAATGATATAACAATTTTCCACTTTCCACTTTCCGTTTTCCACTTATTTTGCCATCTGCTTAATCCCGGCTTTTCTCCTTAACTCTTCGGCGGAAGTGATGTTCCCCATTTCCATCATCTTGACCAGTGCTTTTGCGGCGAGGATCACATCCGGCAGGGCGCGGTGAAGATTTGGAGGGATTGTTAATCCAAGCCTTAACGCCACTTTGTCGAGGCTGTGGCCGAAGTCCCGCGGGAACATGTTCCTGCTCATCCTGAGAGTGCAGACGCACTCCGGTATATCAACGTACCCCCAGCAGAGCTGTTTCTCGTTGTTTAGGAATCCCAAGTCAAATTCCGCGTTATGGGCGGCCAAAATAGAACCTTTTGCGAAATCGAGGAACATCGGAATCACTTCGTCGATAGTCGGCGCTCCTTTGACATCTTCGTTTCTTATCCGGTTTATAAAAGCCGCTTCCTGCGGGATCGGCCTTTCCGGATTAACCAGCGTGTGAAAAGGCGCATTTTCCAAAATTATTCCCTTTTCAATCCTTACAGCGGCGATCTCTATTATCCTGTGCCCTCTCAGCGGATCTAGGCCGGTTGTTTCAACATCGAAAACGGTAAGAGCGGGAAGCATGGACTACGACTGTAACTTTAATGAGGGCGTGGTGCTAGTGGAGAATAGTTGACGCAACGAAGAAGTGGAAAGGGGAAAGTGGAAAGGGGAAAGTACTAAAGAATCACAAGGTTTTAAGATGTAATGACATATACCCATTTTCCACTTTCCATTTTCCGCTCGTCGTCCATACTTCATTTATGGACGCAAAATACATTCTTCAAAAGCTTAGAAGACTTTATTCTCCACCTAAGTCGTTTTTAAACTGGAAAACACCACTTGATTTGCTCATAGCTACTTTGCTTTCAGCGCAATGTACTGATGAACGTGTGAATATGGTGACTAAAGCTTTGTTTAAAAAGTGCAGGACGGCGAAGGATTATGCCGGTTTGCCACGCAAAGAACTTGAGAAATTGATACATCCTTGCGGCACGTTTAGGGTTAAAACGAGGCACATACAAGGACTTTGCAGAATCTTAATTGAAAGGCACAAAGGCAAGGTTCCCCGAACGATCGAAGAGCTGACGGCGCTTCCGGGAGTCGGGAGGAAAACAGCTTTGATAGTTCTTTATGCCGCCTTCGGGAAAGTCGAAGGCATTGCAGTGGATACTCACGTTATGAGGGTGAGTTCGATGTTGGGATTAACCAAAGAAAAGACTCCGGAAAAGATTGAAAAAGATTTGATGAAGATTTTCCCAAGGAAAGAGTGGGGGAGGATCAATACGCTTTTCATAAGCCACGGGCGTGCGGTTTGCAAGGCGAGAAACAGGAAGTGTGGGCAGTGCGTGTTTGGAAGGAGATGCCTTGGTGCAGAAAGATATAAAACTTGGAACATGAAACTTGAAACTTGAAACTTGTTTCATGTTTCATGTTTTATGTTTTATGTTTCAAGATATACTTGTAGTATGTTTCTCCAATGAAGCAATACTTAAACCTTCTCCGCAAAATACTAAACGAGGGCGTGCGGAAGGACGACCGGACGGGAACAGGCACGCTCTCCATTTTCGGCCACCAGATGCGGTTTGACCTTCAGGAAGGGTTCCCTCTTCTAACTACAAAAAAAGTCTATATGAGGGGGATTACGCACGAGCTACTTTGGTTTCTGAAGGGCGATACCAACATCAAATACCTCGTCGACAGGGACGTTAAAATCTGGAATGAATGGCCTTATGAAGGGTACAAGGCGAGCAGTGAATATCAGGGAGAAACTCTTGATGAATTTGTTTCAAAAATTAAAGAAAGCGAGGATTTTGCGCAACAATGGGGAGATCTGGGTCCTGTTTATGGAAAACAGTGGATTCGGTGGGCCGGTAAAAACGGAGAGGAAATTAATCAGATTAAAAATGTAATCGATGAGATTAAATCAAATCCGAATTCTCGCAGGCTTCTTGTCAGCGGATGGAATGTTGCGGATATTCAATGGCTTATAAAAGGCAAAACATCTGCTCCTCCTCTTTGCCATACCATGTTTCAGTTTTACGCAGCTGATGGACGTCTTTCCTGTCAGCTTTACCAGAGGTCTGCCGATGTTTTCCTCGGCGTCCCTTTCAACATCGCTTCGTACAGCTTGCTTACTCACATGATCGCGCAGGAATGCGGTTTGGAGGTAGGGGATTTCGTGCATACATTCGGGGATGCGCATTTGTATTTGAATCATATGGACCAGGCTTTGACGCAGTTGGAACGCGAGCCTCGGGCATTGCCGCAGTTGAAATTAAATCCGGACATAAAATCTGTCTTTGATTTCAAGTTCGAGGATATAGCAGTGGTGAATTACGATCCGTGGCCGACGATAAAGGCGAAGATAGCGGTATAGATTTAGTATCTAGTATCTAGTATCTAGGGAATCAACTAACAGCATTTAAATATGGAGGCGCTTTGCGCCCTAAATACTAAATACTAGATACCAGATACTAAAACGCTAAACGGTACGGAATTTACTTTAAAAAATCTCCAAACCACTCAAAAAGCGAAGCCCAAAATCTTTTTTTGGAAGGCTGTGACATGGCGGAGCCGAGGATGCATTGGCAGTTCCGGCAATTTCTTCCCGCCATGCTTCCGATGCATGCCCAGTTGGTTTCGCACTGTTCAGTTCCTTCCTTTATTCCGTTCCCGCATATTCCAATTTGACTTCCTGTCGTGATTTTTTCCCATGTGCATGCGGAATTGCATCTAAATCCGCTTGGGATGAAACCCAAGGGACCATCGCAGGTTTCTCCTATTTCCAGCTTCCCATTGCCGCACCTTGCCGGGGTAGTGTATCTGCATCTGCAGTTTGAGCATTCGGAAGCATAAGTGGTTCCGTACCATCTTGTGCAAACTGAGTCATTCCCATCGCACTGCTCCCCGCTTTCGACCGTACCGTTTCCGCAAATTGCCCGGGCAGGGGGCGGGGGCGGAGGGGCTGTATTGATGCATTGGCAACTACTGCATGTTCTTCCCGCATAAATTCCCGCGCACGGATTAGACAGACCGTCGCATTGTTCACTGCCCTCCTTGATATTGTTTCCGCATTGCGCCTGTGGAGGGGGTGGAGTTGGAGAAGGAGGTGGAGGTGGAGGTGGAGGAGAGGAGGTGGTTGTGCCAATGCACTGGCAGGCGGAACATGTTCTTCCCGCGTAGGTTCCTGTGCACGGGTTATTTGGACCGTCGCAGTATTCATAGCCTGCCCTCACAAATCCGTCCCCGCAATAAGGCCTTTTACAGTTCACGCACACATCGGTATTGATTGTATTTCCATCATCGCATTCTTCTCCCGGGTCTATCTGCCTGTTTCCGCAAACAGGCTGGGGAGTAAGGCACGAGCAATTTGTGCAAGTCTGCCCGGCTCCGCATTGAGTCGAGTATTCGCACTGTTCTATTCCCAACCTTACGCGGCCGTCTCCGCATCGCGCGTTCCTGCACAAAGCGCAAGAGTCATTTACAGCCAGGTTCCCGTCATCGCATTCTTCAATTCCAGTTCTAACATACCCGTCTCCGCAGTTTGAATTGCGGCAATTTACGCAGGTGTCCGTATTATCGGAATTCCCATCGTCGCATTGTTCTGTAAGGTTTAAGCCATTTGGCTTTTGTACAGTACTGTCACCGCAGAACGTTAGTGTGCATGCATTGGTACACCCGTTGGTTAGGTTGTTGTTAGCACCGTCATCGCACTGTTCATTAGGCTGCTTTATCCCGTCCCCGCAGAATTCTATCTCGCATATTGAGTTACATCCATCGTTATTGGCTGTATTATTATCATCACATTCCTCTACTCCTGTTTCTATTATGCCGTCGCCGCAGATATTGCTTGTACAATCATTCTTGCACGCATCGTTGTTATTCTGGTTAGCATCATCACACTGTTCACCTAATGAAGTTTGTGTTACATTATCTCCACAGAACTCAACCTTACATATTGAGCTACACCCATCCCCTGATGCAGTATTACCATCATCACATTGCTCGCCTGAATCAACTTT
>Ga0209211_10008361_pt1 | contig 14185 bp, 7 predicted proteins | sample RifGroA2_FD_183992 | JGI IMG/M metagenome (GOLD analysis project Ga0209211, IMG submission 183992) | Groundwater microbial communities from Rifle, Colorado, USA - Groundwater A2 (SPAdes) (version 2) | ecosystem: Environmental > Aquatic > Deep subsurface > Groundwater | place: Rifle, Colorado...
TTGGCACCTCGATGTCGGCTCATCGCATCCTCCCGCTGAAGCAGGTGGGAAGGGTTGGGCTGTTCGCCCATTAAAGCGGTACGTGAGCTGGGTTCAGTACGTCGTGAGACAGTACGGTCTCTATCTGGTGTGCGCGAAGGAAACTTGAGAGGAGCTGTCCACAGTACGAGAGGACCTGGATGGACGAACCTCCCGTATACCGGTTGTCCTGCCAAGGGCATAAGCCGGGTAGCGGTGTTCGGTAGGGATAAACGCTGAAAGCATCTAAGCGTGAAACCCGCCTCAAGATTAGGTTTCCCTCCTCGATTAACGAGGCTAAAGGCCCCCGGAAGACTACCGGGTTGATAGGCGAGATGTGTAAGCATGGTAACATGTTCAGCTAACTCGTACTAATCGGCCGTGAGGCTTGGCCTTATTTTTTGATCCTATAAGAAGATCATCACAATATACTAATTCAAGCGCTTGGTTATTTGAATCGCGTGCGATTTGTTAGACCGGTGGTTATTCCGGAGAGGCTACACCCGTTCCCATTCCGAACACGGCAGTTAAGGGCTCCAGGGCCGATGGTACTGACACCCAATCCGGTGTCGGCAGAGTAGGTCGCTGCCGGTCTTATAAATCGCACGCAATTATGAGGACACACCTTGCCGCAAGGTATGTCCCCGATCGCGCATTAGTTTTCATCGCGAATTATTTTATGAAACTCAGCAAAACAGATAAAGTGGAGCTTTCGAAGAAACTCGGCGACGAATTTAAGTCGCGCGACGTGTTTTTCACTTCTTTCCAGGGCCTGAAGTTCAAGAATATCAATACCCTGAAAGAGAATCTCCGCCCCGCCAAATCCAAATTTAAAGTGATGCGGAACACCATAGTTTCGCATGCGCTTTCCAACGCGGCGCTCAAGGCCGACGATGCCGGTGTGGCTAAAGGGCCCACCGCCGTCATCACCATGGACAGCGCCGACGATATCACGAAAGCCGCCAAGGTTCTGCTCGCTTTCGCCAAGGAGAACCCCGCTTTAAAGGTAAAAGGCGGGTTCATCTCCAGCCGCTGGCTCACCCCTAAGGACCTGGAAAAACTTTCAAAGATAGGTTCCAAGACCGAACTGCTCTCGCAGCTGGCCGGAGTGCTTTACTCCAACCTGGCGCAGATCAGATGGGTGCTGGAAGCTCCTACTGCCAAACTCGCTTACGCCGTAGAAGCCGTACGCGAGAAGAAAGCCACCGCATCTAAATAGCTTTGCTGTACTAAATTAACATCCTGATAGCCCCCGGAAGTAATGGGGATAAACCGCGCGCCTTAGGCGCACGGGCTATTCATGACCACAAGGAGACAACAAACATGTCAGATAAACTCAACAAAGATCAGATAGTGGACGCCATCTCCACGCTCACCGTGATGGAGCTGGCGGATCTCGTGAAAGGCATCGAGGACAAATTCGGCGTGAAAGCCGCTCCCGCCATGGGTATGGCCGTTGCCGCCGCTCCCGCGGCAGGCGGCGCCACCGCGGTTGCCGAGGAACAGACCGAGTTTACCGTAACGCTCAAAGCGGTCGCGGACTCCGCCAAGAAGATCAGCGTCATCAAGGTCGTCAGGGAACTGACCGGCCTGGGACTCAAAGAGTCCAAAGACCTGGTTGAAGGCGCCCCCAAGATCGTGAAAGAGAACGTCGACAAGAAAGCCGCTGAAGAGATGAGCAAGAAGCTTACCGAAGCCGGCGGCACTGTCGAACTGAAGTAACCCTTAACTAAAGAAGATGGCGGCGCGGATGACCGGTATGCACCGCATACTGCCCCCGCTCCGCCGTCTGCCAGGAACTGCGATTACAGTCTTAATTACGACAGTAAAGTAGGGAAGCCGTGGATTACCCAGCCCTTGACCCAAGGGCTGGGTTATCCGTTTCGTTATTTTGCGGCCCTTTCGGCGTTTTGGGAAATATCCGCGTAATTTCAGGAAAGCCAGTCGTGACAGCTTAAAAGAGGTGACGATGAAACAACTTAACTTCTCCCGCATACCGCAAATCCTCAAAGTGCCTGACCTGCTGGACATGCAGAAGCAGTCCTTTGACTGGTTCTTACAGCTGGACACGGAGCCCGAGGCCAGGAAGATCCAGGGCCTCCAGGCTTCTTTCGTGGACGTGTTCCCGATAGAATCCGCCGACGGAGCCATGGTGCTGGACTTCCTCAAGTTCGAGCTGGGCACTCCCAAATATCACAGTCCCGAGGAAGCGCTGGTGCGCGGCGGCACCTACGCCGCCCCGCTGAAAGCTTTCCTTTCCCTGAGCCTGAAACAGGACAGCGGCAAGCTTAAGCACATCATCGACCAGGACGTCACACTGTGCGACCTCCCCATAATGACCGATACCGGCTCCTTTATTTTCAACGGCGCCGAGCGTATCGTCGTCAGCCAGCTGCACCGCTCGCCCGGCATCATTTTTGAGGACGACGAAGAAGAAAAGCAGTCGGTGCTCGGCAAGCCCCTTTATTTCGCCCGCATCATCCCTTACCGCGGCGCCTGGGTGGAATTCGAATTCGACCTGGACAACGTCCTCTGGGTGAGGCTGGACCGCAAGAAGAAGATCCTCGCGACCACTTTCCTCAAGGCCGCCGGCATCGAGACGAACGCCGAGATCCTCCAGATCTTCTACGAGGCTGTGGAAACCTCCGTGACCGCGGACAACTCCGCCAATCTCATAGGCCACTACGCCATAGAAGACATCGTGGACACCAAATCCGGAGAAGTCATCTGGAATCTGGAAGAGAAAGCCGCCCAGCCGCTGGATGAAAAGACCGTCAAGATCATGCTGGAGCGCAAGATCGGAAAGGTGCGCCTGATAAAGGGCAGTCCCAAAGAGGACAGTCCCGGCATCATCCTGGCCCTGGAAGGCAAGAACCAGCCCAAGAACGCCGCCGACGCCCGCTACGAGATCTACAAAAAAATGCGCGGGCAGGACTTCATCGTCAAGGAACAGGCCGACGAATATCTGGACAACATCCTGTTCAAAAGCCTGCGCCGCTACGACTTTTCCATCGTCGGCCGCTACAAGGCCGCGAGGAAGCTTACGCCCGTGTACGAGGAACTGGCGCGGAACAATAAAAAGTTCAAGGTGCCGGCCGAGAATAAGCGCAACATCTGCATAGAAGACATCCTCGTCACCGTGAAGTACCTTATGGCGATGAACTCCGGCGCGCCCGCTTTCGACTATAAGGGCCAGAAGTTCGAATACAAGGTGGACGATATCGACCACCTCGGCAACCGCCGCGTGCGCTCCATCGGCGAGCTCCTGGAAAACCAGATCCGCGTGGCTCTGGTCCAGATCTCCCGCCACGTGCGCGACCGCATGAACAAGGAAGACAAGACCATCACCCCGCGCACGCTCGTGAACGCCGCTCCGGTGGTGGCCATTATGCGGAAGTTCTTCGGCACCTCGCAGCTCAGCCAGTTCATGGACCAGATCAATCCGCTGGCCGAGCTGACCCACAAACGCCGCCTCTCGGCCCTCGGCCCGGGCGGTCTTAACAGGAAGCGCGCCGGCTTCGAGGTCCGCGACGTGCACTATACGCATTACGGCCGCGTCTGCCCCATTGAAACGCCGGAAGGCCCGAACATCGGCCTCATCGTTTCGCTGGCCGCTTACGCCAAGGTGAACCAGTACGGCCTGATAGAAACTCCTTACCGGAAAGTTTCGGCGAAAAAAATAACCGAAGAGGTGGAATATCTCACCGCGTTCCGCGAGGACGATATTTTCGTCGGGCAGGCAAATACGCCCACGGACGCCGGCCGGCTGGCCTCCGACCAGGTTTACGGCAGGACCAAGGACGACTACGTGTTCGTGGACGCTTCCGACGTCAAATACATGGACGTGTCGCCCATGCAGGTGGTCTCCATCTCGGCGGCGTGCGTGCCTTTCCTGGAACACGACGACGCCAACCGCGCCCTGATGGGTTCCAACATGATGCGCCAGGCAGTGCCCCTGCTGGTGACCGAGCCCCCGCTGGTGGGAACCGGCGTGGAGCCGGCCATCGCGAAGGACTCGCGCGCCTGCGTCACCGCCCGCACTTCGGGCAGGGTCATCTACTCCTCGGGAGAGATGATCTCCATAAAGGCGGACAACTCCAAGGATCCCGACCTTTACCACCTCATTAAGTACAGAAGATCCAACCAGGACACCTGCGTCAATCAGAAGCCCACCGTCAGGAGCGGAGACTACGTGAAGAAGGGCGACGTCATAGCCGACGGCCCCGCGACCGGCGACGGCCAGCTGGCCCTGGGCAAGAATCTGCTGGTGGCTTTCATGAGCTGGGAAGGCTTCAATTACGAAGACGCCATCCTGGTTTCCGAAAAGCTGGTGGAGGAAGACGCCCTGACTTCGGTCTTCATAGAAGAGTTCGAGGTCGAGGCCCGCGACACCAAGCTCGGCCCCGAAGAGATCACGCGCGACATCCCGAACGTCGGTTCGGACGCCCTGGAACATATCGATTCCGAGGGCGTGGTGGTTCCGTCCACGATGGTCCGCCCCGGGGATATCCTGGTGTGCAAGGTCTCCCCGAAAGGCGAGCAGCAGCTTTCCCCCGAGGAGCGGCTGCTGAAAGTCATCTTCGGCAAGAAAGCCGAGGACGTGACCGACACCTCTCTGCGCGTTCCGCCCGGAGTCAACGGCAAGATCATCGGCACGCGCGTTTTTGTGCGCCGGGAGAAGCTCTCCAAGCCGGAAGAGAAGCGGCGCATGGACGAGATCAACGAGGAGATGAAAGAAAACCTCGAAGCTCTGAAGAACTTCCGCAAGGAAGCCATGCTGAGCGAGAAGAAAGGCTCCGACATCGAAGAATTCTACAAGCTGATGGAGAAGAAGATCAAGGACAAGTACGCCCGCGAAAAAGAACTGCTGAAGACCACCGGGGAACTGCCCGTGACCGTCAATAAGGTCGTCAAGGTTTACATCGCGCTCAAGAGGCGGCTGCGGGTGGGCGACAAGCTCTCCGGCCGCCACGGAAACAAGGGCGTGGTCGCCCGTATCCTGCCGAAAGAGGATATGCCGTATCTGCCCGACGGCACGCCGGTGGACATGGTGCTGTCGCCGCTGGGCGTTCCGTCCCGCATGAACATAGGCCAGATCCTTGAAACCATGCTGGGCTGGGCCGGCAAGCAGCTGGCCACGCAGATGATCTGTCCCGTGTTCGACAGCGCGGCGGAAAATAACCCCGGCTACTGGAAATACTGGGAAGATAAACACAAAAAGAAGCGCGGCGAGATCACGGTGGAGGACATCGTGAACGACCTGGCCGCGCATCCGAACGCGGAAAAGCCGGGCGTCATCCAGATGATCCAGCTGGCGAAAGACCAGTTGAAAAAGCAGGGCGTGGCGGAGGAATATCTGCCCGACGATTACTGCCGCATCACGCTTTACGACGGCAGGACCGGCGAGCAGTTCCACGAAAAAGTGACGATAGGCTATATGTATATCCTCAAGCTTATCCACCTGGTGGAAGACAAGGTGCACGCCCGTTCCACGGGCCCGTACTCCCTCATCACCAGGCAGCCGCTGGGCGGCAAGGCCCTTTTCGGCGGCCAGCGCTTCGGCGAAATGGAAGTCTGGGCGCTTGAGGGCTACGGCGCGGCTTACGCGCTGCAGGAGATGCTCACCGTCAAGTCCGACGACTTCTCCGGCAGAACCAAAATGTACGAAGCCATCATCAAGGGAGATTTCCCGCCGCAGCCCGGCGTGCCGGAATCTTTCAAGGTGCTTGTGAAAGAATTGCAGGCGCTTTCCCTTGACGTGGATCTTATCAAGGCGGAAAACGAAGCCGCCCGCGTGGAAGGTGTGAAAGAAAAGGCCAAGAAGAAGGCGGCGGCGAAAGCGGCCGGCTGACGCTTGTCATTCCCGCGGCTGTCAGCGGGAATCCATAAATTGCGGGACTTCCGTTTTTGAATGGATCCCCGCTTACGGATCGCGGGGATGACGGTGTGGTTGCGGTGTTGCTGATTACTGTTGTTTTGACTTCTCAACGTGCGAACGGAGAAAAAACTATGGACGGAATAACTTCAGAAGCCAGGAATTTTTTCGGGTTGCCCAAGGCCGCAAAGAAACGCCGGGAGATAAATTACGACGACTTCGACGGGATGAAGATCGGCATCGCCAGCCCGGCGAAGATCAAGCTGTGGTCGTTCGGCGAGGTGAAAAAGCCCGAAACCATCAATTACCGTACTCTGAAGCCGGAACGCGACGGTCTGCTCTGCGAACGCATCTTCGGGCCCTCCAAGGACTATGAGTGCGCCTGCGGAAAATACCGCTGGGTGAAGTTCAAAGGCGTAGTCTGCGACCGCTGCGGAGTCGAAGTCACCGAAGCGAAAGTCCGCCGCGAGCGCATGGGACACATCGACCTGGCCGCCCCCGTGGCTCATATCTGGTTCCTCAGGAAGAGCCCGTCCCGCATCGGCATTATCCTCGATATGAAGCCGTCCGATCTGGAGAAAGTCGTCTATTACGCCGCCTACGTAGTTCTGGAAGACACGAAAGATCCCGTCACCGGCCGCGTGGAGCATACCGTCGGCGACGTCATGACGGAGTCGCAGCTTAACGAGGTCAGGAAGAAATTTTCGAAGATAAAGGTCGGCATCGGCGCCGGCGCCATAAAGGATCTGCTGGAGAAAATAGATTTGAAGAAAGAAGTGGAGGCCATCCAGACCGAGCTGGCCAACGCCAAGGCCGACATGGATCGCACGAAGCTGATCAAGCGGCTGAAGATTCTGGAAGGATTCGGCGCCAGCGGCAACCGCCCCGAATGGATGATCATGACGATCCTGCCGGTGCTCCCGCCGGATCTGCGGCCCCTGGTTCCCCTGGAAGGCGGACGCTTCGCCACCTCGGATCTCAACGATCTTTACCGGAGGATCATCAACCGGAACAACCGCCTGAAGCATATCGAGGCCTTAAGGGCCCCGCAGGTCATGATCTACAATGAAAAACGCCTGCTCCAGGAAGCCGTGGACGCGCTTATCGAGAACGGCGCGCGCGGGAAAGTGGTGCTGGGCGCGGCCAACAGGCCGCTGAAATCCATTTCGGATATCCTCAAAGGCAAGCAGGGCCGCTTCCGTCAGAACCTGCTGGGCAAACGCGTGGATTATTCCGGCCGCTCCGTCATCGTGGTCGGTCCGAACCTCAAGCTCAACCAGTGCGGCCTTCCCAAGGAAATGGCCCTGGAACTCTTCAAGCCGTTCGTGCTGGCCGAACTCATAAAGAGGGACAACATAACCCTCAAGGTAGCCAAGAAAAAAATGGAGCACGCGGACAACGAGATCTGGGACATCCTGGAGCGCGTGACCGAGAAGCACCCCGTCATGCTGAACCGCGCCCCCACGCTCCACCGCCTCGGCATCCAGGCTTTTGAGCCCGTGCTGATCGAAGGCCTGGCCATACAGCTCCACCCGCTGACCTGCGCCGCTTTCAACGCCGACTTCGACGGCGACCAGATGGCCGTGCACGTCCCCATTTCCCAGGAAGCGCAGATGGAGGCCCGCATGCTTATGATGGCCACCAACAATATTCTGTCGCCGGCCTCCGGCCGTCCCATAGCCAACCCGTCGCACGATATGGTGCTCGGGGTGAATTATCTGACCAAGGTAAAGCTCGGCGAGCCAGGCTCCGGCAAGATCTTCGGGGACAAGGAAGAAGCTCTTACCGCCTACCAGCACGGAAAAGTGGATCTCCACGCCATCATACAGGTGCGCGGCGTGACCGGTATGGAAAAGATCGACTTTGAGAAGCTCTCCGACAAGGCCGTCCGCGAGAAATGCGAGAAGAACAACGAGTTCACCACCGTGGGCCGCCTGATCTTCCTGGACATCCTGCCCAGGAATCTGGATCCCAAAAAATACAACAGGGTCATCGGCAAAAAAGATCTCTCGAACCTGGTCTACGAATGCTATAAGAACCCGGAGATCGGCCACCATGAGACCGTCACGCTTCTGGACCGGCTGATGAACCTCGGGTTCCATTACGCCACCGTGTCCGGCCTCAGCATCTCGCTGGCCGATATGTCCATCCCGACTAAGAAGACCGAACGCATCGAGAAAGCCCAGAAGCAGGTGCGCGAGATCGAAGGCCAGGCCAAGGACGGCATCATCACCGAGAACGAGCGTTACAACAGGATCATCGACATCTGGACACATCTCGGAGATAAAGTGGCCGACGAGATGTTCGAGGAGATGCAGAAGCAGGAGAACAAAGTTTACAAGGCCGCCGAGCCCCGCTTCAACGCCATTTTCATGATGGCCGATTCCGGCGCCCGCGGTTCCCGCCAGCAGGTAAAACAGCTGGCCGGTATGCGCGGTCTTATGGCCAAGCCCCAGAAGAAGCTGACCGGCGGCGTGGGCGAGATCATCGAGAACCCGATCCTGTCCAACTTCCGCGAGGGCCTAACCGTGCTGGAATACTTCATCTCCACTCACGGAGGACGCAAAGGTCTTTCCGACACCGCGCTTAAGACGGCCGACGCCGGTTATCTTACGAGAAGGCTGGTGGACGTGGCGCACAACGTGGTCATCATGGAGGACGACTGCGGCACCATCAACGGGGTTGAGATAAAAGATCTCAGGAGCGGCGACGAAGTCATAGAATCCATGGCCGAGCGCATCGAAGGCCGCGTCGCCCTCGAAGACGTGAAGATCACGGACGCGGAGGGAAAAACGATCACGGTCGTCAAACGGAACGAGATGATCACTTCGGAGCACGCCAGGATTATCGAGAAAGCCAGGGGCAAGGACGAGGGCGTTTACGTCCGTTCGGTGCTTACCTGCGAGTCCGACGTGGGCATCTGCGGAAAATGCTATGGTCTCAACCTCGCCACCGGCAACCTGGTGGAAGAGGGCGAGGCCGTGGGGATCATCGCCGCGCAGTCCATCGGCGAACCCGGCACCCAGCTGACCCTGAGAACGTTCCACATCGGCGGTACCGCCTCTCGCGTGCTGGAAAAATCCGAAGCCAAAGTCAAGGCCGACGGCAAGACCGCGTTCAAGGAACTGCGCATTATCAAGAACCGCGCCGGAGAGCATATCTGCGTTTCCCGCGGCCTCGCAATCGTGGTCAAGCACTCCGACGGCAAGACTTTCGAGGAATTCAAGATCAGCTACGGAGCGAAAGTTATTGTCGGCGACAAGACCCCGGTCAAGGCCGGGGACAGGATAGCGGAATGGGATCCTCACACCGTTCCGATGATAGCCGAACACTCCGGCAGGATAAAGTACCTCGACATTAAGGAAGGCGTTACGCTCCATGAAGAGCGCAACAAGGTGACCGGCATCATCGAACGCAAGATCATCGAACACCGCGGCACCAAGCGCAACCCCCGCATCGTGATCGAAAAAGGGGGGAGGATCGAGGGCTCCCACGCGCTGCCGACCAACACCATAATTATGGTCGAGCAGGGCGAAGAAATCCTTGAGGGAGACATAATCGGAAAGATCCACCGCGACATCGCCAAGACCAAGGACATCACGGGCGGTCTGCCGCGCGTGGCCGAACTCTTCGAGGTCAGGCGTCCCAAAAATGCCGCCATCATCACCAAGGTGGAGGGCATCGTTTCGCTGGGAACCACGGTCAAAGGCCTGGTGGAAGTTTCCGTGAAGAACCAGGAGACCGGGCAGGTGGAGCCGTATGCGATACCTTACGGCAAGCACCTGGTGGTTTATGAAGGCGACCCCGTGGCCGCCGGAGAAGCGCTGACCGACGGCGCGGTAGATATGCACGATCTGCTCTCGGTAAAAGGCATCAAGGAAGTGCAGAATTATATCGTGGACGCCATCCAGGAAGTTTACCGGCTGCAGGGCGTAAACATAAACGACAAGTACATCGAGATCATCGTGCGCCAGATGCTGTCCAATATCAAGATAACGGAGCCGGGCGGCACGGCGTTCCTTAAGGGCGAGATCGTGAACAAGACCGCTTTTAAGGTGGAGAACCAGCGCGCCGCGGATACGGGCCATTCTCCCGCCCAGGGCGAGCCGGTGCTGCTGGGTATTTCCAAGGCGTCGCTCGCTTCGGAATCGTTCATCTCGGCGGCCAGCTTCCAGGAAACCACGCGGGTGCTTACCGATGCCGCGACGACCAACAAGGTGGACTATTTAAAAGGCCTCAAGGAAAATGTTATAATAGGACATCTGGTGCCCGCGGGAAGCGGGTTCGCCAGGCGCAAGCTTTTTGAGGAAATTAATAAGGAGAACTAGGGATTTAAGTTATGTCAACAATAAATCAATTGATCCGTCACGGAAGAGAGACTTTGAAAAGGGTGCGCAAGGCGCCGGCCCTGATGTCCTGCCCGCAGAGACGGGGCGTTTGCACGAGGGTCTACACGACCACCCCTAAGAAACCCAACTCCGCCCTCAGGAAAGTGGCCAGGGTAAAGCTGACCTCCAAGCAGGAAGTCACCGCTTATATTCCCGGCGTAGGCCATAACCTCCAGGAGCATTCCATAGTGCTGGTCAGGGGCGGCAAAGTGAAAGATCTTCCCGGGTGCAGATACCATATTATCAGGGGCGCCCTCGACGCTTCCGGAGTTGAAGGCCGCAAGCAGGGCCGGTCGCTTTACGGCGCCAAACGCCCGAAAGCGGGGAAAGCGGAAGCGAAAAAATAGTGATCAGTGGTGAGTGGTCAGCAATATAAGGAATTATCCTACTGGCCACTGTTCACTGACCACTAAACGATAAATTTAAATTAATCAATTGGAGAAAAATGTATGCCAAGAAAAGGTTTAAGACCCCGCGACAGAAGACCCCTCCCGCCGCCGGATTTCAAATATACTTCCGTGCTGGTTTCCCGGTTCATTAACAAGATAAATTTCCAGGGAAAGAAGCTCGCGGCCGAGCGCATTCTCTACGGCGCTCTGGATATTATAAAGGAAAAGACCAAGGAAGACGCCTTAGTGGTGTTCACCAAGGCCATAGAGAATATCCGCCCCATGGTGGAAGTCAAGGCCCGCCGAGTCGGCGGCGCCAACTACCAGGTGCCGATAGAAGTGAAGCCCAATCGCGGTTCCTCTCTGGCCATGCGCTGGATACTCGGCGCCGCCCGCGAGCGCAAAGGCGCCAACATGGCGGATCATCTGGCCGAGGAACTGATCCTCGCTTTCAAGAAGGAAGGGGCCGCTTTCAAAAAAAGGGAAGACGCCCACAGGATGGCGGAGGCCAACAGAGCGTTCGCGCATTACCGCTGGTAATAATCTTGAATCCGGAATCTTAAATCTAGGAACACATCATGGCAGACTTTGATTTGACAAAAGTGCGGAACACGGGCATTATCGCCCACATCGACGCGGGTAAAACCACAACCACCGAGCGTATCCTCTATTATACCGGCAAGTCCCACAAGATCGGCGAGGTTCACGACGGCAACACCACCACCGATTGGATGCCCCAGGAACGGGAGCGCGGCATAACCATCACCGCCGCCGCTATCAGCACCACCTGGCACGACCACATCATTAATATCATCGACACCCCCGGACACGTTGATTTCACCGCCGAAGTGGAACGGTCGCTCCGCGTGCTCGACGGCGCCGTTACCGTATTCGACGGCGTGCAGGGCGTGGAGCCCCAGTCCGAAACCGTGTGGCGCCAGGCCGACCGCTACCACGTTCCCCGCGTGGCCTACGTCAACAAGATGGACCGCATAGGTGCGGACTTCTATATGTCCGCCGCCTCCATTGTGGAAAAACTGGGCGCCAACGCCAGCCCCATACAGCTCCCCATCGGTGTGACCGAAACTTTCAAGGGTCTGGTGGATCTGGTAAAGATGAAAGCTCTGATCTGGGTCGGAGACGACTTGGGCGCGCACTTCGACGAAGTTGAGATCCCGGCGGATATGGTGGAGATTTCCAAGAAGTATCGCGACCAACTCATAGAAAAATTAGCCGATTTCGATGAAAATATAATGGAACGGTATCTGGCCGGCGATACTAATTTTACGGTGGCTGAGTTGAAGGCCGCCATACGCCGGGGAACTCTTACCTGCAAATTTTTCCCCGTGTTGTGCGGTTCCTCGTATAAAAATAAAGGCGTTCAGCCCATGCTCGACTCCATGATAGATTTTCTGCCGTCCCCGCTGGACGTCCCGCCTCTGACCGCCACCGACCCCCACACCGGCGGGGAAGTTATACGCAAGGCCGACCCGAAAGATCCTTTCTGCGCGCTGCTGTTCAAGATCCAGCCCGACCCTTTTGTGGGCAAGCTGACGTTCTTCCGCGTGTATTCCGGCACCCTTAAACCGGGCGATACCGTCCACTTTTCCCGCAAGAACACGCAGGAGCGCATCGGCCGCATCCTCAGGATGCACGCCAACAAGCGCGAAGAAATAAAAGAGATCTCCGCCGGCGACATCGCCGCCACGGTGGCGATCAAGAGCGCCACCGTGGGCGAGACAATCTGCGACCCCCAGCACCCGGTCATGCTTGAGGGCATGAACTTCCCCGAGCCGGTCATCTCCATCTCCATCGAGCCCAAGTCCAAAGAAGACGAGCAGAAGATGGGCCTGGCCATGGGCCGCCTCGCTGAGGAAGACCAGACTTTCAGGATCAAAACGGATGAGGAAACTTCCCAGACCATCATTTCGGGCATGGGCGAACTTCACCTGGACATCATCGTGGATCGTCTGAAGCGCGAATTCAACGTGCAGGCCAACGTCGGCCGGCCGCAGGTGGCTTTCCGCGAATCCATCAAGAAGACCGTGGAGATAGAAGGCAAGTTTATCCGCCAGTCCGGAGGCCGCGGCCAGTACGGCCATGTGTGGCTCAAGATCGAACCGCAGGCTCTGAACAAGGGGTTTGAGTTCGTGGACGGCATCAAGCAGGGCCGCATTCCCAAGGAATTTATTCCCGCCGTGGAGAAAGGCTGCCGCGAGGCCCTTGAGAACGGCGTGCTGGCCGGGTTCCCGGTGGTGGACGTGAAAGTCACGCTGTTCGACGGTTCTTTCCACGACGTGGACTCTTCCGAAATAGCTTTCAAAATAGCCGGAGCGATGGCGTTCAAGGACGGCTGCCGCAAGGCCAATCCGTACCTGATGGAACCCATTATGAAAGTGGACGTTACTACTCCCGAAGCCAACGTCGGAGACGTCATAGGCGACCTGAACTCAAGGCGCGCCAAGATAGCCGAAATGGGCAGCAGGGGTAATGCGCGGTTCGTGCGCGGCACGGTGCCGCTGTCGGAAATGTTCGGGTACGCCACGGTGGTGAGGTCCATTTCGCAGGGCCGCGCTTCTTTCAGCATGGAGCCCAGCCACTACGAAGAAGTGCCCGCCAACGTTTCCAAGGGCGTCATAGAGAAGCGGACGCAGGCAGCCGAAGCGGTGGAAAAGTAGTAAGAATTAAGGATCACAAGCAAGGAGATATTGAAATGGCAAAAGCTAAATTCGACAGGAACAAGCCCCACGTGAACGTAGGCACGATCGGCCACGTGGACCACGGTAAAACCACTTTAACGGCCGCGATCACGAAAGTGTCGGCCAAGCTGGGGCGGGCCAAAGAGATGATGTACGCCGACATCGCCAAGGGCGGAGTCGTGCGCGACGCCTCCAAGATCCTGACGGTGGCCGTGTCGCACGTGGAGTACGAGACTGAGACGCGGCACTACGCGCATATCGACTGTCCCGGCCACGCCGACTACATCAAGAACATGATCACGGGCGCGGCGCAGATGGACGGAGCGATTCTGGTGGTCTCGGCGGCGGACGGCCCGATGCCGCAGACGAAAGAGCACGTGCTGCTGGCCAAGCAGGTGAACGTGCCGAGCCTGGTCGTGTTCCTTAATAAGGCCGACCTGGTGGACGACAAGGAACTCCTTGACCTGGTGGAAGAGGAAGTCCGGGACCTGCTGAAGAAATACGAATTTCCCGGGGACACCATACCAATCATCCGCGGTTCCGCGATGAAAGCGCATGAGGGCGACACGGGCCCGCTGGGCGAGCCGGCGATCATCAAGCTGCTGGAGGCTCTGGACAAGAGCATCCCGGCGCCCAAGCGCGAGACGGAGAAACCGTTCCTGATGGCGGTGGAGGACGTGTTCTCCATCACCGGGCGCGGGACGGTGGCTACCGGCCGCGTGGAGCAGGGGAAGATCCATGTGGGCGACACGGTGGAGATCGTGGGCATCAGGGACACGCAGCAGTCGGTGGCGACGGGCCTCGAAATGTTCAGGA
>Ga0209211_10008362_pt1 | contig 14183 bp, 19 predicted proteins | sample RifGroA2_FD_183992 | JGI IMG/M metagenome (GOLD analysis project Ga0209211, IMG submission 183992) | Groundwater microbial communities from Rifle, Colorado, USA - Groundwater A2 (SPAdes) (version 2) | ecosystem: Environmental > Aquatic > Deep subsurface > Groundwater | place: Rifle, Colorado...
TGTTTGAGGCTTTATGCCTTCGTTTATATCAATGACAACAATGGCTATATCAGCTAAATTACCGCCTCTTTTTCTTAGGTTTGTAAAAGCTGCATGGCCCGGGGTGTCTATAAACAATAAGCCGGGTATTGTGAATTTAATGTTTAACCTTTCTAACAGTGGGCCGCATATCTTCCTTATTGTTGTTAACGGCACTATGGAAGCGCCTATTGCCTGCGTTATCCTTCCTGCCTCTGTTTCAACAATAGCAGTGCCCCTAATCTTGTCTAATACGCTTGTTTTCCCATGGTCAACATGGCCTGCCACTGTGCATATAGGGCTTCTGATGCTCATTTTACTATAGATGATTTAGGGTTGTTTTTAAATATTTTTAAAATATTGCCTAGAAAACAGAAATCTTTATATAGTTGTCAACATTCTAGAATAGTATCAAATGGGTGGGATTATGCAAAAGGAAATTATGTTGATAATTATTGTGGGCTTATTATTCAGCTTTGTTGGCTTCAGCCCTTTTCAGACAATAGTGGTAGAGGAACCAGCTGCAGCGGGAAAAGAGCTAAGCACACATGTTAATTTAAGAAATGACCTTGACGAGAAGGTAGAGGATGTCAATGTACGGGTTTTTATTTATGACCTGGGGCTTGCTTTTTATTCAACTGGCTTTGATATATCCAAAAAGGACGGCAAAGGCTTATGGGTATTAGGAGATTTGCCAAGAAACATTCCAAAAGGGGATTACCTGGCAAGGGTTACTGCATCTAACGACCATTTTAGAGATGTGAGGCATGTTTATATAGCTGTGGAATAAAAACATTTTTATTATCAGCTATTTTCTTATCCTTTTATGTACAATATAATTAATGAGGGCAGCGCTAAATTAAGAATAGCTGCGGCTAAGAAGATAAGCAAAGAGATGCCTGTTTTCTATAACCCCGTTATGAAGCTGAACAGGGATATTGCTGTTTTATTATTAAATTCAATGGATAAAAAAAACTTGCAGATAGCAGACCCATTGGCAGGCAGCGGGATAAGAAGCATCAGGTTTTTATTGGAGTTAAATAAAGATAAGCTAAAAACAATATTCATCAATGATTATTCTAAAAACTCGATAAAATCAATAAAAGAAAATTTAAAATTAAACAAAATAAGACTAAACAATAAAATAATAATAAAAAATGAGGATGCTAATCTGTTTCTCTTAAATTCAACTGGTTTTGATTACATTGACATTGATCCTTTTGGAACGCCAAATCCTTATCTTGATTCTGCTGTTAAAAGACTGGCAAGAGACGGAATTTTGGCTGTTACTGCAACTGACACAGCGCCACTGGCAGGAACTTATCCTACAGCATGCCTAAGGAAGTACTGGGCAATTCCTTTGAGGAATGAGTTAATGCACGAGATTGGCTTAAGAATATTGATAAGGAAAATACAGTTAATTGGCGCGCAATACGATAAGGCTTTAATGCCTGTTTTTTCTTATTTTAAGGAGCATTATTTCAGGGTTTTTTTAAGGTGCGAGAAAGGAAAAAAGGATGTTGATAAAGTTATTGAGCAGCATGGGATGTTTGAAAATGCCGGCCCAATGTGGTTGGGATCATTGTTTGACAAATCATTAATAAAAAAAATCAACAAAAACTTACCAATAATAACAAAAATAAAGAATAAAGAAGAAAAAGAACTAATAAAAATTTTATCAATAATTAAAAATGAATCAAAAATAAACACAATTGGCTTCTATGATATCCATGAAATATGCAAAAAGTATAAAATTAAGCAAATTCCAAAAAAAGAGTTAATAATCAAAAAAATAAGAAAGCTGGGCTATAATGCAGCAGAGACGCATTTTAATCCCAATGGGATAAGGAGCGATATTGATTTGGAAAAATTAGTTAAGGTAATAAATATTACCCAATAGCCCTTCTGACATCCACTATTTCGGCAGAATTAACGCCTTCCAATTCATTTATCTTTTCTGCAACAGGGTCAGGAGAGCCTTTCTTTTCATCCATTACAAAAATGATTTTTAAAGCTTTTAGCCCAAAGGCAATCGGCTCAATCTCTATTTTAGTTTCTCCTCTGCCTGCAAAAGAAGATATTAGCTTTTTTGCCTCTTCTTCCAGCTTTTTTAAGTCTATATCCGGAGAAGAGGGCATTATTTTTACAGTTACGATTGCATTTGCCATTTTTAGAATTAATTAGGCCCTTCAAAATTACATGCCGGGCATTTAAATTTAGCGGCTATCTGCCTGCAATGCATGCACCGGATTATTGTGAATTTAGCGCATTTAGGGCATGGGAATTTTGCAGTTCCAGCTACATTGGTTATCCTTTTCTTGCAAGATGAGCATACCTCCTGTATTTCTGCCATAAGGTGAGAGAATTTAGTTTTTGTTTATAAATGTTATTGTTTTATTATAGAAATAATTTTCTCTTCCTCGCTGACATCAAACACCCTGCCAAGAAACTGCTCAATAACATGCATATTTGTCCTGCAGTGGCTTGTAATTTCAGACACCCTGACCTTTGAATCTTTTGCCAAAGCCATAAACGGCAATATCTGGTCTGCCAAATGCCTGTCAACAGGAGCTTTGCTTTCAATTTCCCTGATTAAATTTTCAGCTGCTTCTTTTCCAACAATCTCTGCTTTTTTTCCCAGCTCCCCTAATGCATCTGCGCCTAATCTTATGGGGTTTTTCTCATCAATATCTTCTTTATTTTTGGAAAAAATAGCCCATAATGCAATTCCAGAGCCCGGGCTTAGCGTATCGCAATATTCTGTTCTTATATCAACGGGGCAGTTATACCCTGCCAAGAGATGTTTTGCCGCTTTTGCCTGCCTTTCTGCAACTTCTGCTTTCTCTAAATTTAAAGAAGCATGGGAAATGCCTTTGATTTGGATTAGATTTCCCTGCTCCAGTAATTCTATCTTTTGGCCATCTATTTTTGCTGGCTTTATCTCAATTAAAACATTTCCGCCGCCTTTTGGGAAATAGCCCCTTTTTACCAGTTTTACATCTATTTTTTCACAGAATTTTTTTATTTGAGGCACTAAAATCTCCTTAAAGTAGTCATAAGGCATTGCACCTTTCCCTTCTGTGCCGCCAGTTATATTCAGCTTAACTGTTTTTTCAGCGAAAAAGCACGGCAATAAGACCGCCTGCAATAATAATCCAATAGAGCCGGCCGTTCCTATATCAACATTTACTGCTTTTCCTTCTATTTTTCCCGGGGTGTAGGTTATATGCTCAGAGCCAAGAGAAGCGCCTTCTGTTTTTGCAGAGCAAAGCTGCTCTAAAGCCTTAATGCAGTTCAGATGCTGCGCTTTTAATCCGCTTTGTTTCCTTCCTTTTCTTATACTGCTGACTTCAAATGGCTTTTGCGTTATTGTAGACAATGCTAAGGCTGTTCTTACTATTTGTCCACCTCCTTCACAATAATTTCCATCCAGTTTAATCATAAAAAATAAAGAATAAGAGTTATTATAAAAACATTACCAATTTATATCTTCAAGCTCTTTGTCGATGTTTTCCAGGTCGCTTGTGTCCAGATCTTTGTCCAATGTTCCCACATCAGAAATATCAGAGCCAACCTCACTTGCTGCTTTCTCAGTTGCTGCCGGTTTTTCTTCAGGCGGCGTTTCTTTTTTTGCACAGCCAATCAAAGAAATTACCAACAATATCAAGCCAATAATCATTATTTTTTTAATCATTATACCACCCAGCCATTAGGGGATTATAACCCGTATTTAAATGTTTTTGTTAATTAAATAATAATAAAAAAATAAAAAATTATTCGCTCTCTGTTCCTCCAGATTCAGTTGTATTTGTTTCTTCTTCCTCGGTCTCTGTTTCTTCCTCTTCTTCCTCCTCTACGTCTTCTGTTTCTTCCTCTGTTTCTGCAGCCTCTTCTTCCTCTTCAGCAGTTTCTTCGTCTTCTACATCTTCTGAAGTTTCCTCATCCTCTACAGGCTCTGCTTCATCACTTTCTTCCAGCTCTTCTTCTCCGCCAGATTGTTTTATAGCTGAGGTGATATCTTTTAGTATTTGCTGAGCTTCCTGCAGTGCATTATGGGCTTCTTTCATATGTTCCTGAGCTTCATTTATTATCTCACTGTCAGGAGTTTCAGTTGCCTTTACTTCCTCGAACTTTTCAACTGCCAATTTGTAATGCTCTGCGGCGCTGTCGATTTTTGCGTTAAACTCTGTTACCAATGATTCTACAGGTGAGGTGTCTATGCCTTTCTCTGCCATTCTTTCTAGGACTTTATTCAGCTTATCCTCTAATTGCTTTGACTTAACAATTATGCCGCCAATTCTTGCATTAACAACCCTTCCGGCATGCACTTCAGCATTCTCTTTCAATAAAGCCCATTTATCTTTCAGCTCCTTTGCTGCTTCTGTAATCTCTTCTTTGGTTTCTGCAGCCTCTATTTTTGCTTTAATATCCTCAATTTCCTGTATTTGCGCATCTATCTTTTCAATTAATTCAGCTGCCTCTTCTTCCGTTAAGTCTTCGCTGGACTCTGCTTTTGTTTTTATTTTGTTAAGGTTTTCAATAATGACATCTGCTATATTAAGCAAATGCTCCTTTGCTTTTGCCCTTATTTCATCTTCTAGCTGAGCGCATTCAGTTGTATTTTGATCCTTGCATTCTGCAATCTTTTCTTTTGCATCCTGGAATTCAAGCCCGGTATCTGCATACTTCTCTTTTGCCTCAGAATATTTCTCTTTTGCATCCAAGAATCTGCCTTTGGCTTCCCCAAGTTTTGTTTTTCCTATTATCCTTGCTTTGTAATCAAATCTTTCTTTGTATCCCCTGAACTCTGTAGAATTTTTAAGTTCGCTGAACTCTTCCTTGTGCTTTGCCTTGTTTTCAAGAATTCTTTTTAATCTTTCAAGATCTTTTTCCTTCAATTTTTCAATGAGCTCTACTCTTTTTCCATATTTCTCTTCACACAACTCTGCTGTTAGATTTTTCTCCTTACATTTTTCAACAGCATTCATGAGCTGCTCTTTTTGGTGCTCCCTGATATCTTCAAATTTGCTAACCAGCCTTTCCTTAACCTCTTCCCTGCTTAGGTTTTCCTCCTTTGCTGCCTTCAATGTTTTTGCTACAGCTCTTTCTCCAATCTCTTTTTTTGCTTCCTCCTTTGCTAATACTGCTGCTGGCATTAAACTAATTAAAAATATTGCCAAAACCAATAATGCGTATATCTTTTTCATTTTAATCCCTCCAAAAACCTTTATTTTTATTTGGTATCTATCTAAACTTTTAAATCCTAATAGCTAGTAGGCGCGTTTTATTTATAAATAAACTTTTTTTGGCAAAAATTTAAAGCTTTATGAATGTTCTTAAAGCTTTACAAAGGCTTAAATGGGCTTATTTTTCTTTATAGAAATGTTTTTAAAGAGCACAAGACTTCCAAAGCCCTTATGGGGAAGATAGCATTTTTGGCATTATTTTTTCTGTTATTTGTTAATATAGCTTATGCAACTACTATATACGGCGATATTTATGATATCTCTCTGGACAAAGTAGAAGGCGTTATAGTTGAGGTCAATACACTGCCAAAGCAGCAGTATGTTTCAAAGAACGGCACTTATGCCTTTAACGTGCCTGTTGGGGACTATGTTATCAAGGCGAATTATTACATTGACAAGGTATTAGAGTCGTCTGCTGCAGAAAGAATATCTGTTAAGGCAGAGGGAACTTTCAGGCTGGATTTAATTTTATTCCCTTCATTTGAAGAAGAAAACCAGCTGTTTAATGAGACAGAGTTTGATATAGTGCCATTTGAAGAAAAGCCCATTATCTGGCCGTATATCTTAATTTCAGCATTGTTTTTTGTTTTATTAATTGCTTTTTATTATTGGAAAAAAAGGAAAAAAGGTAAAAAAGAGAAAACAAAAATTAAAGAAGAAAAAACAGAAGAAAAAAAGGAAGAAATTAAAGAAGAAAAGGAAACAATCAATGACTTAAACCAAATCATAAAAATAATAAAAGAGGAAGGGGGGAGGGCAACACAGAAGGAAATAAGGAAAAAGATACCTTTGTCAGAGGCAAAGATAAGCCTGATGATAGCAGAGCTTGAGCACGAAGGCAAGGTTAAGAAGATTAAAAAAGGCAGGGGGAACATTATAATTCTGAACTAGATTATCTCTTAAATATTGTCTGCACTTTCTTGGTATACAAAATTGGGTCTTCTTTTTTTAATTTGTCGATTAAATAGAAATATGGCCCTAAATCACAGCTTATTTTATCGTAAACCTTCTTTCCTTTGTTGGTTAGCATTAATTCTTTGGTGTTGTAAGATATCAGCTTCTTTTTCTCCAGTATCTCTAAATTCTTGTATAAAGCTCTTTCCTGCTTTTCAGCAAATTTAGCCTTTTTTGCCATGTCTATAAATAAGGCCTTGGAAATAGAAACCTCTAAGGACTTGTCCTGTATCTTTTTGTTAGCTTCCTCAAACCACTTTCCCAGCGCGTATAAAATGAAGCTTTGTACTTTGGTTGCTTTCATCTGGAACATAGTAGAGGATTAGAGTTTAAATAGTTTTTGGAAAAACTATTTTTTTAGAAGGTACACATCCATTTCATTGTCTGAATTTGCAAAAGACTTAAAGTGAAATGGTTTATGCTCAATAATTTTAAATCCAAGGGCATTAATAACCATTTCAATATCTTTTTTACCCTGAAAATATATTTGTCTGTCAAGATTCCTAATTATCTCGTCTCTACAGCTCCTGTAGTCCAGAACCTTTAATGTAAATGATTGGCTATTAAAAGTCATAATTTGGTCATATACCTTCCCACCATCAGCTAAATAGAATTTATAAAAGGCTTTATTATATGAATTGTTATAGTCCCTAAAATTCACAACGGCTTCACTATCTTTTTTTAGGGAATCATATACTACTTTGAGCATATATTCTGGGGCGTACACAACAGCATTAACTGCTATCACAGCATCCATCGATTCCACTTTGATTGGAGAGTTTCTAACATCTGCTGCTATTAATCCTACATCAGGTAATCTTTTTTTTGTTGAGTCAGATAAAACTTTTAATGATATGTCAAGACCATATAAATTTACATTTTGGTTATCCTTCAGAAAATCTAATTCATAACCATGCCCAGGGGCAACACACAGGAGATTTATTGGTTTCCCTCTATTTCTGGCTATAACTCTCTCTATCATGGGCTTATGAAAAGTATCAAAATAAACTTGACTCTTTGAAGGGGTGTTTATTTTTTCCCTATAAAATCCCTCAGGAATCCCTCCAAATAAGCCTACAATTTGGTCTACCATTTCAGAGAGTGGATATTGCCTATTCTTGACTTTTACTTCAGCCTTCTAATCATCTTTATAGCTGTTTCCACTGCCCTCTTGCTGTAGGTTTCTATCCTCTTTACTCCATCGGCTCTTGTCATTCCAGGGCCTGAAACACCTAAGGCAACTGGCTTTCCTGACTCTACGCTTAAGTCAGCTATCTTTCTTGCTGCATTATTGGCTACAATCTCGTCATGCGCTGTATCGCCTTCTATTACTGTTCCCAGGCAGACAACTCCTTCTATCTCTCTAGCCTGGACCAGCTTGCTTACTGCAAGAGGCATGTCAAATGCTCCAGGGACTCTTATTAATTTCGCTACTTTTGCCCCTAAAAACTCTGCATGCTCCTCTCCTATTTTACTCATTAGGTGTGTTATATCCGCATTATAGTCAGATACAACAAATCCTAGCTTTTCATTCGCCATTTTTAGTCCTCCATCACCCCTATATTTTTATTATCTCTCCTTTTATTTTATCATTAATTGTTAATATGCCAATTGAGTTAAACTGGGCAAAAACCGTGTCTGTTGCCGAGCCCGGATTAAAAAATAAGGTATTGTTGATTAGCTCATTAACCGGCTTGTGGGAATGGCCAAAGATTATACAATCCACTTTTTCATCAAATTTCAGCCTTACCCTTTCCTCAAGGCCAAGCTGAGCGCCATAGCCATGCGTAATGCCAATCTTAAAATTGTTTATTTGTATTACTTCCTTAGGCTGAAACTGCTCTCTTACCGGGCCTTTGTCCATATTTCCATGGACCGCTATAACCGGGGCTATTCTTTCCAGCTCTTTTACTGTTTCAATATTTCCGATGTCTCCTGCGTGCATTATCATGTTTGGCTTTATTTTTTTAAAATGCTCCAATGCTTTTTCTATGCTATAGCCATGGGTGTCAGAGATTACACCTATTGTTTTTATATTTGTGAATTTCCTTGCTTTCTGCTTTTGCTTAAACATCAGATCTTCCATTTTTATTGTATTAAGGGCCCAATATCTTCAGTTCCCTGCCTTACGCCATGGCCAGCAAATTTATGCAAACTATTTTCTCTTTTTATCAAGGCAATTGCATTCATTGCGTGGCCATACGCCCTGTTTTTTGTGATTTCGTAAAGCTCCTTTTCATTTTTAGCTTCATCTAAATGGACAAAAACTTCTAAAACATGCTTGTTTTCAGCTAATTGAAGGCTGATTAATCCCTGTGAAGCTTCATGGGCGCATGTCTTGTCTATTGGCATTGGGCCAGGCATGCCTAATGCCAGGCAAATATCACAGCCTTTGCCAAATAGTTTTTTGCATGCTATTGGCATATCTTTTACACCAGGTACAGTGTATCTTTCAAGCTTTATTCCAGGAAGCATACTGTCATCTAATGCTTTTTTCACAAACTTAAACATATCAACTCTTGCAAACATTGTGTCTGCAATGCCTATTTTCATGCTTTCACCCTTATGGTATCACCATCATTTAGGTCTAATTTGCCCCTTAAATATACAGAAGCTATTATTTCCAGGATCTCTTCCTCATGCCTTGTTCTTTCTGGAATTACAATTGCTCCGCCAATGCTGTTAATCTTTATTTTATAACATGTTAAAGAGCCATAAGTCCTGCTCTTTGTGGTAAAGCCGCCTATGATTACTGGCTCTAGGCTGCTTAAAAAGCTCATTACCTCTACTTTATTAACCTTTAAATTCAATGTTCCCGGGAAAGCGTCAAAGCCAAGCTTTGACTTAAACTGCTGCTGGTATTGCTTCATAGACATGTAATATTTGCCTTCTCCAATTCCTTTCTCAATAATTCCTTTTAACACTAATCTTTTTTCTTTGAATATTTCCTCTAATTCCAGGTAGTTTTTCTTTAAAACAGCCCTTCCCCTGTCAGCAATACTTATTGAGAGGCCATTAGGGGTTACTTCCCTCTTTATAAGCCCTAAATCTTCCATATCCCTTAATTTTCTGCTTATTGTCTGCTGTGAAACTTTTAATTCATCTGCTATTTTGGATGTAGAGCTTTTAAGAGTGTTAAAGAGGCCTTTCTCTTTTGCTATATACACCAGTAAATCAAAATATTCTTCCCCCATAACAGCTGGAAGAGAATACTTACTTATAAATGTTTCGCTTAACAAAAATGAGTAACTGCTAAGGACAAAAAATTTTTAAATAAAGCAGTATTTGCGTTTTTTAATGAATAACCAAGAGCTGCTCATTGTCGGTGTTGACCCAGGGACAACTGTAGGGTATGCAGCTATAGATTTTGAAGGAAATGTTATAAAAACGCATTCAGAAAAAAATTTGGATTTGGGTGCCCTGATTTCTGAGCTGATTATTATAGGAAAACCATTAATTATTTCCGGTGACAAGCAAAAAAACCCTGACTTTGTTGAAAGGCTGGCTGTTAAGCTTGGAGCAAGGGTTATAAGCCCGGATTATGATCTAAAAGTCAGTGAAAAAAGGGACTTGACAAGGCAGCATGAAACAAAAAACCATCACGAGGCAGATGCGCTGGCTTCTGCTTTTTTTGCATTTAAAAAGATCAGGCCTTTGCTGAACAAGATAAATATCTTTATAGAGCATTACAAGAAAGAAAATATAAGGCCGCAGCTGGTAGAGTTTGTTGTTGGCAAGGAGCTGAACATAAGGGGGGCTGTTGAGGTTATAGAAGCTCCAGAGAAGGAAGAGGCCAAGATAATCAGGGAGGTTGTAGAGGAAAAAAAGCTGGATGAAAAGGATTTTTTGGTATTATATAACAGGTTTAAAGAGGCAAAAAAGGATGCTTCATTTTTAAGGGAGCAAAATACAAAACTGAAAGAGCAGATTAGTGCCATAAAGAGGGATTATGAGTACATGCTTAAGCAGATTAGCAGATCCCAGCTGGACAAAAAAATGCAATCCCTGCTGGATTTCAAGGAAAAAAGGATAAAATTCTTTGACAGCCAATTAAAAAATGAGCAGGAAAAGATAAAATCAATGCAGAATGAAATTACAACTTTAATTTATTTTCTGTCTAATATGAACTCCGGCATTTTGCTGAAGAAACTGGATAATCTTGGGTTAAACGAATTTGAAAAAAAGAAAAACATCCTTAATATAAAGGAGGGCGATATATTGTTAGTTAAGGACCCGGATATAACCAGCGAAAAAACAATTGCCGAGATAAAAGGCAAGGTTAGCTTTATACTCTACAAAAAGCCGGTCAGCCAGAAGATAGAAGCTAATTTTCCTTTTATATTCATTAATGCCAATGATATTTCTATAGAGGAAAATGAATATTTCGGCATTGCAGGCAGGGAAGATTTTGAAAAGATAAAAAGCAAGAAAACCCTGCTGTCTAAAATAGTGGAAGACTATAAACGGGAAAGATTAATCCAGCCTGAATAAAACTGTAACCCTGTAAACAAATTTGCTTGTTATCCTGCTTGTGGTGTGTATCCTTCTTGAAATCGTTAATTCCCCCTTAAAGCTTTTTTTCAGCTTTTTCCCTAACTGCAATAGGAACTTGTTTGAGGATATATAATAATCACTTCCCGTTTTTTCTTTCTTTTCCTTGGCAATCCATACTTGGGGGTTATTCTTAAACTGGTTTCTAATAAAATTCAGGGCTTCTTCATTTGGGTTTCTTAACTGCAGGGTGCCTTCAAAGTATTGAGGAGTTCTTGGGTGATTCATAACAATAGGGAAAAACCGATAGCTTTTTATTGTTTTCGCTATAAACCATGGAAATATGAAATTCAGGGATTTTAAAAGGATTTGCAGGAAGATATGGCATTTTATATGGGAAGACAACAGCATATGGTCATGGATAGTTAATGTTATACTTGCTTTTATTCTGATAAAGTTTGTAGTTTATCCTGGCTTGGGCCTGATTTTGCATACAACCCATCCCATAGTGGCTGTTGTTTCAAGCTCTATGGAGCATAAAGGCAATTTTGATGCCTGGTGGGATAATGGCGGCGGGTGGTATGTCCAGAATAATATCGCCAAGGAACAATTTTTTAACTCTTCCCTGCGGAATGGGTTTAACAAAGGGGATATCATTATTTTAAGAGGAAAAAAGGCTGCTGATATAAGAGTAGGCGATATAATTGTTTTTATAAGCCACAGGGAAAGGCCAAAGGCTGACCCAATAATACACCGGGTTGTAAGGAGATGGGAAGTAGACGGCAAGTATTATTTCCAGACAAAAGGCGACAACTACAGGACAAACAGGGATTCAATGGATGCATGCGACAGCAGCGGCTGCGTAAATGAGAGGGATATAAGAGAAGACCAGGTAATAGGCACAACTGTTGCCAGAATACCTATGCTGGGCTATGTAAAGATATGGTTTGTTGAGCTGGTGAAATTGTTTGTAAAATAAGCTGATCAAAATGTTTTGCCCCAAATGCGGATCTATATTAATGCCGAGGAAAGAAGGGAATAAGCAGCTGTTAACCTGCTCTTGTGGCTATAAAACAGGCAAAATGGAAGGGGCTGTTTTAAAAGAGAAAATGGTTAGGGGGAGGGATGTTGAGGTTGTTGACAAGAATATAGAAACATTGCCAAAGACAAATGTAGAATGCCCCAAATGCCACCACCGGGAAGCTTTTTTCTGGGAAGTGCAGACAAGGGCTGCTGACGAGCCTGCAACTAAGTTTTTAAGGTGCGAGAAATGCGGGCATACATGGAGGGATTATAATTAGGATTTATTTCTAATTCCATATATAGCTTCTTCAACCTTGCCTGTAATCAGCGGCGTATAAACACCTTTTCGCATCTTTTCTTTTATTTTAGGGAATTCTTCTTTAGTTACGTTTTCTCTTTCCAATAAGTCTACTATTGCAATAATATTTCTGTTTATAGCATTAAGCTCAATTGCTTGCCGAGCCCTTTCTAACCCATTGCCATACTCGGAAGCTTTAAGGATATAACCTATATTTATCCTCCATTGCCCACTTCTCCATTCTTTTGTTAAATCAATTATGCTGCCTAATGATTTATCCTCTTTTGGCTTGTCGTATTTGGATATTATTTCATCCCATCCATGGATATCATTTATTATGGTTTTAGTGCGCCAATAAATCTTATTGGCATCTTCTAAGGTTAGTCCCAGCTCTTCAATTTTTTTGCTTACTGAAGATATATTAGCCGAATCTGTTATCATAGGATAAATCTTTTTTGTTGTTCCTATCCCGTTATCTTTAATTGCTTTTGCTATATTCTCTATTTCATTAAAACCAAGGCTAATTGTTTCTTTTTGCGCAGCTAGTTCGTATGCACTTATAACCACTTTTTCTTCGTATCCTTTAGGCAACAATATTTCTAATGATTTTTTATATACTAAAGCTAACTCTACTATTGCTAATTCCTTTGTTGGCGCAGCATGCCCATATTTTGAATAGGTATTCTCAGCTGTTTTTTTTGAATTTTCATCTAAATTTTTAATTTCTTTTATTGTTGATTCTATGTTTTCAGGAGTATTTTGTTTTAGCCCTCTTGAATTAATTTGGGAAGCTGTTTTTATACCCTCAAAATCATATTTTTTTAGAATTTCACAGCCACCTGTGAAAGGGTATATGTTAAGCTGTTTAGCATCTTTGAATTTATTTCTTCCATATTCTTTTATAGCTTCAATTGCGTTATCTAACTTTCCTTTATCCAGCTCATTTGTGATATTTTCTGTTTCATTTGCCCCTAACTTATCCAGTAAGAATACTAAATCTTCTTTTCTTCCTTTATATCTATCATTCTTGAATAGATTAATAACATCTTCCCTATCTGTTTCAGCTATTGCCTTTGTTACTATAGGTATATGTTCTGCTTTTTCAGTTATTTTTTGGGCATACCACACTTTTGCAATTCCATAATCATCCATTGCTTTTTCTATTATTTTATAGTCTTCAGGAAGAAAATGTTTTAAAACTTCTCCCCTGTCGTTTGAAAATCTCTTAACGTTTCCTGCCCATTCCCCGTACTCCTTTCCTTTTCCAAGCTCCCTTGCCTTTTCAAATTCAAAGTCTATAGCCTTAAGATGGCTTTCGTCAAATTCGCCTGGTTTGCTAACACTTGGATTTTCAGCTTCATAGTTTTCATGTGCAACCAAAATATCAATTAGCCCTTTAAATTCACCTCTAGTTTTCGGTTCAGAGACGAGAATCTTGCCAGAAGGATGAACACCAATCCTTTCATTTACATGAGAATGGTCAACAAGAACATATTCAGTTCCATCTGCTGTCCAATGTTTTTCTGATTCCACATAAATCTTTAATAGTTCTGTTTCTAGTTTAGTAGGCGGTTCTAACCTTTGTTCTGGTTTTATTGCTAACACTAATTCTTGTCTTATCATCTATTGTCCTGTTCGTTGTTATCCATTTATAAACCTTTCCTTTTTAACTATCTTAAAGTAATAACAAACATATAAAAACAGGGTAAAAAGCCCATTAAAGATGGAGATAAAAGGCAACAGCTTTAAAATCATAGTGAAGCCAAACATGCCTGAAAATGAGCTAAAAGGCTTTGACAAAGAGAGAGAAGCATATAAAGTTGATATCAAGGCAAAAGCAGAGAATAATAAGGCCAATATAGAGGTTATCAGGTTTTTCTCTAAGCTGTTAAAAAGGAAGGTTAGGATAGTATCCGGCTTTAGCTCAAGAGAAAAGCTTTTAAGGCTGATTGATTAAAAAGATTTATATATAAGCACTTATCATTATTTAACATATTCATTTAAAAAAGAGGGTGGTAGAGATTTTATCTATAAAAAAGAATAAGGTTTTATTATTCTTAATTGCCTTCTTGGTTCTCTCTTATTCAGCTTATGCTAAAGAGATAACCAGTGAGGAAAAAAAGGTTCTTGTTACAGCAACTTCCATAATCCTC
>Ga0209211_10008363_pt1 | contig 14178 bp, 13 predicted proteins | sample RifGroA2_FD_183992 | JGI IMG/M metagenome (GOLD analysis project Ga0209211, IMG submission 183992) | Groundwater microbial communities from Rifle, Colorado, USA - Groundwater A2 (SPAdes) (version 2) | ecosystem: Environmental > Aquatic > Deep subsurface > Groundwater | place: Rifle, Colorado...
TTCAGGTGCGGCCTCGCCCTCTCCGTGCTCGCCAAAAATCTTCACAAAACCTCCGAACGGAAGGAGATTAAACGAGTAACGCACGCCATTTCGCACTTTTGAAAATACGCGCGGCGGAAACCCGAAACCGAATTCTTCCACCTTGACGCCCAAGAGCCGCGCAGAATAAAAATGCCCCCACTCGTGAACGAGGATTAGAAGCGAAATAAGAAATATGACAAAAAGAATGAAAAGAAATGTCATGAAATTATTATGTTAAATCTTATTTGCATAAATAACAACCATTGAACCGGAAATGATAAGTATAGCCCCGACACCAGTAAGCCAGTGAATAGGTGCTCGCAAAAGAAAGAAGCCAAAAATGACAACAAAAATTGGAAACGTTATTTCAAACATTGAAGCAAATGTTGCTCCCGCTAATTGAACTGAACGCAAAATAAAATAATTGGCAAGAAACGTAACAGCTATTAAAATCAGAAAAGACGGAGATAAAAGAATATTTAAATTTTTTGCCGTAAGGAGTGAATCGGTTTTCTCAAAGTATAGCGCTGCCACAACCGATATAAAAAGCGTAAAAATTGATTCAAAAAAAAGAAATTTCATTACAGAAAATTCTGTCAAAATCTTTTGTTCGAGTACATACACAAGACCCCACGTCATCGCGGCGCCGATTGCAAATATAATGCCAAGCGTCATTTTATTCAATCCGTAAAAAAATAAGATACTCCACATTCCCTTCGCTTCCGCGGATCGGGGACTCGATATAATCGCGGACATCCCAGCCCGAGTCGTGCGCAAAGCGCAAAAACCCATCAAGTATCGTTTTACGGTCGCGCGTATTTTTTATTACGCCGTGGCGAAGGATCTTCGGATCACGCGTCTCATACTGCGGCTTCAAAAGCGCTACCACGACTCCGCCACGAGCCAAAAAACGCTTTGCGTGCGGAAGTATCTCGCGAAGCGGAATAAGCGAGACGTCTATCGTAACAAGTTCTGCGCGATCGGGCAATTTTTTGAGCGCACGAATATCTGTCCCCTCCATAACAATAACGCGCGGATCATCACGGATTTTCAATGCAAGCTTCCCTTTTGCAGTATCAACTGCATACACTTTTTTTGCGCCGTGATTTAATAAAACCTCGGTAAATCCGCCTGTTGCCGCGCCTATATCAAGGCAAATTTTCCCGCGCGGGCTCGCCTTAAATTGCTTGAGCGCCGCCTCGAGCTTATAGGCCCCGCGCCCGACGAATCTCCGGTCTTCCCGAATTTTTATATCCACTCCGTCCTCGACGCTCTGCGACCCGGAAACCGCTTTTTGCCCCGCGACAAACACTCGCCCCTCTGTGACAATGACAAACGCGTCTTGGCGGTCTTCAGCAATACCTCGCGCTATTAAAATGTCGTCAAGGCGCTTTCTTTTCACGTCCCCTCACATAATCCATTTAAAACGCGATCGCGTTTTAAATGGAACTTCTAATTTCGATGCCGATTACTGAAAGCATATTCCCGAATTGATCCCGGCCACCCAGAGTTTTTCTCCGATGCGAAAAGAAGCGGCGGGAAAGGTGAAATGTACACTCGCCGGTCGAACGGATGTGACTCCCCGGAATTCCCGCGCGGATAAGCTCTTCGTAAAGAACGCCCGGGAGATCGAGAAATATCCTTCCGTCCTTTTCAATTAATAACTTCTTCTTTCCAAAAAGCGATCTATGCCTTCTGATAAATCCCCACATCTTCCCGCGGGGTACTGGACTCCGCGGGAAGGATTTGAAATCGCCCTTTATCCCTGCGGCAAGACCGCAGGGTATTCGGGAAGGTGTGGGGATAAACGGCTTCAATCCTTTGTGCCACGTGCGAGGCCAAATTTCGAAATGGCACTTTTGGATCGCGGGACCGATTACGACCCGCAGGGATCGAGGTGAAATTCCGGACGATCGGAATTGTAGCACCATCTTCGTTGCAATTCCCTTGACAACGCCTCGCCATCCCGCGTGCGCAATGCCGACCGCCGAAGAGGCCCTATCCCAGAAAAAAACGGGAAGGCAATCAGCCGTCAAAATTCCAAGAAACGTATTTGACTCCCGCGTAAAGAGTCCGTCGGCGCGGTCCCCTCGGCGAGGGAAGCGCTTCTCGACAAGAAGAATCTTGTTTCCGTGGACCTGCGTACATCGAACAAGACGAGAAAACGGAATATCGAGTTTGCGGAAAAACCGTTTTCTATTCCCGAGATTTTTTGCATCTGCCGCACTACCGCTCGATCCCATGGAGCCGTCCGAACGCCTTGATGTCGCCAAGAGAAGTTTCCGCCTGCCCGCGACCGGAGAATGTCTCATACCGTCATAATCTCCTTTTCTTTTGCAGCCGCACTATCTTCGATTTTTTTATTTACCTCGTCAACGAGTTTTTGAATATCGTTTTTTTGACGAAACCGCTCGTCCTCGGAAATTTCTTTCGCTTTCTCCCTGCGGTCAACATCGCGGAGTGCGTCTTCACGGTCGCGCCGTATTCTTATTCTTGCCTCTTCCGTATGCTTTCCGAGCATTTTGACAAGCTCGCGCCTCCGCTCCTCCGTAAGCTGGGGAAGCGCGAGCCGAACCGTATCCTTGTCCGCAATCGGGTTTATGCCGAGGTTCGAGGCCTGAATCGCTTTCTCGATTGCGGGAAGAATGGACTTGTCCCACGGCTGAATAACGAGCTCCCGGGGCCCGGGGCTTGCGATTGAAGCGACCGCCTTCAATTGGGACTTTGAGCCGTAACAATCAACCTCAATATCCTCGACAAGGGCCGGAGTCGCCCGGCCAGTACGCAATGACGCGACCTCGCGCTTAAAGCCCTCAATAATATGTTCAAGCGATATCTTTAACTTCTGTATGTCCATACCCGGTAGTAGACTTCGGCAGTCCCGACGCGCCGTCGGGACGAAATCCTATGGTTATTGTTTCAAATACGTTACGATATTCTCTTTCTACCCCGTAATACCACAAACATTCATGAAAGCCGAAGTGTTACTACCGGGCATAATTGCACTACTATTTCAGTATACCAAATATAACGCCGGCTTCTATGGGATGCGTAACGAGCCGGCTAACCGCCCCGGGAAGCGCCAACTTTTTCCACCGGATCCCGCTGTCATCCGAACGGTAAAAATCCGCACCAAGCGCAAAAAGAATTGATTCTGACCTACCGGGAAAAAGTGCTACAGCGCCTTTCGTTGTGTCCCCAGCGTCAAGAATCGTCTCAACGCCGCGCCACGAAGTGCCGCCGTCAGACGAACGAATAATGCCGCGACGCGTTATCGCGGCGAATTCGGAAAAATCCGCCGGGTTTGGAGCGAAATCATACGTATCTTTGCGAAACCGAAACGGATTTTCAAAAAAATTCGGCGCCTTGATCGCCTCACCGTCCGGCTGGGGAATAAAAAACGACCCCGGGGACTCGCCGCCTTCTCCCATAGACACTTTTTCCCATGTTTTTCCAAAGTCGTTGGTCGTCTGAATCGTTCCCGAATCCATTACGATGAGAAGCGATGCGAGCCGCGACGGATTCTGAAGTATGCTGGTAGGCGAATCGTCAAAACGCGTGCGTACGATCCATGTCGCGCCGCCGTCCTCTGACTCAAGAAGCACGCCGTCCGACATTCCGAGAAAAATATGATCCGAATATTTCTGATCAATCATAATCGCGCGCGCAACGCCGGAGCGCGAAGGAACACTATACACCTCCCGGAAACTTTTCCCATAGTCCCTACTTTGCAAAATAACGTTTCCGTCGGGGGACGCAACCGACACGAGTAGCACCACGGGCTCTGATTTCGAAAGCGCGGCCGCATAGACCTGCGATTCGGGCCCGAGGAGCGCCGAGCCCTCAATCTGCCGCCAATGAATGCCGAGATCCGGACTCATCCAAAGCCCCGCCTTGTTTGTTGCAATAAAAAGCTCTGCGGTCCTCGCGGGATGAAATTCGAAATCCGTGATATCCGCGCCTCCGGGAAAATCTTTTTCCCCGACAGGAGGAAAAATCGGCTTCCATGTTTCGCCGCCGTCAAACGAACGGATGGCAAGAGCGTTCTCGATATTTGAAAGACCCAGAGCCGCTTCGCGAGCGCGCCTTGCCGGGAAGTCCGCGAAGGCAAATTGCAGGAGAATGACCAAAAAAACAAGGGTTGCGAGAACCCCGATTAAAATAACATGCGCGAATTTATTTTCAAAAAGTTTCCCCATCCGGAATTATCCAACGCCAGCCAAAATCCTACACGCCCGCTCCCTCTATGAATATAAGGTCAAGTGACATCCGCGGATTTACGTTCGTCTGCGTCATCACATCTCTAATACGTACCACATTTTTCACCTTCTTGGCAATAGCGAGAGCGCGGCCAAAATCCCCTTCTTCCTGCATACGCCGCTCAAGAATCCGCAAAACCTCGCGGGCCGCGCGTACGCGCGTTCCCTCGTCGGACGCCGCGCGCTCCGTAAACGGGAAAAAATGCGGGGCGCCCTTGGAAAGCGCGGCCTCCACGCTTTCCAGAAATTTTTTCTCTTCTTCAAATTCGCTTTTCTCCCTCGCCGCTAAAACCGCAACGCCCGCGCGTCCCGCGGCAACGCGTATGATCTCACCGTGGCGCGATTTCGAAACTGATTCACTCGCGAGAAACTCACTGATTTCATCGGAACTCACAAGCGAAAAATAGATCCCCTGCGCGCGGGAGCGGATTGTCGCGAGCACATATTCCGGCTCTGATGAAATAAGAAAAAAGATGGTTTGTACGGACGGCTCCTCCAAAATTTTTAAAAACGCGTTTGCCGCAGGCACGCTCAAGCGTTCTGCGCCGTCCACTATAATAATTCTCCATGCGTCGCCCGCAGGCGCAAAAGACAACATCCGCTTGAGCTCGCGGATATCCTCGATCGGAATGTCCTTGCGCTCCTCTTTTTTCGAAAGAAGTGTTTCCGAAACGCTCAAGACCGTGATATTTTCGTGCCTCCCGGCCTCAACTTTTTCGCACGACTGACACGTCCCGCACGATTCAATCCCTCTTTTCTTTTTTTCACAAAGAAGGGACTTTGCGATACCCTCCGCAAACGCGCGCTTCCCCACCCGCTCGGGTCCGAAAAACAAATACGCGTGCGCGAGCGCACCTTTAGAAAGCACTTTTTTGAAATATTCGGTTTGGCGCTTATGGCCGATGATCACAAATTTGACACAGTTATTTTCCTGCGAGCCAATATACTTTTTCGACATTTTGTAGAGCAAGCGAGGAAATCTATAATGCCTCCAGCGAGCCTATTACGTGTTTAAAACAATGGGAGGCGAAGTTTGCATGGTCTTCGACGAGCGGGAGCGAGTCGAAGAAACTTCGCCGACCCTTAGTGAGTCCCGCGCCGGCGGGACGAAACGGGTTTTAAACGCGTAATAGTGAGCTACCGTTTACTCATTATCGATCGCTTATACACATCCAAATGCTCAAGCGCGATGCCGGTTCCTTTGGCAACACACAAAAGCGGTTCTTCCGCGATATGCGCGGGAACTCCTGTTTCCTGCAAAATAAGCTCGTCGATGTTTCGCAATAGTGCGCCGCCGCCGGAGACTACGATCCCCTTATTCATAATGTCTGCGGAAAGCTCGGGAGGCGTATCGTGGAGCACGTTTTTTATCGCGCGGATAATCTCATCGAGCTCGTCCGCGATCGCGGCCGTTACCTCGGCCGAATGAATTTCAATTGTCCGCGGAAGCCCGGACATCAAATCGCGGCCGCGAATTTCCATCCGTAAGCTCTCGTCGTCAATCGCGACCGCGGACCCGATTTTTATTTTTACTTCTTCCGCAGTGCGGTCTCCGATCGCGAGATTGTAATTTTTTTTGATGTAGTCCGCGATCGCTTGATCGAGCTTGTCTCCCGCGACCTTGACCGATGTCGCGGTCACGATTCCGCCCAAAGAAATCACCGCGATATCGGTTGTTCCGCCGCCGATATCAACGACCATATTCCCCGAGGGCTCGTTAATGGGAATTCCCGCGCCGATTGCGGCAAGAACCGGCTCTTTCACGACATAGGCCGCTTTTGCGCCCGCTTGCACCGTCGCCTCAATAACCGCACGCCTCTCCGTTGACGTCACTCCCGCGGGAACCGACACCATGACTTCCGGCCGGAACAGCCGAAACCTTCCTCCTGCTTTGTTGATGAAATACCGGAGCATCGCCTCGGTCACGCGATAATCCGCAATAACGCCATCCCGAAGCGGCCGATATGCAATAATCGTATCCGGCGTGCGGCCAATCATGTCCCGGGCCTCGTTCCCCACGGCAAGAACCGTGTTCTCATTCCGAACAACCGCGACAACGGACGGCTCGTTTGCGACAACGCCTTTTTTGGGAATAAAAACAAGTGTGTTTGCGGTCCCGAGATCAATTCCAATTTTTCGAACAAACATGACACAATTTTCAATTTTCAATTTTCAATTTTCAAACGTCTGAAAATTGGAACATTAAAAATTGATTGAAAATTACTCTCCATCCATTACTCGGCGAATCCGGGCGCCGATTGTCTCGAGCCGCTCATCGATTTTCTCGTATCCCCGATCAAGATGATGGATCTCTTCAAGAACCGATTCACCCTGGGCGGCAAGCGCGGCAACAACGTGCGCCATACCCGCCCGGAGATCGGGGATTCGTATCCTCGTTCCCTTGAGTTTCGCGGGCCCCGTAATACGCGCAACGTGCTTATACCCACCACCAAAAAACCGACACTCGCTCCCTACGGGACAAACACCAGAAACCTCGATATATGCGCCCATTCTCCGCAAATCCTCCGTATACCCGAGCCGGTCCTCATACACTGTCTCATGTATTATTGATATTCCCTCTGCCGCCGTCAATACGACGAGAAACGGCTGCTGCCAATCGGTCATGAAGCCCGGATGGGGCTCGGTTCTGATTGAATCCGGACGAAACGGACCTTTTTTGAAAAACCGCATTCCACTCCCCTCTTTCTCGTATCCCGCGCCGATCGCATCGAGGTGCGAAAGAAATGTTTTTAAATACCAATCCTCGATATTTTCAATACAAACCGATCCGCCCGTTGCAAGAGCCGCAGTCGCGAACGAAACGATCTCATTGCGGTCGGGCATAACGCGGATGCGCGCTCCACCAAGAGATAGCACTCCCTCAACCTCAATACTCCGCTTCGCTTCTCTCACGGAAATCTTTGCGCCCATGGCGCAAAGCATCTCAATCAAATTCATTATCTCCGGTTCGACCGCCGCATTCTCAATTCTCGTCCTGCCCTTCGCGAGTACCGCAGCGAGAATCACGCTTTCTGTTGCACCGACCGACGGCCACGGAAACGCGATATCCGCGCCGCGGATCTCCTGCGCTTCGGCGTAATACGAGTGCTCGCGCCGTTCAATCTCGACACCCATTTCCCGAAGCGCGGCAACGTGAAAATCAATCGGTCGGTGACCGATCGGACATCCGCCCAAAACCGGCACTTCGGCAACGCCGGCGCGATGCAAAAGCGGCCCCAAAGCCAAAATCGGAATCCGGTTTTTACGCGAAAGCTCTGGAACGAGCGATGTCGTAACCTTCGGCGTCACAATCCGGATTTCGTAATCCCCGACGGCAGAAACCGTACTTCCGATCTTCTCGCAGAGCTCCCGCGTAATGTCGATTTCGACAGACATCGGAACATTTTCAATCGTCGAGGGTTGATCCGTAAGCAAAGACGCCACCATCAATTTTGATGCGGCGTTTTTCGATCCGCGCACGGCAAGCGAACCCGCAAGCGGAACTCCTCCTTCAATAAAAAATCTATCTCCCATCCCGCTCATCATACGTCCTCGCCCCGCTCTTTTCAAGAAAAAAATTCCTGATACTATAAAAACGGACCCTCCCTCAAGCAGACATGGAAAAACGCACAAGACGCATTCTCTATTATCCCCTCCTCGCCATCTTTATCGCGGCGCTGCCGCTTCTTTTATTGTACGCGCTTGGGATTTCGCTTGACTGGAGGGATCAAACTGTCACCCAGACCGGCGGCGTTTTTATAAAATCACGGGTTCCCCGGCTTTCGATCTATCTCGATTCTCAACAAATGAAGCAAACGGGATTCTTTTCAGGAAGCGCGCTTATCACGGATGTTTCCACGGGAGTTCACGTAATTCGCCTAGAGCGGGAAGGATACCGCCAATGGATGAAGACGGTTTCCGTTTCCCCGCTCGACGTGGTTGAGCTCCGCAACATTCTCCTTATCCCGGAAAATCTCGCACGCGCAACAACGAGCGCGGAGGACCTTCCCGCGACATCAACGCCTTCGGCCGCGCGCCAAGGGGTACAGATCGACAAAGAAAATCGACTCCTCTACTCCGAAAGCGGAACAACGACAATTCTCACGGAAAACGTCCATTCGTTCGATGCACCCACAGACACCATATATTTTGTAAATAATTTCGGATTCCTCGGCGCATTTGACGCAGCGGGCGCAATCGAGACCTTGGGCCATCCGGGTTTCTATCTCGCAGAAAAGCCGTTTTCTTTTTCCCAATCAACAAAGAAAGATATTCTCATCATTGACTCCGGTGGCGGCCTCTTCCTCGTTGATTCCCAAGAGCCCGTCAGGCCCGTGGAAAACGCTGTTTTGGCCGCAGCATTTGATTCGCGCGGAGACAAAATCCTCATACAGAAAGAAAACGAACTTTCCGTTCTCTGGCTTGTCGAAAATAAGACACAACCCTTTCAAAAACGCTTCACGAAAGAAACAATCATCAGGACGCCGACCCCGATAATCCGCTCCGCGTGGTTTTACAGCGACAATTCCCACGTCATTTTCCAAACGAGCGAGGGCATATTCATCACGGAGACCGACGGCAGAGGCGGCCGCAATACGTTCGAACTCTTTCGCGGAGAAACAGACGATTTTTTTGTATCACCCGACGAGCCGAACCGCATTTTCGGAAAGCAAGACAAGATATGGTATTCGATTGAACTTTAGACGAGCGCACAAAAAAACCCGACGTTACAGCCGGGCTTTTGACTTGACGACATGTTTTTGTTCGCGAAAAGAACAGGCCGAGATCCGAGCCGCATGATACACATAATTCCAAAGTGTCCGTACGATTCCGTCCCGGTAATACCGCCTTGCCGACGTCCTCGCAAAGACATCACGCGCGTAGGCAATCCTCCCAACCCGGGCGAGCCGTATCGCGGTATCGGTATCATCTCCCCAAAAATCGATTGCCGTGTTGAAGCCGCCGATGTCTTCAAGCGCACACGCACGAATGAAACAATTTCCGCCTATCATAATGCCGCTGTGCCTGATGTCCTGCGTGAACCAGAGTGCGACCGGATAGACGCATGCGCTTACAAACCGCGCGCCCAACTGAAGCACGGGACCGGAATCATAAAAATCGTATGAACCGGTTACAGCAACAATGGACGGATCGCGGAAATACCGAAGGCCGTTTTCAATCCATTGAACCGACGGAACAGTATCTGCGTCAAGAAACGCGAGGATAGCTCCTTTTGCGGACACGCGTCCGCGCTCTCTCGCGCGCTGAACCCCGGGAACCGGCTCTTCGATAACACGCACCCACGGAAACGCCGTTTGAACCGCATCCCCCGTGCGGTCATCACTCGCATTATCAACAACAATCGCCTCCCATGACCCGTCGTATATCTGCTGTTCAAGCGCCAAAAGCATGGAACCAATAAACCCTCGCTCGTTTCTTGCGGGAATAATCACCGAGACATCCATAGTGACCTCCTAAAAGAGCTTGAAGAAAAAATCCCATATTACTCAAATAAAGTCAAATCGCACACGATTTGACAAATGCTTATATATATGATAAAAAATTGTGGTTTGGGTGCGCGTAACTCGCGGGAAAATCTCGAGGGTGAATATTTTCGTAGCACCGACAGATGCATATGAATACGACAAAAGAAAAACACGGCAAGCCGAAGCTTGATCGGTCGACTATCCGATCGATTCTTTTTGTATTTTGGAAACACGCGCGCCGCTATCCTCTTGCCGCAATAATAACATTCTCGGCGATCGTCCTGATCAACACCGTGCAAATTACCATTCCGTGGTATTTGAAAAAATTCTTTGACGCCGCGGTCGTAGCAAGCCCCCAGTCCCCGGAAGTAGGAAAAACGCTTCTCGGAATCCTTGCCATAATCGCGCTCCTGAGCGCCACGCGGTGGCTCTTTCATCGAATCGCCGGATTTGCAAACGTATATTTCGAGGCAAACGTCATGCGCGACCTCCAAGAGACCGGATTTGATAATCTCCTCGGCCATTCCTATCGATTTTTTGCTAATACCTTCACGGGCTCGCTCGTACGCAAAGTAAACCGGCTCTCCCGCGCATTCGAAGAAATCACGGACCAGGTCGTAGCAAACCTCCTTCCTCTTGCCATTACTATAATCGGAACGCTTATCGTCCTGTTCAACCGAAACACGCTTCTCGGCGCGATTCTTCTCGGATGGGTCGTATGTTTTCTTGCCGCCTACTACGGAATCGCCGTGTGGAAAATTCGATACGACCGGGCGCGCGCCGAAAAGGACTCCGAGGCGACCGGCGCGCTTTCTGACGCGCTTACAAACGCAGTCACCATAAAATTATTTTCAAACTTTGACCACGAAAAAACGCTCTACCGGACCATCATGGACGAACTCAAACGATTGCGGACGTTGTGCTGGGGTATCGGAGAAGCGGCTGATGCAATCCAAGGAGCACTCATGGTCGGAATAGAACTTTTCCTTCTCTGGGCATGGATTCGGCTATGGCAGGCGGGCGATGTCACCATCGGAGATCTTGTGCTTCTCCAGAGCTACCTTTTAGTCCTTTTCCAGCGCCTCTGGGACTTCGGTCGCGTAATCCGGCGGATCTATGAAGGATTTGCGGACGCCGCAGAAATGGTTGAAATCCTAAATACCCCCTACGGCGTAAAAGACCGGCCGGCAGCCAAAGAGCTTCACATAGGGGAAGGAAAAATTGAATTTGCCGACGTCACGTTCGGATTCCACCAAACCCGAAACATCCTGAAAAATTTCACCCTTGCGATTGCGCCGGGAGAAAAAGTAGCGCTCGTCGGCTCCTCGGGCGCAGGAAAAACGACAATTACGGCGCTCATGCTCCGATTCCACGATGTTGACGGAGGGAAAATCCTTATTGACGGGCAAAATATCGCCGAGGTGACACAAAAAAGCTTACGCAAAGCCGTTGCGCTCGTGCCCCAAGACCCAATTCTATTTCACCGAACCATCAAAGAAAATATCCGCTACGGACGACTTGGCGCCGCAGACGGCGAAGTGATTGAGGCCGCAAAAAAAGCCCACTGCCATGAATTTATTTCCCGCCTCCCCTATGGGTACGATACCTACGTGGGAGAACGCGGAGTAAAACTTTCCGGTGGAGAGCGCCAGCGCGTTGCGATTGCGCGCGCAATCCTTGCGGCCTCACCCATCCTAATTCTTGACGAAGCAACGTCAAGCTTGGACTCGGAGATCGAATCCCTTATCCAGGATGCTCTCAAAAATTTGATGGCGAAAAAAACTTCGATTGTAATCGCACACCGCCTCTCGACAATCGTCCAAATGGACAAAATCATCGTCATTGACGAAGGAAAAATCGCAGAAATGGGAACGCACGATGAACTCATCAAACGCGACGGAATCTACAAGCGCCTTTGGTCACTTCAAGCAGAGCGCTTTGTCAGCAGAATATAGACACCCAACTTTCCGCCTGCGATTTCCGCACGCACAAATCTATTGAAGTCCGACTTCGATAGATTCAATAGGTTCAATGAAATGAAAAAAGTGCGTGGTTAGCGCACTTTGAGCTCCCATTGCAAAGAAAAGCAGTTAATGGTAAACCTGAAAAGGATCTCTCAAAGGAGCAGACAATGACGTCAACGTATCGCGCCGATGGTGTGAATGTTGCGGAAGGAGATTTGTTCAGTGCATTTGCAGGAGAAATCTGTAGACAGAGCTTTAGAAACTCACCTTTTGTGAAAGTCCACGATCTCTCACGCGGACACTTCCGTGGGCCACGAGGATTCACCCTGAAAAATCTACCCAAGGGGTATTTCCTTGATACACCTTCGGACGGGGTGGGAACAAAAGTAATAGTCATTGACGCTAATTTTTCTCATAGGCAAGCCGCGAGAGATCTTGTTGCAATGACGTGTGGCGATATCACCCGCTTCGGCGGTATGCCCCTCATCCTGGTAAACGTTCTCGACGTTAGGACACTCGGAAAGAGTACGACAGATGCATCTGAAAAAGAGCTTGCAACAAACACTCAGTGCCGCGCGTTGATTGCTGGTCTTGGGGAAGTATGCGAAGAGCAAAAACTTGTAGCATTCAGAGGCGAGACCGCAGAGCTCGGAGTATGCGTTAATTCGGAAAATCCCCATGCGACTGTAAAGTTTAATTGGGCGGGATTTGCGCTTGGGGTATACCACCCAAAGATGATGATCACCGGAACCGGACTCCGACCGGGCCAACAAGTGGTAGCGCTCAAAGAAGACGGCTTCCGCGCAAACGGCATTAGCTCTGTAAGAAAAGCACTTGCTATAAAATTTGGACCAGCGTGGTTCATAAATCCACTGGCGAATGTATCTATCGCCGAAGCCGCAACACCATCGGTTCTTTACGACCGTATGCTCTGCGAAGCAAACGGGTGGTACCAAAAAAAATTTCATCCGAGACCATTCAAGATGAATCTCGTTGTACATGTAACGGGAGGAGCAGTCAAGTCAAAGTTTGCCGAAGATAATCTCTTCCCTCGAGGGTTGTCTGCTCATCTCGACGAACTGTGGAAACCTCTGGGAATCATGTATCAATGCAAAGAGTGGCGCGGAATGAATGATGAAGAATGCTACGAAACATGGAATTGTGGTCAAGGCGCACTTGTTGTTGTAAACAAAGAAGAATGTGACGATTTCGTTGACTTTGCATATAGGTCAGGAATCCAGGCAAAACGCTGCGGTGAGATTACGAAAGAAAAGAATCCACGCGTAACGATCCGCTCTCAATTTACCGGGAAAGAAATCATCTATTGGGCAAAGAAATAGGAAACCGACCTCCGGGTCGGTCTTTTAATTCACATATGTTGCCGTCGTCATTGCGATCTCCTCTCCTGTTTTGCGTTTGGAACTACTTGGAAAAAACAGGCCGCTTCTTGAGCAAGAGCACGCAAAAAAATCGCGACTCTTTTACAAAATTTAATATTTCCAGTTCCGTAGAGACACCATGTCTGGGGGTTCATTAAACGCTTCGCCCACTGCTCCCGCGCGTGTTCATAAATTTTTATGCCACAAGCGAGCTCATTGCGGTCGAGATGATTTATTATGAAAACCGTTGAGAGGGCGGCAAGCATGGTCTCCGCTGAAAGCGGAGTTGCCGCCCGAACACCGAGAAAGTCCTGACGCTGGTCAGGACTTTCGTGTTTTCAGAATAAATCGTTGAGGGAAACCGCAATGGCGAGTCTACCTCTTCGCCCATTGGGGCGCTCGGCGTGCTTTTTTGAGTCCAAATTTTTTGCGCTCTTTCGCGCGGGGATCGCGCTTCAAAAATCCGACGCGCTTGAGGCGCTTTCGAAAATCGGGATTGAACTTTATGAGGCACCTCGCAAGGCCGTGGCGAACTGCTTCTGCCTGCGCATGAATCCCGCCGCCCGAAACTTTAATGGAAACCCGGAAGCGGCCCCAGAGCTTCATTTTCTGGAGAGCATCTTCAACGGTTTTTTGCAAATCAAGAGTCGGAAAATACTCGCCGTATTTTTTTCCGTTTATGATAACGTCGCCCGAACGCGTATACATTCTGACGCGCGCAATCGCGGTCTTTCGGCGGCCCACCGCTTCAAAATAGCGCTCGGCTTTTTTGACCTCTCCCGCGCCCACATCCGCATACTCCGCGGGAATCTCTGGAATAAAATCATCGTCGGCGGCTTTTGAAACCGGTAACAACGGCACTTCAACCGGCTCGAGAATTACGACGGGCTTTTTCGTCCCCTTTGCGGCCGGCTTTTCTTTTTTTTCTTTTGGTTTTCTCGGCATAATCGAAAATTACAATCCCTTTTTTACAAGCGTAAGATTTCTTATGATCTTCGCGCGCGAACGATTTTTGGGAAGCATACCCATGATGGCCTCGCGCAAAACGCGCCGCGAATCCTTTTTCATC
>Ga0209211_10008364_pt1 | contig 14175 bp, 7 predicted proteins | sample RifGroA2_FD_183992 | JGI IMG/M metagenome (GOLD analysis project Ga0209211, IMG submission 183992) | Groundwater microbial communities from Rifle, Colorado, USA - Groundwater A2 (SPAdes) (version 2) | ecosystem: Environmental > Aquatic > Deep subsurface > Groundwater | place: Rifle, Colorado...
TTTTTGTTGCCAAGTTGCTTAAATCTTGGTCACCTGTGTTTATTCCTGATAAATTGCTCAAATTACTAATATCAGTTGAGGTAACATTTGCAGCCTGACTGCCTGTGAAAGTTGGGTCGGTTTCTGTATAGTTTGTTAAAAATCCGCTAACGTCTGGAATTTCGCTACGTACCTGTGCAGTTGAATCTCCCAAAGCCGTTTTTGTTGCCAAGTTGCTTAAATCTTGGTCACCTGTGTTTATTCCTGATAAATTGCTCAAATTACTAATATCAGTTGAGGTAACATTTGCAGCCTGACTGCCTGTGAAAGTTGGGTCGGTTTCTGTTATTGTACCAGTATAGTTATCTGCTGTTTTTGCGTGTAAGGCATAAGGAACGCTTAATAGTTGACTGATACCTGTAATTGTGTAGTTGGTTCCACCTGTTGGGTCTGTTTCTGTTTTAATAAAATAGATGTCATTTGACCAGTCAATAGTATTAAACCCTGATTGACCACCAATTTCAATACTTATTAATCCATTTGCATTAGTTGTTGGAGTTTGTGTTTCCAAATACACAACAGTTCCATTTGAAGAGCCTTGTAAAATGCTGATTTGTATTCCGATTTGTTGATTAGTTACTAGTTGGTCGATACTATTACGAATTACTGCCTGATAACTCATTTTTTCAGGGCTTTGTGCCCAAACTGTTGCAGTAAATATCATTGCTGCAAGAATAGTAAATAATTTTCTCATGTTTTTTCTCCTTATTTTTTAATTATTTTAAATGTTTTTACTTTTTTATTTCCTTCGACAACTTTTAAGAAATAGGTTGCTGGTACAAACTCACCCAATGAAATGTTTGTATTTTTTTCTGTAATTTTTTCGTTTTCCAAAAGTTTTCCGTTCATGTCGTAAAGCTGATAGCTCATTGATAGGATGTTGAGTGTAGTCGAAGCATCAACTTTTAACTGCAAAAAGTTGCTGGTAGGGTTTGGGAAAGCCGAAACTGTCAGATTTATTACTTTTGTTCCATCAATTACAGTTAGTTCTGAAATTTCAAATGGTTGCTGTGTACCTTGTGCTACTGAACCATTTGTTCCTGTGTTTGTTGTATAAACTACTTGTCCGATGGAATAACTCGTTGAACCACCACTTCCCGAAGCGTTACTGCCTGTGGCAGGTAGTGCTTCTTGTGCCTGTAGTCCAGTAAGTCCAAGTCCTAATAAGAGTAAGGCACTAAATTTTAATTTTTTTTGTTTCATTTTTTTTATTTATAAAGTCTATTTCAAAGTTAATTTATCTTTTATGAATGACTTTTCATTGCTTACTTTTTGCTAACATAAAATCTAAATTAATTGAAATAGTAAGAGCTTATTTTGTAATTCTTAACTTTGTATTTAATTATTGTGGTTTTTATAATGAGACTATTTGCTGTAATATTTTTTTTATTTACATTTTTAAGCCTTAATGCAAATGTTACTGTTTTAAAAGATAGCACTGCTAGTGTTAGTTTGTCTCCATTTCTTACCTATTCAATTGACTTATGCAATAATTTGAATTTTAATGATATAATCAATAAAAAAATTATTTGGCAACAATTCAAAAATGGTCAAACTCCAAGTATGGGAGTTGTGCGAGAACCTTATTGGTTTAAATTTCAATTAATAAATCAAAGCAATAGAAAAGAATGGTATCTGACTATTGACTATTATACACTTGATAGTGTTTCAATTTTTGTTTGCGATACATCAGACAACCTGATTTATAAAAAGATAAAAGGTATTTTATGTAAAAATAATAATGAAAAACAACGAGTTCCATTATTTAATTTGAATATTGAAAAAGAACAGAAACTTAATGTCTATATAAGAATTTCTACTGTCTCTTACATGGTTGTACCTATAAAAATTTCAACCCCAGAACACTTTTTCATAAGCGAAAATTTCAGCAAAAATGGCTTTTTACCAGCTTATGGAATATTAATAGCAGCAATAATTTTTAATATATTCTTGTTTTTTATAAGTCGTGAGAAAGCATTTCTTTTTTTAAGTCTTTCTGTAATTTGTAGCATTATACATTATGCATCTATAATGGGTGTTTTATATGAATTAACAAACCTTTCAAATCCAGTTTTATATCGAAATGCTCGATGGATATTTTCTGGTTTGGCTTTGGCACTTCACATTATTTTTGTAATTTATTATCTTGATTTAAAAAAGTACAGAAAAATCTTATTAATTGAATTTGCTCTGTGCGGTTATTTCTTGCTTTATTCTTTTATTTCAGTATTTAGTATTGTATCTCCAGTTATCTTAAATAATTTGATATTTACAAATACCATAATCTTTGGCATAATTCAGGTTTGTATTGGGATATATTGCTTAATAAAGAAAAACAATCATTCAAAGTATTATGTTGCTTCGTTTTCGCCATTTATTATTTCGTCTATTACTTATATGGGAATGCTTTATGCTTGGTTCGAGCCAAATCCTATATTCAACAATATGGGACTTTATGCATCATCTGTCTTTTTATTGATTTTGACAATCGGAATTACTGAAAAAGTATCTGCATTGAAACGCGAAAAATCAAGAGCAAATCAATTAGATATTGATAAAAAAGAACTTGAAAAGGAAATTGCCATAAGAAAATCTTTCGAAATAGCTTTAAATGAAAGCGAAATGCGTTTCCGAAAACTATTTGAAATGTCGCCATTACCAATCTTATTAACAGAATTGGAATCAGGAATTATAGCTGATATGAATATTGCTTTCACTGAATTTTCAAATATTAGCCGAAATCAATTAATCGGAAAAACAACTTACGACTTAGGCTTAATTGATTTCAAGAAAAGAGAATTACTGTATAACCTTGTTTTAAAAGATGGTCATGTTCAATCACTCGAAGTTGCTGTTAATGTAAAAAATGAAAAACGAATTGTGCTATTATTTATGTCAACATTAGAACTAGCTCAAAAAAAATACATAATTACAGTAGTTTCAGATATTACAATTCTAAAGGAAAACGAACAGAAATTAAGAGATTTGAATATTACTAAAGATAAGTTTTTATCTATAATTGCTCACGACCTTGTAAACCCATTTCATGCAATTATGTTATATAGTAAAGAATTGAAAGTTTATACTGCAAACAATGAAAGAGCAACAACCTATAATACAAATCTTATACATACAGCCCAAAACACATATAATTTACTTCAGAATTTACTTACATGGGCAAGAACTCAAACAGGGCAAATATCATTTCATCCACAAAAAATAAGTGTAAAAGAAATTGTATCTGAAACTGTAGAGTATGCAATGAATATGGCAAATACAAAGCAAATTGATATTATAAACGAAATTGACACCGATACATTAATTGAAGCCGACCTTCAAATGATAAGTGTAGTTATGAGAAATCTTATATCGAATAGTATAAAATTTACATTTAATAATGGATTTGTTAAAATACAATTCGCAGAAAATGAAGACAATATTGTTTTATCTGTTGTAGATAATGGAGTAGGAATGGAACAACAGGATATAAATAAATTATTTAATCTATATGAAACAACACAAAAGCCAGGTACTGTTGGCGAAGCTGGAACCGGACTCGGACTAATTATATGTAATGAGTTTGTTAAATATCACAAAGGCTCAATTTCGGTTAAAAGCAAATTAGGCGAGGGTAGCACATTTTCAATAATTTTACAAAAAAATAAAAATGAGTAATACGATTTTAATTGCAGACGATGCAATGGTTAATCTTGTTTTAATGCGAGATTTTCTGATTGATTGCGGATATAATGTAGTTGAAGCTAAAAACGGAAAAGAAGCTTTTGAACTAGCTCACAAATATAAACCCGATTTAATATTAATGGATTGGCAAATGCCCATAATGACTGGAGTCGAAAGCCTAGTGTTATTAAAACAAAATGCAATTACCAAAGAAATACCGGTTATAATTGTAACAGGAATAGCAACAACAGTTGAACATTTACAAGAAGCATTTGATAAAGGTGCAATCGACTTTATTAAAAAACCATTTGAAAAGATTGAACTATTAGCCAGAGTAAATTCAATGCTCACATTTATAAAATATTATAAATTGGTTATTGAACAAAAAAACAAAGAGCTTTCAATGTCGATGTTACAATTAAATAGGCTAACTGAACTACATAATCAGATAACAAAAAAAATGAAAAATTTGAGCGATTTGAGTCCTGATTCAAAACAAATAATTAATGACATAACGGGAAACATTTCAGTACAGTTATTAAATGAAGCATGGAATAGATTTGAAAATTATTTTACAGAAATTCGACCCGATTTTTATAATAATCTTGCTAAAGCACATAACAACTTAACTCCATCTGAATTAAGACTTTGTACCCTTTTGAGCTTAAATATGGATTCGAAAGAAATTGCCACATTCACTCATCAGGAATACAATAGTGTAAGAGTATCTAGGTCAAGACTGCGAAAAAAAATTGGTCTCAGCGATACCGACAATTTGGTTAATTATCTTATGACATTTTAAATGACGAATTTTGTTACGGTATTATCTTATCATTTGTAGAACTTTCCGCAATTTTTCTTTTATGAATATTTAACTTGTTAAGAATCAACAGATATAATATGCAAATAAAATAGGCTAATATAATTCCATAAACAGCTCCAATTACTGGAAATGTAAAATTTACAATCAAATAAAAAACTAAAATATTGCTTACCGCATAAGAAAGATGTTTTAGTAGTACCGGATATATTCTGCCATTATATAAAAAAGCTAATATTATTAATAACGGACATAATATGGTTGGAAATGATGCAATCAACCCTGCCCATTTTGTGCCTATAAAACCTGCTGAACCAGTAATTAACAGAACAATTGATGAGGTAAGTATAATTCTAAAAAAAATATTACTAAAATTATTTGTTTTAATAACAATATTATAACTATCAGAAACTTTTCTATAAAAAACAAAAGCAAAAAATACTCCTGACAAGAAAATTACAATGCTTAATATGAAGTTAATTTTTATAAAAGAAAGAATATAACTTGTAAATAAATAAAAAGTTAAGCCTGTTGTCAGCGAAAGAATAACTCTATAAATATTCTTTGTAAATTTATTTTTCCCACCTAAATAAAATCCAATTCCAAAAGCAATTGTACTTATCATTCCTGCAATTCCATAAGGTAATGAAGTTAATACAAAATCAATCCCATGTTCGTAACTGTAAAAAGAAATCATTATTCCTGTTCCGAGCGGAAGTCCAGTTATTATACCACCAAGTTTAGGGTTTCGTTCCGAAATATATACAAGAGTTAGAACTATTATTACAGAAACAATTATTTTAATAAGAATAAGCATATTACGAAAAATTGGTTTGCGAAATTACTATAATTTATGGTTTTGTTATAAATCAAATTAATGTATAAATATGTAAGTTCTCAATAGTAGGTTGTATTATCTAAACAAAAGAACATTTGAAAATCGAAATTAAAGAAAACACTGTCGCATCGAGGGTTTTACTTCGTTATTCTTCATACGTTGTTCTATTATTCGATTGTTCAAAATGACTTTTTCCAAGTAGTTATTGAGAAGTTACATTTATATCAATCAAAAATAGATGTTCGTAAAACATAAACTTTAATATAAAAAAAAATACATAAAAACATTAAAAGCTTAAATAAAAATATTTACTTTAGTGAAAGTAAATCCAAATAAAATGTATAAAATAAATCTAATTTTATTATTAGCAGTTAATCTGCTTGTAATTAGTGCTTTTGCTCAAAATGTAGCAATAACTGACGACGATACTTATGTTGCAAGTAGTTCGGCAATGCTTGATGTAAAATCTGTGAGTAAGGGTTTTTTGATTCCTCGATTAACTACAGTACAAAGAACATCTATAACATCACCATCTACGAGTTTGTTAGTATTTGACACAAATTTGAATAGTTTTTATTTTTGGAATGGAACAGCGTGGACAAATCTAACTTCTGGTAGTGCAAGTGGAATTTGGGCATATAATTCACCTAATGTTTATTTAAATAATGCAACCGACAAATTAGGTGTCGGAACATCTACACCAAAAGGCAAAATGGAAGTCAAATCAGATGTGTCTTTAGGTATTGATGATCCTATTTTTCAGGTAGTTAATAATAATGGCGATACTGTATTTGCAGTTTTTCAATCTGGAGTTAGAGTAAATGTTGAAGATGGTGTTGGGAAAGCAACAGGAAGCAAAGGCGGTTTTGCAGTTGGCGGTTTTAGTCCTTCAAAAGGTTTAGTAACAAACGAATTTCTAAGAGTTACTCCCGATAGTGTAAGAATTTATATTGAAGACGACCCTGCAAAAGCAACAGGCAGCAAAGGTGGATTTGCAGTTGGTGGATTTAGCCCATCAAAAACTACTGTCGCTAATTATATGGATATGACTCCACAAAATTATTTTATAGGACATGAAGCAGGTATATATAATGGAACAGGAATTAGTAATTTGTTTTTAGGTTTTAATGCTGGAAAAGCTAATTCTGGTGGAAATAATAATATTTACATGGGGCATTATTCTGGTTTGTCTGCTGTTGATTGTTCACATAATGTTTTTTTAGGTTCTGAGGCAGGTAAATTTACTAATAATACTTATGGTTCAGGAGCTTATGGTTCGTATAACGTTTTAGTAGGAAGAAGTGCCGGATACACTAATACAAATGGTTATTCAAATGCTTTTTTAGGAGATCAAGCTGGATATTTTAATACATCAGGATATTATAATACATTTTTAGGTGCAGAAAGTGGCTTGTCTAATACAACTGGAACAGAGAATATTTACATTGGATACAGAAGTGGTCCAAATGCAAATGCAATTGTAACTCCTCCGTCAGGGCATGGCACAGGAGGAAATAATATTTGTTTAGGAAATAATAGTGGGGTTAGTATATCAAGTGGTTATAATAATGTTTATTTAGGTTTAAATACTGGTTTTTCTAATACAATAGGCAATACAAATTTGTTTATGGGTAATTATGCTGGCTACGATAATACTACAGGTTCTAATAATATTTTTATGGGAAATTCTGCTGGTTCAAATAACACTACAGGAAGTTTCAATACATACATCGGGGAACAAACTGGATTGAATTGTACTCTTGGTGAAAGAAATATTTATATTGGATATCATGCTGGTTACTCTTCTGCAGAAAGTAACGGATGGGATAATATATGTATGGGTAATTCTGCTGGGTTCAGTATGACAAGTGGATATAATAATCATTTTATTGGATTAGAATCAGGTTATTCTAATACCTCAGGGCAAGACAATGTCTTTATCGGAAAACGAACAGGTTATTCTAACCTTTCTGGTGGAGCAAATGTCTTTTTAGGGACTATAAGTGGATATAATAATACTACAGGACAAATAAATGTTTTTATTGGAAATGAAACTGGTCGCAATAATACAACTGGAGGTTCAAATGTATTCATAGGATATCAAAGTGGATATTCAAACGATAATGGAGGATGGAATTCTTTTTATGGAACATATTCAGGATATAGTAATGTTTCAGGAGAATATAATTTATACATGGGAAATCAAGCAGGAAAAAGCAATGTAGATGGAGTAAGTAATATTTATTTAGGAAATTATGCAGGAGGATTAGGGACTACTGGTAGTAATAATGTATTTATTGGAGATGGAGCGGGTTATGTAAATACTGGCACATACAATACCTTTATTGGTAATGGTTCGGGGTCGCAAAATTTTACTGGTTCAAACAATGTTTTTGTTGGAAATGATGCTGGAAAATATGAGGCTGGTTCTAATAAATTATATATTGATAATACACAGACTTCTACTCCATTAATTTATGGCGATTTTATAACTCGAAATACTGTAATTAATGGAAATTTTAAAGTTACAAATATTTTATATGATAAGGATTCGCAAGCGGGTACAAGCGGACAAGTTCTTTCTTCAACTGGCACTGCAACAGATTGGATTACTTTACCGACAGCACACACAGGAAGCGGAACCGCAAATCAGGTTGCATTCTGGACTGGAGCTTCTGCTTTAAGTAGTAATTCAAAATTATATTGGGATAACACAAATGCAAGACTAGGAATAAATGCAACCCCAAGTTATAAATTTCATGTGGTTGACGATAATACTGGTGGAGATGCTCCTGCTATCTATGGTATTCATGCTGTTACCAATAATTATGGCGTTGGAGTTCTTGGAAAAGGTGGCTATAAGGGTGTTGTTGCAGAAAACACTTCAACCTCAGGTAGTAACTACGGTGTTTTTACAAGCTCTACCGGAGTTGGTACTGGGACTAATTACGGTATATATTCAGAAGCTAGCGGTGGCTCAACAAATTGGGCTGGTTGGTTTGTTGGAAATGTACATGTAACCGGAAACGTAACTAAAAGTGGTGGAACTTTCAGAATTGACCACCCTCTTGACCCTGAAAATAAATACTTATCTCATTCGTTTGTCGAAAGTCCCGATATGATGAATATTTATAATGGCGTTATAATACTTGATGCAAATGGCGAAGCAACTGTTACTTTACCAAATTATTTTAATACTCTTAATAAGGACTATAGATATCAGCTAACTCCAATTGGTGCTTCAATGCCAAACCTTTATGTAAAAGAAGAAGTTAATGGAAATACTTTTAAAATTGCAGGCGGAGAATCAAGTAAAAAAGTATCTTGGGAAGTTACAGGTATCAGACAAGACCCTTATGCAGTAAAATATCCTGTAATAGTTGAAGAAGAAAAACAAGTTCAAGATAAAGGTTTTTACCTAAACCCTGATGTTTATAATTTACCTAAATCAAAAGCTATTTATTCTGAAAGAAAGTAAAGTTTAATCAACATTTATTGACTATTAATCAATCTTATTTGATTTAATGTTGATAAGCATTTATTAGCGATTTTATTTTAGTTAAATTTCGTTAAATTAATTAATCGCTAATATTATGAATAAAATTCTGTTATTCAGCTCATTGAGTGTGTTGATAATAGTTATTAACTCATTTTCAGTACAATCACAAAACATAGCAATAACCGACGACGATACCTATGTTGCAAATAGTTCGGCAATGCTTGATGTAAAATCAGTTAGCAAGGGATTACTGATTCCTAGGTTAACTACTGCACAAAGAAATGGTATAGCTTCTCCTGCTTCGGGACTATTAGTTTTTGATACTAATCTGAATAGTTTTTACCATTGGAACGGAACTAGTTGGACTAATTTAACCTCTGGAAATGCAAACGGAATATGGGAATATAATTCCCCATATGTTTATTTGAATAATTTAAATAATAAGCTTGGAGTTGGAACATCAACACCATTTGGTAAAATGGAAGTAAAATCAGATGTTTCTTTAGGTATAAACGATCCAATTTTTCAGGTAGTTAATAATAATGGTGATACTGTTTTTGCAGTTTATCAACAAGGAGTAAGGGTTAATGTTGAGGATTCTCCTGTAAAAGCAACAAGTAGTAAAGGTGGTTTTGCTGTTGGAGGATTTAGTCCTTCAAAAGGAACTTTTACAAATGAATTTTTGAGAGTAACTCCCGACAGTGTGAGAATTTATATCGAAAATAATCCGGCTAAAGCTACAACAAGCAAAGGTGGGTTTGCAGTTGGAGGTTTTAGTCCATCAAAAACATCTGCTACTAATTATCTTGATTTAACGCCTGATAATTATTTTATTGGACATGATGCAGGGAAATCAATTTCAAATGGAAAATATAACTTGTTTTTAGGCTTTGAATCAGGTAAAAACACTATTAATGTTAATGATAATACATTTTTAGGATACCAATCAGGTTATTCAAATACATCTGGAGAATCAGGAGTCTTTATTGGATATAAAGCGGGATATGCAAATACTAATGGAACTCACAATGTTTTTATTGGACCATCCGCTGGTATTAAAAACATAGGATCAAGTTATAATACTTTTATTGGCATTATGGCTGGAGCAAATGTTACATATAGCTCTTACAATACAATGGTAGGTTGTAATTCTGGGTACGCATTAGAAACAGGTACAAGTAATGCTTTTTTTGGAGTGAATTCTGGATATTTTGTTGAAAAAGGTATAGGAAATACTTTTATTGGAAGTGATTGTGGGAGAGGTGGTTCTCATGTAGTGGGGACTTCCGATCAAGCAGATTACAATTCTGCTCTTGGATTTTATGCAGCTCAAAGTATTACTTCCGGTTGCAATAATGTGTTATTGGGCTATAAATCAGGTCGTAGTATTACTTCTGGTACAAATAATTCGTTATTAGGATTCGAATCAGGATCTTATAATATTTCTGGAAGCGGGAACGTATTTCTGGGTTTTCAGTCTGGTTATTTGAACCAATATGGTGCAAATAGCGTTTTTATTGGGAATCAAGCTGGTTATTCAGAGACAAATTCAAATAAATTATATATAGAAAATACATCTGCCAATTCAGCATCAGCTTTAATTTATGGAGAATTCGACAATAATTTATTGCGTTTTAATGCTAATGTAGGAATTAATATTGCACCTGATCCATCTTATCAATTAAAGGTTTCAGGTAATACAAATATTGCTGGAGATGTCAGTGCTACATCAGTTACTTCTTCAAATATAAATGGTTTAAATTTCGGGAAGATTTTTTTAAATGCAAATGGCTCAATTGTTTCAACAAGAGCAGGAACACACGAATTATATTGGGATAAAGCCAGTGGAAATATAGTAATTAATAATACTAATGCAGATTATTGCGATTATTGGTGTCAATCTCAAAAAGGAGCAGTTACTGCTGGAAATTCTGGAGCAATTCTTCCAAGTACATCAAATAGTATAATAATTTCAGGAGTTAACACTAATGGCAATGGTTTTGAAATTCATTTCGGTCAAGCTGATGGTACAGGAGGTTGGTGTTCAGTTTGGTTGCAATACGCTAATGGTAATTTGGTTGGGCATTATATTATTTATTAATTTTAGCTTTATTTTAAAATTATTTCTTGTCTTTATCAAATCTATTATGTAATTAAAATATAATTTTATATATAAAATATTAGTAATCATATTATCTTTTCCGTTATGAAAAAAATTCTGTTATTCACTCTGTTTTGTGTGCTAATTATTATTAGTTCAACTTTTTTAGTGCTTTCTCAAAACGTTGCAATAACAGATGATGATTCTTATACTGCAAACTCTTCTGCAATGCTCGACATTAAGTCATTATCTAAAGGAATGTTAGTTCCAAGGCTAACTACTGTACAGCGAAATGCCGTTTCAAATCCAGCCACTGGACTCTTAGTTTTTGATACAGATGTATTAAGTTTCTATTTTTATAATGGAACTTCGTGGACTAACTTATCATCTGGAAATGCTAGTGGGATAATTGGTTATACAGCTCCCGATAAAGTTTATTTAAACGATATAAACGATAAATTTGGAATTGGTACAATTTCGCCAAATGGGAAATTAGATGTTAAATCTGATGTTTCTATTGGAAACGAAAAACCAATTTTTAATGTAGTAAACTCAACTGGCGATACTGTTTTTGCTGTTTACGAACAGGGAGTTAGAATAAATGTTTATGATGATCCATTAGCAAAAGCTACTAGTAGCAAAGGTGGATTTGCAGTTGGTGGATTTAGTCCTGCAAAAGCAGGTGTTACCAACGAATATTTGCGCATAACCCCCGACAGTATTCGTTTATATGTAGAAGACGACCCTTTGGCAAAAGCAAATACCAGTAAAGGCGGTTTTGCAGTTGGTGGATTTAGCCCAGCTAAAGCAGGTTTTACAAACGAATATTTACGAATTACTCCCGATAGTGTTAGAATATATATTGAAGAAGGTTCAGCAGATAAAGCAACAACCAGTAAAGGTGGATTTGCAGTTGGCGGATTTAGCCCAGCAAAGGGATTAGGAACAGATGATTATTTTAATATTTATGGTTCAATGGCTGCAACAATAGTAGATCCGAGTGAAGCACGTATTATGTGGTATCCATTGAAGGAGGCTTTTTTAGCTGGGAAAATAATTGTAGAACATGCTGATAGTGTTGGATTAAATTCTTTTTCAACCGGATATTTGTCAAGAGCAAAAGGTAGCTATTCGCAAGCATTTGGTTATCAAAGTGTAGCACGAGGAAATTATTCAACAGCGATAGGTTACAACGCCTTAGCAAATGGACAAAATTCATATGCTTTTGGAAATTCTGCTTATGCTAAAGATAGTGCATCTTATGCTATCGGCTCTGGTGCTAAAGCTCTTGGTCTTAGAAGTTTTGCAATGGGCTCAACTGGAGTTGATTCTGCTGGAGTTGCTACAAATCCAACAATTGCAAGTGGTAATTATTCGTACGCTTTTGGTATGGGCTCACAAGCAACAAACACTGGTTCTTTTGCTTTTGGAACTCAAGACACAGCCATAGGCAATTATTCACTTGCAATGGGCTATAAAACTAAAGCTAGCAATTGGTACGACACGGCAATGGGAAACCATACAAAAGCTAGTGGAGGGAATTCAACGGCAATGGGGTTAAATACTTTAGCCATAGGTTCAAATTCAACAGCAATGGGTAGTCACACAACAGCAAGTGGTTCAGAATCAATAGCAAGTGGTTCAGGCACAATAGCAAGTGGCGAAGTATCAACAGCAATGGGTGTAGAAACAATAGCAAGTGGCGAACTATCAATAGCAATGGGAGATCGTACAATTGCAAGCGGATATTCAGCTATGTCAATGGGGGAAAGAACTATTGCAAGTGGAGGTTATTCACTAGCGATGGGCTTTTGGTCAATCTCAGAAGGTGATTTCGCAACTTCGATGGGATATTATACAAAAGCTAAACCTTATGCATCATTAGCTATTGGAAAATATAATGATACAACATGTTCTCCTTCTGGTTTGACATCTTGGATTTCTACAGACCCTCTTTTTATTATTGGGAATGGTGCTACTAATAATACCAGAAGCAATGCTATGACCGTCTTGAAAAATGGAAATGTGGGGATTGGAGCAATTTCCCCATCTTCAAAATTAGAAATAATTGGAGATATTAAAATTACAGATGGAACAGAAGGTTTAGGAAAAGTTTTAACTTCTGATGCAAGTGGTTTAGCATCCTGGCAGGGCTTGCCTAGTAGTGGCGTTTCAGGAAGCGGAATAGCAAATTATCTTGCAAAATTTTCAGATGCCACAACAGTTGGGAATTCAGTTATATATGACGATGGGACTAATATTGGTATTGGTACAGCTAGTTCTGGTAGCAAACTTGAAGTTGCAGGAAATATAAGGATACCTACTTCAGATATATTGTTCACTTCTGCACATGAGCACGGTCTTGGTTGGTACGGAACTTTTTTTGCAAATAAACCTTTTGCATCTGTTGATGTAGACGGACCGGTTTTATATGGTTATAATGGAGGTGCTTTAGGATATTATACATCATCGCAAAACATTGTTCTACGTTGGACAAATAGTGGCAATGTGGGGATTGGCGAGTCTTCTCCAACCCGAAAACTTGAAGTAAATGGAAATATGCGACTTGGTACAAATGGAACTACCATTGCAAATGTTATAAAAGCGACATATAATGTTGATTTGACAGGTATTGCAGCTGGAGCATCATTAATACAGACTTTTACAGTTACAAATGCACAACCAGGCTCAAGTGTATCAATTTCACCAGAAGCTGCTTTAAATTCAGGATTAATAATACAATATGCAAGAGTTTCGTCTGCGAATACCATTTCTGTTAGATTTTTTAATGCGTCCACAGTTACAATTGATATGGGAGCAATGGATTATTATATTACAGTAATTGAATAATATTTTAAATTTTATTGAACTTTTTATCATTAAAATATAGTCATTCATAAAAATTTTAAGAATTTCTATAAAAAAAATAAAATATTATAATAGTACTTTAATAAATTTCATACATCAGTTAATTATCGTTCAATCAAAATATTACTACTATATGAAAAACACTCTATTATTCAAATTGGTAAGTTTTGCATTATTCATTTTTTGCTCAATGTCAGCTCAATCTCAAAACGTTGCAATAACAGATGATGATTCTTATACTGCAAACTCTTCTGCAATGCTCGACATTAAGTCATTATCTAAAGGAATGTTAGTTCCAAGGCTAACTACTGTACAGCGAAATGCCGTTT
>Ga0209211_10008365_pt1 | contig 14175 bp, 16 predicted proteins | sample RifGroA2_FD_183992 | JGI IMG/M metagenome (GOLD analysis project Ga0209211, IMG submission 183992) | Groundwater microbial communities from Rifle, Colorado, USA - Groundwater A2 (SPAdes) (version 2) | ecosystem: Environmental > Aquatic > Deep subsurface > Groundwater | place: Rifle, Colorado...
ACAAAAATTCATCCAGGAACAAATGTCAGCAGAGGTAAGGATGACACACTTTATGCCGCGGTTTCTGGCATTGTTTCATTTAAAAAAAAACAAGCGCAAGATTTTCGAGGAGCTTTGAAAAAGCGAACATTCGCAAGCGTGAAGCAGAAGTAATTTAGAAAACACCTTTATCAAAAGGTGTTTTTTTGTTAGAATATTTTTATGAGTTCTATTGAACAACAAATTGAAGAAGTATTGCGGCAGATTCGTCCAGCTTTGCAATCTGATGGTGGCGGAATTGAATTTGTGAAATTCAATCCTGAAACAGGAGTTGTCCATGTTCGCATGCAAGGCGCGTGCGTTGATTGTCCAATGTTACAGATCACTCTTAAGTCCGGAATTGAGGCAACGCTTAAAGAAGCTATATCAGAAATTAAAGAAGTCGTAGCAGTATAAACATGAGTCGCACAACAAAACGCGCGAAACAATTTTTCAAATCGTTTTGCGAACTTCTAAAACATAATACTTTTTCACGTTGGACATCGTTAATGTCTGTATTGTTGTTCTCAGCCACTCTTGCTTTGCCGATCTGGAGAATTGTACCAATTGCTTCAGAGCAACCTTATATACCACTTCATTATAATGTTTACTTTGGAGTTGATAGATTTGGTCCTTGGTATGCGATTTTTGTTTTGCCAGTTCTCGGTTTTCTTTTTTTGATTATCAATGTTGTGCTTCAAGTTTATTTTGTGTCTCGTGAAAAAATTCTTACGAGATTTTTTGCGGTAAGCACTGTTATTCTCGAGTTGATATTATTGATCGCGATGTTTCTTATTATCCTTCTAAATATATGACCCTAGAGTCCTTTGAAATCGTTCGTGTTTTACTTCTGTCATCTCTTGCGTTCGTCGTTGCTTTTATTTGGGCACCAGCTCTCACACGAGCTCTAAATAAATGGAAGGTTGCAAAAGCGATACGTCCTGTTGCTGATGCACCTGTGTTTGCGAAACTTCACGCAAAAAAACAAGGAACACCAACAATGGGTGGAATACTAATTTGGGTGACTGTTTTGTTTCTCGCTGTTTTCTTATCAGCCGTTGCCCCATATCTTCCTGTTGATTCAATGTTTGCTCGACTAAACTTTTTGTCACGTTCTCAAACTCTTCTTCCGCTTGGCGCGCTTGTCGCTTCAGCAATAGTTGGTTTTGTTGACGACTATTTCAACGCTCGTGGCATTGGTCCAAAAGGCGGCGGTTTGCGTATGCGTCATCGTTTATTAATTTATACGGCGATTGCCGTGATTGGCGCGTGGTGGTTTAGTTACAAACTTGATTGGGATTTATTGCACGTTCCATTTTTTGGAGATTTTAACATTGGGCTTTGGTATATCCCGTTTTTTATTTTCATCATTGTTGCAACATCTTTTTCAGTAAATGAAACAGATGGTCTTGATGGCCTTGCTGGAGGAACTTTGCTTACATCTTTTGGTGCGTACGCGATTATTGCTTTTGCGCAGGGGAAATATGATCTTGCGGTTTTTTGTGGAGTGATTCTTGGCGCACTGCTCGCGTTTCTTTGGTTCAACATTCATCCAGCAAGATTTTTCATGGGTGACACTGGAGCAATGTCGCTTGGAGTTACACTTGGAATCGTTGCGATGCTCACAAACGCCGCGCTTCTTCTTCCTGTGATCGGATTTGTTTTTTTGATTGAATCATTATCAGTTCTCGTTCAAGTTAGTTGGCGGAAAACATTCAAAAAGAAACTTTTTCAGTCTTCGCCGTTTCATCATCATCTGGAAGCTGTTGGTTGGCCCGAACCGCAAATTGTTATGCGGCTTTGGGTTGTTTCAATGGTTACTGCGGCGATTGGGGTTTCGTTGGCACTTTTGGACGCACTATTATAAACCATGCGCTCTTCCACTAGCTCAATTGATTATGTTCTTTTTGGAATCGTTTCAGCGATTATTGTTTTTGGTTTAATAATGTTGTTGTCAGCATCAGCACCAAGCGGATACGAGCAGTTCGGTGACAGCTATTATTTTATAAAGCACCAAATTATTTTCGGTTTGATTCCTGGAATTGCAGCGATGTTTTTATTTGCTCGAATCAATTACACTTTTTGGCAAAAACACGCGTGGAATTTATTAATCTTATCAGTCATTTTGCTCGTACTTGTTTTTATTCCTGGAATTTCCGCTGGAATCGGAACTGCACACAGTTGGATTTCTGTTGGCGGATATTTTTCCGTTCAACCATCTGAAATTGTGAAACTTACTTTTTTATTTTATTTAGCCGCTTGGCTTGGACAGAGAGACGAACGTGGTGTGCGTGATATGCATTCTGGTTTTTTACCGTTTGTTGGTGTGCTTGGAACGATCATGATACTTATGCTTTTGCAACCTGATATTGGAACTTTGGCTATTATCACTGTAATGGCACTAGTTGTTTATTTTATTGCAGGCGCTCCGATTGTTTATGTTGCTGGTTTGATATCTGCTGGAATCGCTGGTTTGGCAATCATGATTAAAGCCGCTCCATATCGCGCCGCGCGTTTCACAACTTTTTTGAATCCAGAATTTGAACCGCAGGGGATTGGATATCATATTAATCAAGCTCTTCTTGCGATTGGATCTGGCGGATTTTTTGGACTTGGATATGGACACTCGCGACAAAAATTCCAATACCTTCCTGAAGTTTCAGCTGATTCAATTTTTGCGATCATTGGAGAGGAACTCGGTTTTGTTGTGTCGCTTTTGGTCATTGGGTTCTTTCTTGTTTTATTTTGGCGTTTACTGCACATTGCATCGCATGCGCCTGACAAGTTTTCGAAATACCTCGTGATCGGTGTTGCTTCATGGATTACAATTCAAGCATTCGTAAACATTGGCTCAATGGTCGCGCTTATGCCAATGACAGGTGTACCACTTCCGTTTATTAGTTACGGTGGAACGTCGTTGGCAGTGTCTATGGCCGCGATGGGGGTTGTATTAAATATAAGTAGTAAAGTAGGAAAGTAGCAGAGTAGCAAAGGGTTATGAAAATTCTTCTTACTGGCGGAGGGACACTAGGATCAGTTACGCCGCTTTTGGCGATTGTTGAAGCATGGCGCAAGCGTGATGCGACAGTTGAATTTGTTTGGATCGGAACTCAAAACGGACAGGAGCGTAAACTTGTTGAAGAAGAATACGCGATTCGTTTTTTTCAAATTCCAATTGCGCGATTTCCACGCTACGTCTCGCTAGAGTGGTTGTATTTGCCAATTCAGTTTTTGCGAGCGATTGTAAAGTGTACAAGTATCATGCGAAAAGAAAAACCAAATGTTGTGATTGGAGCTGGGGGATTTACGCAAGTGCCTGTGATGATTGCGTCTTGGATGATGCGCGTGAAATCAACTGCGCTTCAAACAGATGTTCAAATTCTTCTGTCAACAAAAATTGTTTTGCCGTTCGTTTCATACGTGATCGCGGCTTGGGAACAAACCGTAAACCTAAAACCTAGTTTTTTTGGCGTTCCTGTTCGTGAGTCTTTGTTGCGCGGTTCAAAAGAAAAAGCTATTGCGCATTTTCATTTGGATAAAAATAAACTAACTGTTTTGGTTTTTGGCGGAGGAACAGGTGCGTCATGGTTGAATGAAAAAATTTTTGAAATCGCTCCGCAACTTTGTCAAAAAACAAATGTTTTGCATTTGACTGGTTCTGGGAAACGTTGTGAACTCGCGCCAATCGCGGGATATGTTGTTGTTGAATCGCTTGGAAAAGAAATGGCAGATGCGTATGCTGTTGCTGATCTTGTTGTCGCGAGAGCCGGAATGGGGACGATCGCGGAAATTTCTGCTTTGCGTAAACCAGCGATTTTAATTCCGATTCCAAATTCGCTTCAAGAAGATAATGCCAGCGCGTTGCAAAATTCCGCGCGAATTTTGGATCAGGAAAATACAACCTCCCAAGTTTTATTAAACGAAATTCGTTTGTTGTTGGATAATCCGCAAGCTCGCGCACAATACTCCTCGCGGATTAGTTCTGTTTTGCACACTAATATCGCAGATGATATAATTGATTTGATAGCAAACATTTAATTTATTTGAATTACGAAATTAGAAAAATTTATTTCCTGAGCCTGTCGAAGGAATAAATTTTAGAACTATACATTGTTATCCCTTCGACAAGCTCAGGGAATAACGACGTTTCGTAATTCACATTATATTTATGTCACAACATAAAAAAATTGAGTGGATATTACGAATCGCGGTTGCTGGAGAATTTTTAGGACATGGAGCACTCGCGGTTTCTGGTAAGCCAGCATGGATTGGATGGTTCTCCGTGTTTGGTATTAACGACGTTGCGCTTGCAACACAATTGTTGATGCTTGTTGGAGCTCTTGATATTATGCTTGCTGTTTTGATTTTGCTTCGTCCGGTTCGTCTAGCACTTTTGTGGATGGCTATTTGGGGATTTTGGACAGCGCTTATTCGTCCGATTGTTGGAGAATCTGGTTGGGATTTCATTGAACGATTTGCGAATTGGGGAGCGCCGCTCGCGTTGCTTCTACTAGTTGGTTGGCCAAAAAAAGGTAAAGAGTGGTTTAGATAAAAAGGAAACACGTCCCGATTGGGACGTGTTTTTTTATTCTTCTGGTTCGAGTGTTGGTCCTTCGTCAGTTCCTTCTGCAGGAGCCGCTTCTTCGCAATCCGGACATGTTTCTTTTGTGTCATCACCTGTGCTTACTCCACAGGCTGTGCAAATTCCTGTTCCGTCCATAGAAATTGATTTATTTTATTAGTATTGGCATGATACAAGATGAACAAAAGTTGGGCAAGAGTCTGTTCAGTACACCTTACGGGACACCTATCAGATTCTCTCCAAAGAGATCTGCCTAAGGTGAACTAAACACGATCTTGTCAAACAACATTATTCCTGTTATATTTTTGTGGTTCATTTGAGTACATAATGCGCTGGTAGCTCAGCGGTAGAGCAAGAGCCTTTTAAGCTCGTGGCCGTGGGTTCGATGCGAGAGTGAGTGAGAGGAGAGACCAAGCCAAAGGCTTGGGCTATCCCGAGTGAACGAACGCAATATGGCCGAGCAGTTCACGGCGAGAGCCATATCCCCACCCATGTATGGGGATCGTCAGTATAACTAAATTTATGCGCTGGTAGCTCAGCGGTAGAGCAAGAGCCTTTTAAGCTCGTGGCCGTGGGTTCGATCCCCACCCAGCGCACCATAATTTATATTAAAATTAATTTTTTAACTTTTTTCGTATGCCATTTGAATCTGAAAATTTAGGCGGGTGTAGTACACACGGTCCTTTATATGTCTGTGGACACACTTCGGCAAATTGTCCTGATTTAAAGGAAGGACAAAGAGTTTTGGAAAGCCCGACGCTCACACAATACAAACAAAAACTCGTTTTTGAAAACCATAAAAAAACTCTATCTGAACCTGTAGGACTAGAAATTCCAGACGAGATTCGTCAAGATCAATTAGACACGGTTTTGAGGGCCGAAACAATGGACAAGTTTTTTTTGGCTTCTCACCCATTAGTTGATTTGGAAGATAACAGGGCAAGGTTTGAAAGTAGACTTGCAAAAAGTCCTGAAGGAGTGAATCAGATGGATTTGATTGACAAGTTTAAAAAGGGTGTAGGGCAAAGAGTTGCGGAAGTGATTGGCGAAAAAAAATCACCCGAAAGAATTTTGTCAGAATTGAAATATGATTCGCAAGATTTAGCGGGGAAAATTGAAAGATTAAATAAAAAATTAGAGAGTCTTGATCCAGAAAGCGCCGAAACTTACGGAATAGTTGGTATTGAATTACCACGCTTGAAAGAAATACTTTTAAAAACCGAGATGAGATTAAAAGAAGAGGAGGAGAAAAGAAAAGGGAAATAAAATTTAAAAAATACCAACTCAACACTGGTATTTTTTTTGTTCCATAATCTATGCTCAATGTTCCATGACTAAATGTCAGGATTTTAATTGTTTGGCAAGGAACTAAAGATTTTGTGTAAACACAAACAGAATTTTTATGTTAAACTAATTATATGCCTTCATGGATTCTTTGGCACGCGCAAACATTTCAAGAAGTCATTTACGATCTTCGCTCTTCGCGTCATGGACTTTCAAAAAAAGATGTTTTGAAACGTCGCGATAAATACGGATGGAATGAACTTCCAAAAGATAAACCACTGTCAGTGGTCAGTCTTTTATTGCATCAAGTTTTTAATCCACTTATTTTTGTTTTGCTTATAGCGTCTATTGCAAGCTCGTTTTTGAATGAATGGGTTGATGCCGGTGTGATTTTTGCGGCGATTTTTATCAACACGATAATCGGCTTCACTCAAGAATTAAAAGCTGATCGCACACTTACACATTTGCAGTCTTTGGTACAACCACGCGCTCTTGTTTTGCGCGATGGAAAAGAAATTGAAATTCAAGCGCGAGAACTTGTGCCAGGTGATATCTTGCTTTTGCATTTGGGAGATCAAGTTACAGCTGACGCGAGAATAATTGAAAATTTTGATTTGCAAATTAACGAAGCCGCGCTCACAGGTGAGTCTCTTCCTATCAGCAAACGAATTGAAAAGTTGAAAAACGGAACGGTTCTTGCGGAGCGTACAAACATGGTTTACGCGGGAACAATGGTTGTCGGTGGCCATTGTCGAGCGGTAGTTGTAGCAACAGGTTTTGAAACCGAAATCGGGAAAATCGCGGTTCTTCTTTCAAAGACGATAGAAACAAAAACACCATTGCAAATTCAACTCGCGCGTTTGGCAAAATGGATTTTTTGGCTGGTGCTTGGAATTGTTGTTGTTTTGTTTGTTTTTGGATTGTTCACAGGCCGAGGTGTGTTTGAAATGTTTGAAATCAGCGTAGCGCTTGCTGTCGCGGCTATTCCTGAAGGTCTTGTTGTTTCAGTTACGATTGTTCTTGCGATTGGAATGCAAAAGATTTTACGTCGCGGCTCTCTTGTGCGACGACTTGTTGCGGCAGAGACGCTTGGAAGCGTTTCTGTGATTTGTTCTGACAAAACAGGAACACTCACAGAAGGGAATATGCGAGTTGTATCTGTTGTAACAAGTGATGGAATTGTTGACGCATTTGCTTTACGCGGACAAACACATCGTGGCGTGATGAAACATTTGCTTGAAACTATTGTTTTGTGCAATGACGCAAAGTTTGCGGATGGCAAAGACGGCGAAATAATAAAAGGTAGCGCAACTGAAAGTTCGCTTTTACAATTCGCGTCGGACGTTGGTATTGATTCAAATAAACTTCAAAAAGATTTTCCACGTTTGGCTGATATCCCGTTTGATTCAGCGAGAAAATACATGGTCGTTGAAAATGTGTCTGACGGAGCGTTTAGATTGTCTCTAAAAGGCGCGCCAGCAAACGTAATTGATTTTTGTAATTTGTCACGCGAAGATCGCACGAAATGGGAAAACCAAGTTGATGATCTCGCAAAACAAGGGTTGCGTTTGATCGCTGTTGCTTCAAAAATAATTCGTCAGAAACACGAACACATTACAACAGACGACTTATCTGGTTTTGAATTTTTGGGTTTGATCGCGCTTCAAGATCCTTTGCGCGCTGATGCGCGTGAACAAATTGCGGCCGCTGCGCGTGCTGGTATTCGAACGATTCTAGTTACAGGGGATCATCCTTTAACTGCTCGTACAATTGCAAAACAAGCTGGTCTTCCATGTGAATCTGAAAATATTGTTGTTGGTTCAGAACTTGATAAGTGGAGTGACGAGGAATTAAAACGTCGCGTCACTCGTATTCGAATTTACGCTCGTGTTGAGCCGCGTCACAAAATTAGAATTGTAAATGCGTGGAAAGAGCGCGGGGAAGTTGTTGCAATGACAGGTGATGGCGTGAACGACGCGCCAGCTCTTAAAGCGGCTGATATCGGAATCGCGCTTGGTTCTGGAACTGATGTTGCAAAAGGCGCGTCTGATCTTGTTCTTTTGGATAATAATCTTGGAACCATCACGTCCGCGATCAGAGAAGGACGTGTTTTGTTTGACAACATCAGAAAGACGATTGTTTATCTAATGTCTGACAGTTTCACAGAGATTGTTCTTATTGCAGGATCGCTTTTGTTGGGTTTGCCAGTTCCAATTCTTCCAGCTCAAATTTTGTGGATCAATTTAGTTGCTGATAGTTTTCCAAATGTTGGCTTAACACTTGAGCCTGGAGAACGTGATGTTATGTCCTTGCCGCCGCGTCCTCGAAATGAACCGGTTGTGAATCGCGACATGATGACAATAATTTTTACAATCGGGATCATTACAGATATTCTTCTTTTCATTTTGTATATTTGGATGTGGCAAACAAGAGGAGATTTGTCAGAGATTCGATCAATCATGTTCGCGGCTGTTGGAATTGATTCTTTGATCTATGTTTTCGCTGTAAAAAGTCTTCGCCAGACGATTTTTCGCATAAATCCATTTTCAAATCCGTGGCTAATACTTGGCGTGTTGATTGGATTTGGACTCATGCTTCTTGCTTTGCTTCATCCATTTTTTCAAATGTTATTTGAGGTTTCGCCGCTTAGCTTGTCCGATTGGGTTTTGTTGCTTATGATAGCCTTGCTGAAGTTGGTCGCGATTGAAGTTGCAAAGGAGTTAATAAGGTTTAAAAAAAGACATGTGATGCCTTCGACAGGCTCAGGCAATAAAATTTCATCCGCTTCGTAATTAACAACTGTTATTCAATATGAAACGCCCATCAATTTTTACAAAAGTTAGATCCTCACATCTAGCGCGCGAACAATTACGTCGTGAAGTTATTGCTCTTTCAAATGAAGCATTGAGTTTAAGTAAACGCGCGATTTTTGCGCTTCATCGAGATGATCGTAATGCCTCAAAAGCGTTGTTGAAAGAAGCTGATGCGTTGTTCGCGAAAAGCGAGAGCTTGTTTAAGCGTGTAGACAGTTTACGTTTTGAAGGTTCGTATAGAGCCGCTCTTGAAGAATACGCGGAAGCGCTTTTATTTGAACAGTATTTTTCAACAGGAAAAATTGGAGTGATTGACAAACGAGCAATGGAACCGCTTGTGTATCTTTCTGGACTTTCAGACACAACCGGAGAGATCGTGCGTTACACAATGAGAAACATAACGCATGGAAAAACAGATCGCGTTGTTCACGCGCGGGATACTGTTGAGATGATAATTGAATTTATGCTCGACTTGGACGCGACAGGATATTTGCGCACAAAATTTGATCAAGCAAAAGGTAATCTAAAACGTTTGGATGAAATGCTTTATGACCTTTCCATCAGGAAGTCCGTGGATGTTTGAGAGAAATGAAATTGATCTGCTTGAGGAAGATCTTGACGAAATATATCAACAACACGAGCCATCAATTCGTGAGCCAATTTTAAAAATGGAAGGACGCGTGCTTCAGGAACAACTTGAAACCGAGACGGAGTTTGAAGCTGATTTGGCTTTGAAAATCGGTTCAGAGCATCTTCTTCGCGAGGTTTCTGAAGATTCAGAAACAAAGTCTTTTGGAAAACAATCTTTGAAAGATATTCTTCAGACCCATGCTTCTCGCGATCCATTATATGAACGTGTTTATCTTTGGGCAAAACATGTGGCTAATTGTTCTCATGATCGTTATAAACACGACAAGGCTCATCGAGAAGACGCGTTTCGAGCTTTCGTGAACGTAAAAATGATTCCAATCAAACTTGCATGTGTGCGATCTGAATTTTCACAGCGCGATTCTGTTTCAGGACAAATTGCAAAAAAAGAACAACGGTTGTGTTTAACATATTTCACTCGAACACTTCAGGCTTTGAAAAATCTTGCATTTTTAGGAAATGAAGAAGCTATCCTTCTTTTTCAGGAAGGTGAGACTCTTCAAAGTCAAGTTCAAAACGAGCGTATATGAATCGTCTGAACGTAACGGCAATCATTCCTGCTTACAACGAAGAACAAACAATTAAGGACGTGATTCGTCCACTTGTTGCTTCATCGCTTGTTGATGAAGTTTTTGTTATTTCTGACGGATCAACAGATCGAACAAAAGAAGTTGCTGAAAAAGCTGGTGCGCGCGTGCATGAAATTCCACGAAAAGGAAAAGGTGGAGCAATGATGTATGCTGTTGCGCAAACTGACTCACAGATTATCGCTTTTTTTGACGCTGATCTTGTTGGGCTTACAGAAGAACATATTGAAACGCTTTTGCTTCCAGTTATAAACAGTGGACGAATGATGAATGTCGGTATTCGCGATCGAGGAATTTTTTGGACAGCGATTTCACGACATCTTCCGCTTATTTCGGGCGAGCGCGCAATGAATCGTCGAGTTTTTGAAAGTGTACCACCGGAATTTATGTGCGGATTTATGGTTGAAAGCGCGTTGAATTATTTTTGTAAGTTGCATAAATGGCGTTTTGGATCGGTTGTAATGCACGGTCTAACTTTTCGTCGAAAATATCAAAAAGTCCCAATAGCTCTTGCTGTGGTACAATATATCAGTATGTTTTGGCAGATCGGTGTCGCGATGCTGACAGTAAGACTGGCACGAGCGTTTGGGAGGATTTAACTAAAATCACTTCTTCACTTCATCACTTTTTTTTACTATGTCCCTTGACTTATCCTCAATTTCAAACTTTCAAGACGCCATGGTAACGGTGATGGGTTTAGGTCGGTTCAAACAAGGAAGCGGAGTTGGCGCCGCGAAATGGCTCATGCGTCATGGAGCGCAAATTGTTATTACTGATCTTAAAACCGAAGCCGAACTCAAAGAATCTGTTGAAGAAATTACAAAGTGGTACAGTCAATACAAAAAAGAATATAAAGATCGGCCGATTTATTCTCCGATTTTTGTTTTAGGAGAACATCACGAAGATGATTTTACAAACGTTGATTTGGTTGTTCAAAATCCTGGTGTTGCTCGCGAGTCAGAGTTCGTTCAACTTGCAAAACAAAATAACATTCATGTTGAAAGCGACATATCGCTTTTTTTCCGTTATTGTCCGTTTCCAATTCATAGCGTAACTGGCACGCGAGGAAAATCAACAACTACCGCTCTCTTGGGTGAAATGTTAAAAACAATTCATCCAAAAACAGTTGTTGCTGGAAACATAACTCGTTCACCACTTGAGGATCTTGACTGGTTGCTTGAAGAACAAACGCCAGTTCCGATTGTTTTGGAATTATCATCATGGCTTTTGGAAAGTATTGAAGGTCTTGGGATTGGTCCACAGATCGCTGTTTTAACAAACGCGTATCAAGATCATCTAGATCGATACGATTCATTTGAACATTATCTTTCAGCAAAGGAACTCATTTTTAAGGAACAAAAGTCGGAGCAAATTGCGATTCTGAACGCTGATCAAGAACTTATGTATGGAATTGCGTCTCGTGTTCCATCAAAACACGTTCACTGGTTTTCTTCAAAGCCGCTCATTGCTGAAAAGACCGGTGTGTTTCGAGAAGGCGATTCTTTGATTCGAAAATTAGATGGACAGCAAGTTGAGTTTGCGCACGTGCACGATATTAAAATTTTGGGAGATCATAATATAATGAACGCGCTTAGCGCTTCTTTGGCCGCGCACTTTGTTGGTGTTTCAGACGAAAATATTCATCAAACACTCAAGACTTTTGCTGGACTTCCTGGGCGACAACAGATAATCGCGGAGATTGAAGGAGTGATTTTCGTCAATGACACAACAGCGACTTCACCTGATGGAACAATCGCGGCACTTAAGCGTTTTGGAAACGGAGGAAATATAATTTTGATCGCGGGAGGAGCGTCAAAAGGTTTAACAATGAATGACCTTGCAAAAGAAATTCGTGAGCAATGTAAGCAAGTAGTGCTATTTGAAGGAACAGCGCTTGAGCAATTCGCGCAAACAATAGGAGATGGAATTCCAATGACAAAAGTGAATTCAATGCAAATGGCAATTGATTCTGCTCGAAGTGACGCAAAACTCGGCGATGTAATTTTGCTTTCACCAGGAACCGCGAGCTTTGGAATTTTCAAAAACGAATTTGATCGTGGTGATCAGTTTAACGCTGTGGTTGAAAAGTTGAAAAATAGTTCTAACGCGGATAACATATAAAAAATATGGATGAAGATAAAATTATATTGAAACTTATTGAGCATGACGAACGGTTTGAAAGGATCGAAGACGGGGTGAAAGGGATGGTTACAAAGAAAGAATTTACAAATGCTTTTGAGGAAATTATGACTATATTGAAACGTCTTGATGAGGAACGTCCATTTACGTATGCATGGAGTCGACGTGTTGAAGACGAAGTAAATACTATGAAAGAAGTTTCCGAACGTCATGAACGAGAACTGACACGAGTTAAGCAAGAGCTTCACATTAATTAGCATACGAAGTTTGCGTATGCTCAAAAGTTTAATCAGATCTTGTGTTCCTGAACGTGTCATCAAGGCATATCATTTTTTGTTTGCGAACATCTCGACTTTTGTTTATAGACATCCATCAAAACAATTAACAGTGATTGGTGTGACTGGAACAAATGGAAAATCAACGACGGTTCAATTTATCGGTCGGATTTTGGAACATTCGGGAGAACGTGTTGGCTGGACAACAACTGTTGGATTTAAGATTGCATGGCGTGAGTGGACAAACGATAAAAAAATGACAATGCTCGGACGTTTTCAAACACAAAAAATGTTGCGAAGAATGGTTCGCGCTGGATGTCGTTATGCCGTGATTGAGACTTCTTCACAAGGTATTGCTCAATATCGTCATATTGGAATCAGATATGACGTTGCCGTATTTACAAATCTAACTCCTGAACATCTTGAATCACACGGAGGGTTTGAGGCTTACAAACAAGCAAAAGGAAAATTGTTTGAAAATGTTGAGCGAGCGAAAGTTGTAAATCTCATGGACGAGCATGCGGAATATTTTTTATCTTTCCAATCTGGAGAATCTTGGGGATTTGGATATGAAGAGGAAATGGAGAAAGGGCAGAAAGGTCTGAAAGGTGAGAAAAAACCAGTAAGAACTATTTGGGCGGAACATGTGCAGTTTGAAAAAACAGGAACAAAGTTTGAAATCCACAGTGTGAAGTTTGATTTCAAACCAATCGGCCGATTCTATTTTGAAAATGTTCTCGCGGCAATAACAACATGTCGAGTGCTTGGTATTTCACTTGAGCAGATTAGAGATGCTGTTGAACGCCTTGAACCAATTCCTGGACGTTTGGAGGTTGTTGATGAAGGTCAATCGTTTTCTGTGATTGTTGATTATGCGCCTGAACCAGCTTCTCTTTCAGCAAGCTATGAGGCTTTAAAACTCATCGGTTATAATAGACTTATTCATGTTCTTGGTTCGACTGGTGGCGGGAGAGATGTTGCACGAAGAGCGATTTTAGGACAGATGGCGGCAACAAATGCCGATATCATGATTGTTACAAATGAGGATCCTTATGATGATGATCCAATGGAAATTATTAACAACATTGCTGATGCCGCGGTAAAAGCCGATAAACAAGATGACGTAAATTTATTTCGCATTCTTGATCGTCAAGAAGCAATAAACAAAGCAATCGCGATCGCGCAATCTGGGGATTTGGTTTTGTTGACAGGAAAAGGAAATGAGCCTGTTATGGCTGTTGCTGGAGGGAAAAAAATTCCTTGGGACGATCGTGTTGCCGCACGGCAAGCATTGCATAAATTATGAAACCTCGCGCGTTTGAATTAAAACCTCACGAAGAAATTCTCGAAACAGTTAGAACATCGCTTGTTCCGAGTTCGCCGCGTTTTCTTTTGTTTATTTTTTGGATTCTTGTGCCGTTCTTTTTTTTGTTCCCATTATTTCGCGAAGGCGTTGGAGGCGTGATAGTTTTTTTTGGATTATTGATTTCCGGAATAGTTTTGTTTTTGCGCGAATATGCTCGTTGGTCCGGGACAGTGCTAATAATCACAGATAAGAGAATTGTTGATATTGATCGTCGTGGTTTTTTTGATCGTGTTGTTACAGAAGCAACATACAGACAAATAGATGAAGCCAGTTATCGAGTGAAAGGTTTTTTCGCAACAGTTTTTCGTTATGGCACGATTCGACTTTTGTTGAACGGATCAAGCGCAGACATTGAGTTTGCTCGTGTGTTTCGTCCTTCGCGAGTTCATAATTTAATTAATGATCTTCGTGAAGAGCATAATGCGGTTGTTTCAAATGACGTCATATAGACAATCATTTATTT